>Ga0105348_1002262_pt1 | contig 11661 bp, 10 predicted proteins | sample EN8Hudsemesocosm_2_FD_83504 | JGI IMG/M metagenome (GOLD analysis project Ga0105348, IMG submission 83504) | Methane-oxidizing microbial communities from mesocosms in the Hudson Canyon - EN8C Hudson Canyon | ecosystem: Environmental > Aquatic > Marine > Cold seeps | place: Hudson Canyon... | reverse complement strand
GGCTCACCACCGGTTATACGTATTTTTACAACACCTAATTCAGCAAATGCTCGTGCAATAAACTCAATTTCTTCCAGCGTTAGGATTTGCGCCCGCGGCAAAAAGGTCATTTCTTCAGACATACAGTACTGGCAACGGAAATCACAACGGTCTGTAATGGAGATACGCAAATAATCGACTGTTCTGCCAAAACGGTCAACTAACGGGGTTATTTCTGGGGAATCACTCATAAAAAAGATAAAAAACTAAACTATTTGCAGGATTTTACCATAATTTAACAATCATTCTCGCATCTACGCTAAGGTAAAGCTAAAATAGATGGATTTAGCATTTTCCTGACAAATACTTGTATGAAATTTAAACTCATTCTGCTTAGCTGTGCCTTATTACTTTCTTCCGTCAGCTTTGCTGCTGAAAAAACAAAACTCAGACTGGCTGTATTAGCCTTTGGTACGGTCAACTGGGAATTAAATACGCTAAAAAATCAAAACCTGCTTGCTGATGCAGGCTTTGAACTGGAAATCCTCCCTGTAGCAAACACTCAAGCAGGCAAAATTGCCTTGCAATCTGGTGCAGTCGATATGATTGTTTCTGACTGGATTTGGGTCTCTCGTCAGCGTTCTACAGGTTCTGACTTTACTTTTTATCCCTATTCAACAACCGCAGGTGCTTTAATTGTTGCAGAAAGCTCATCGATTAACTCACTGCAAGATTTAGCCGGCAAAAAATTAGGCATTGCAGGCGGCGAGCTCGATAAAAACTGGTTATTATTACAAGCCTTAGCCAAGCAACAAAATCAACTAGAGCTTAATACCTCGGTTGAAAAAGTCTATGGTGCCCCTCCTCTATTAAATCAACAACTGTTACATAAGCGAGTTGATGCGGTGATCAATTACTGGCACTTTGCTGCAAGACTTGAGGCTAAAGGCTATAAACAACTAATCAATGGTAAAGAAATTTTGCAACAGTTAGGTATACAAGAACAAGTCCCTACTTTAGGGTATGTCTTTAATCGTCAGTGGGCAGAGCAAAACCATCAGACCGTCACACAATTTCTAAATGCCACTCAACAAGCAAAAAATCAGCTGTGTCAATCGGATGAAGCATGGCAGGGTATTATTCCTCTGACTAAAGCTAAAGACTCTCTTACACAAAAGACCTTACGTGAACGTTATTGTGCTGGCCGAATTACTCAATGGGGCAATAATGAACAGCTTGCGGCAGCTAAAATTTACAGCCTATTACGAAAATTCAGCAATAGCAAACTAACGGGTAATGTGGAAACAATCCAGCCAGGTACTTTCTGGAATATTGAGTCGCATTAAGTATGTCTGTATCAAATAAAATACTGCCGACACTCTCATTTATACTACTAATTGCACTATGGCAGGGATTAGCCGTTTTTATTAACGATAATACCTTACCTACGCCTATTGTGGTTTTAACTGTTTTTTGGCAGGAAATTCAATCTGGGCAACTTCCTCACCATTTAGGTATCACTTTATTACGCTTGATTGCCAGTTTTTCTATTGCCATGCTTTTAGGCTGTGCCATAGGTATAGCGTTAGGTAGAAACCAAAAACTGGATGCTTTTTTTGATAACTGGCTGGTGATTTTTTTAAATACCCCCGCCTTAGTCACTATTATTTTATGCTACGTCTGGTTTGGCCTGATCGAATCGGCTGCTATTCTTGCCGTGGTGATTAATAAATTACCTAATGTTATCGTGACAATTAGAGAAGGGACTAAAGCACTGGATAGAGATTTGCTAGAAATGGCTCGCTGTTATCACTTTAGTAAAAAGAAGACTTTTTTACATGTTATCTGGCCACAGTTACATCCGTTTGTAATGGCAGCAACTCGCTCAGGCCTGGCCTTAATCTGGAAAATAATTCTAGTCGTAGAATTACTCGGTCGCAGTGATGGTATGGGGTATCAGCTGCATTTATTTTTTCAACTATTTGATGTCGCCAGTATTCTGGCCTATACGGCTGCTTTTATTGCAGTCATTCAAGCGATAGAAGTCCTTATCTTAAAACCATTAGATAAAAAAGCATTGCGGTGGAAACGATGAGTGATATTTATATTAATATCAAAAACAAGACTTACAGTACCTCTGATGATCGACAGCACACGGCTATTTCTGATTTACAGCTAACCTTGCCTGAAAATCAGTTTGTTTGTCTGGTGGGGCCTTCAGGTTGTGGAAAAACCACATTGCTGAATATCATCGCTAATCTGGATACTGAGTTCCAAGGTGAAATAGCATTAGGCCTAAACCATAACAAACCTAATATAGGTTATATTTTTCAAAACCCAAGATTACTCCCTTGGCGTACGGTCAGAGAAAATATTGAACTGGCACTTAACAGCCCCCAGCCCGATATTATCGATTCCTTACTTGAAGCGATGCAATTAAGCAGTATTCAGCATAGCTACCCTGAACACTTGTCTTTAGGCATGAGTCGCCGTATTGCTATTATTAGAGCCTTTGCCATAAATCCAGATATTCTATTAATGGATGAACCCTTTGTTTCTTTAGATGCGCCTACTGCGCGCCAGGTAAGAAGCTTATTAATTAAGCTATGGCAACAACGTCCACACACTATTTTATTTGTTACTCATGATCTTAGAGAGGCTATTGCCTTAGCTGATAAACTGGTATTTCTTTCTGCTTCACCGATGTCCGTGGTCAGTGAAGTAAAAGTGACTATTCCTAGGGCAGATCGTGATAATGAAGAAAAAATTGAAAGCTTTAGACAGCAGTTATTAACCCAGCATCCAGAAATTAAGCAGCTACTTTAATAAATTCAATACTCTAAAAAAGACTCTAAAATATCTATTATTTATCTTTTCTGACCCTAGTTATCCTGCTTGCAGCATTAACTGGAGCCATTGAAGAAAATACTTGTATGGCATTTTTCTTTATAGTTATAAGTCACTTTTTGCATCATCACTGACTATGATTTTTCATAACAAAATACAACATTTCAAGTAACAAATTTTGCAAAGCTCAATCTGTAAACAGTGGGGTTCAAAGGCTACATTCAGCCACCAATCATTAAGTAACAGTTTTTTTTAAAATCGCGCCAAGGGCGGGCTCTTCTACAAAAAGCATTACACTATTAGTATCAAACCCTTAATAATTCATTACTCAATGAGAAAGTCCTATACACAAGCTTTTTGTTATTTCTAATACTTATCAGACTTCATATTGGCGCTTTTGAAAGCTAAAGCTCCATACTATGAACATCATTTTGCATTACCCCTTTTAAAGCTTTGTAATACTCCCCATTCAACTCCCCCAAAGAGTTAAGGTTTATCTATAAAAAAGTTGCAGAGTCAAAAAAAATACACGATACTTAGGCGCGAGGATTTACCTTTAATTATTTTTCGTGTATTTACACAACTAATGGCTGATAACTAGCATTATAGAAATGTAACAACACTAAGGATACACACGCATACTGTTTAACTACTGGAATTATTAAACAATGAAAAACAAGATCTTAGGACTTCTAATCGCAGGTATTATCTCTAGCCCTTTAACTGCAATTGCTGAAAGTAAATACCCAGCTGCAAACTTTGAACCTAAAGTAATTTTTGCAGATGAGTCTGCAAAATCAACAGGGAACGCTAAAAAATCGTCATTCGATGCTGAGTACCCAGCGGCTAATTTTCAACCAAAAGTGCTTTATGTTGATGCTTCAGCAGCAAAAAGTAGTACAGCTTCAACAGGTGAAAAATCAACATTCGACCCTAAATATCCAGCGGCCAATTTTGAACCTAAGGTAATTTATCCTTAATTCATCTCAGGCATAAGCTGGGGTTGATTTTAACGCTCCCCAGCAGCTTGCTATGGTTTGATTTTTATAAGAAGTTAAACAAAGATAAGTTTTGTACTCTGGAATAGGCTTGCTGAGCTGCTTGCAAAGCTGTTTGCTCTATATTGAATCGACTAATCGCTTCGGCATAATCGAGATCTTTGACATCCGACAATGTCGTTTTCATATCTAATACAAACTTTTCATTTTGCGACTCTTGATCATCCAGAGCTCGCATTCTTGCGCCAACCGTTGTACGTGTTGTTAAAAAGTTATCTAACACGGTACCCAGATCAGCTAACACATCATTCGCTGTTTGAGAGTACGCTCGCCCCGTATCACCCGATGTAAATCCTGAATTAACCAAGAAATCGCCCTGAATCTGTTTAATTTGCACTGAAGCACTAGACCCTGAACTAACAGATCGAAATTCCATCGGGTTTGCATTTGCATCTATCTCGATTTTTCCATCTATGTCTGACCCTGTTATTTGAAGCTGAATCGCTGCAATCAACGCGGTATGGTCCGCATAGTCAACATCTAAAATAATTTCCTTTTTATTGCCTGCCTCATCATTTAATTCAAACCGAGTATCAGTTCCAAAATACGTCAAAGCATCAGGTAATGGGGCTGGCAATGGGAGTGGAGCTGGAATACTTTTATTGCCAATAATTGTCCCCCCTATATCAGCCCCTTTACCAACATCGCCCGAAGCAAAACCAAAATCAATTAAAAATGAGCCCGCTCCTGCCGTTATTTCAACACTGGAATCTTTCCCTCTCGTTAAAGAAGCAAATTCAATTTGATTGCCATTACTTCTGGCTTCCATATTATTGCCAGCCAGTTGTAAATTAATCGCTGAAACGACTTCATCTATAGTTTTATAAACATCGGTAGCAACTGCAGGCAAAGCAACATTTACGGTCGTAGTTGCTCCAGTGCCTGAGCCATCATCTGTAGTTAAAGAAAATGATGTAGGCCCCCCTGGAACCCCCCCTGTACTATAGTCGACACCATAGCGCATAAAACGGTCACCCGTAACAACAGCCTCTGGCACCTCAAATTGTCCAGCTAAAGCTTTGGACAAGGATTGTAAAGTATCAAACACACTGCGTTTATCACCTTCAACAGTATTAACAGTGGCATTAGCTTCCTGGCTAATTGAATCAATATTAAAAAATACTGCAGAACCTAAATCACCATCTGCCACTCGTCTTTCAGCTGCAATATCCAAAGCTCTTTGATTGACTCCCCCTTGATAAACATAAGATCCTATTGCTGTATCCCAGACAACAGGAGGTGTTTTTGATAAATCACCCGAATAAATAAACTCGCCATTTGCACTTTGAGTATTGGCAATGCCAACCATTTGCTCCAGTAATTGATCAACCTCAGCTTTGACAGCAAGACGATCATCAGCGGTTAATGTAGAATTTAGTACTTGAACCGTTAATTCTTTTGCCCTAAATAAAATATTCTCAGCGGTATCTAGGCTGCCTTCCTCTATGTTCAATCGCGAGCGAACCACAGCAATATTGTCCTGGTATTGCGTGGTCTTATCAATAGTTTCTTGTAGATCTAAAGTCCTTACCGCAGCTGTAGGATCATCACTCGGTGTTAAAAATTTTAACCCTGATGATAATTGCATCTGCGTTTCTGACATTTTAACTTGCTGGGCATTCATGGCATTTACGCCTAATTGCTGTGACCAGGATGTGGAAATTCTCATATCTATCTCCCTAGCTTCTTACCGCACCAAGTAAAGCATTAAATAAGGTATCACTTACCGAGATCATTTGTGCTGCGGCTTGGTAAGATTGTTGAAACTTGATTAAGTTAGCGGCTTCTTCGTCCAGGTTCACACCAGAAACATTACTCCATGAATCCTTGGCATTATTTAGCAAGGTCTCTTGCGCTGCGCCTGCTATCTCAGCAGAATTGGTTAATACACCGACTTCAGACACCACCAAGCCATAGCCTTCCTGGAATGAAGAAGTCCCACCTAACATTCCAGGTATATTTTCCAGAGCAGCTAAAGCCAAGCCATTTCTGTTATCACCTGGCATAGGTCCAGTAATAACATAGGGATTACCAGAACTATCAACTGCTGCATTTGTTGCCAAAGCAATTTTTCTTGGATCAGTTATATTTTGCGCAATAGTACTTGCCGCTGTAAAAGTTGGTCTAATTAAAAATTTGTCTCCTACATTTAAACTGGTAGGTTCAATCGTAATCCCTGGTAATTTATCAGGAGGGGAGGTTAAAGGAACTAAAAAACCACTTAAAAGTTGTAAATCAATACTGCTATTATCAAGCTCTCGGGTTAATTTATAAGCCGCTGGCGGACCCGCCGCTGTTACTTCCAATTGATAATCACTATAATCAATATCACTAACCTTGGCTTTATCAAACATGACGGTAAGTGATGAACCTGCGGAATTTGCTACATCTGCCGATACAGGAATAGGCTCTGCCCCCATGCCTTGCCCTTGAAAAAACAAATCGCCCGCGACTCCCTCCAGATCGTAACCGGCTTCATGAACATTATTAAATTCCATTGCAATACTTGCAGCAACAGCCCCTAATCTTTGTTGCGCAGGATCTAAAATTTCATCTCTAAAGCGCAACATGCCTGAGAGCTCTCCACCTGAAATTTGACTGGTGACAACACTGACATAACCTGTGGATGTTTCTACACCTATATCAAAACGCGTTGAATCAAGTCTTGAAGGCTGAGTAATCACTTTTTGCGCCACAGCATCCAGAACCAAAACCTCACCTTGCCCCAAAAAAACATTAACCATATTACTGCTACTGGGCACGACAGATATATCAACCAATTCTGCTAATTGGTTTAATACTGTATCTCGTTTATCAAGTAAATCATTGGGTTGTTGATCTCCCGTAGTCTGGCCTTGTGCATTGGCAATCTGTACATTCAAATCAGCGAGTGAAATTGCAAAACCACTAATTTCTTCAGCCATAACCACCATATCGGTATTTACCTGGTCACGTATCTGCTTAAATCGATTGTTTATGGTATCAAACCGACTACTTAAAATATCTGATTCAGATAATAAAACTTGTCTGGCAGGTATTGAGGATGGATCATCCGTTGCATCATTAACAGCATTAAAAAAGTTTTTTATTGCTGGAGACATCCCTACTGCTGGGTCAGCAAGAATATTGTCAACTTGTGATGCCAGCTCGCCGTATTTATCTACATCACCAAAAGTCGATGTACTTGAGCGTAACTGTGTTGTAATAAACTGATCATAGCTACGACTAATATTATTAATTGATACCCCAGTTCCCAAATAACCAGGACCAATCATTTGTTCTTTACTGGTAGCAAGATCAACCCTTTGACGACTATAACCTTCAGTATTCACATTAGAAATATTATGACTGGTTGTTTCCAACGAACGCTGGAAAGCCTGAAGCCCAGTAATCGCTGTTGATAACATTGTATTTCCCATGTCGTTCTCCTTATGAATTATCTGAAGTTGAAGCTTTATTCAACCCTACCGAAGCCACGTCTTGATTATCAACGAGTCGACTGTGATAAATTTTAATCACCTTATCCGCATAGTGAGGATCAGTTGCATAACCTGCCTGATGTAATTCATGCATATATCGTTCCGCTTTTTCCGCCATTTTTATGGCCATCTTATATCTTGGGTTGCTTTGAATAAATGTCACATAATCATCAAAGCTTTCCTGGTATGAATCATACGACCTAAACCCAGCCATTTCTTTTTTTGCAACACCCTGTTTAAACTCCAGCGTATTTACAGTGGTTTGCTGACCTTTCCATGATTTATCAGCCTTAATATTGAATAAGTTGTGACTGCTATTACCATCAGAAGACTTGATAACATGCTTACCCCAGCCCGTTTCCAAAGCCGCTTGCGCGATTAAAATATTGGCATCCACACCGAGTTTTTTCGCTGCCTGCTCAGCATAAGGGCGTAATTTCTTAACAAAATCACTGGCAGAATTAATTTTTATTTCTGTTGGGGGGACAGCTTTCGGTATCGCAACGGCTTGAGGTTTAGACTTAATAGTATTGGAGGCAAGCTCTTTTTCTGTTTCAATGTTTGCCTTAGGCTGGCTATTTTTTGCCGCTGAAATTAATGAATTTCGCCTTTCATAGTCGGCAATACTTTGCTGTCTTGCCACCTTATGTGATTGATCAGGACTTAACTGTCTTTCAATCACCTCAGCCAAGCCCATACCGCGCTCACCCGATAAATGAATCGACAACTGCTGGTCATACATATCCCGGTAAAACTCGCTCTGATCACTATCTAAAATGCCATCAGCCAATTTAACTTGCCGCATACTTTTTAACATCATGCCAACAAACACTGACTCAAATTGCTTTGCTACCTCTTTAATGGCCGTTGGCGACTTCTCTTTGGCTTCATTTTTTAACTTAGCCAAGCTGGCGAAATCGGTATAAACATCTGTCTGTTGCGCAGTTAACATAGCATCACCTAAATAATAATAAGCTCGGCTCTTAAAGCACCCGCTGTTTTAAGTGCTTCCAAAATAGCCACCAAATCACTGGGACCAGCCCCTACCTTATTCACTGACTTAACAATCTCATCTAGGGTGACGCCAGGATTAAATACAAACATATGATTACCTTCTGTACCTAAACCCCCTTCTTCCACCTTAACATCTGACTGCGGTGTAACGGCAGTTTCCCCCGCAGCCAAAGCATTAGGCTGACTCACTTGTGTATTCTCACTAATGGTCACAGTTAAGCTACCATGTGATACCGCAGTTGGCTGTACACGCACTTTGCCATTTATCACCACAGTGCCTGAACGTGAATTGACTATCACTCTGGCAGGCGCATCATCAGGCATCACCATCATATTTTCGACCAAGGAAGCAAACGTCACCCGTTGAGAAGGGTCTAATGGTGCACTGACTTTAACTGATGTAGCATCTAACGCTCTTGCTGTTTCGGGTCCTAATACTTTATTAATCGCCTCAGCCATCCGATTTGCTGTTGTAAAGTCTGAGTTATGTAAATTAAAAACCAGTGAATTCCCTTTATTAAAAGGACTTGCCACGCTACGTTCTACGGTTGCGCCATTAGGGATTCGGCCTACTGAAGGATTGTTTACGGTAATTTTAGAACCATCCTTACCCGATGCACTTAAACCACCCACAACAAGATTACCCTGTGCAACTGCATATATATTGCCATCAGCCCCTTTTAAAGGACTCATTAACAATGAACCGCCACGTAAACTTTTAGCATCACCTATTGAAGAAACAGTAACGTCAATTTTTTGACCCGGTTTTGCAAAAGCGGGTAAATCGGCATGTAAGGTAACAGCGGCAATATTTTTAGATTTTGGGTCCACACCCGGTGGCAAAGTTAAGCCCAATCTTGCCAGCATGCTACGTAAACTCTGTCCGGTAAACTTGGTTTTATCTCCTGACTTATTTAAGCCCACGACAAGACCATAACCCACTAATTGGTTGCTACGCACACCTGCAATAGAAGCCAAATCTTTAATACGTTCTGCATAAACAGTTTGGCAACTGAATAACAGGGCTATCGTAAAAATAAGCTGTTTCATATCAATCTCCTTAAAAAGGAAAAATGGGACTTAAAAAGAACCTGGCAAACCAGCCCATTTTACTCGCGTCAGCTATCGATCCATCACCTGTATACATAATGGTTGCATCAGCAACCTTAGTCGAAAGAATGGTATTTGAAGCATTAATATCAACAGGTCTGACAATACCTGATAAGCGAATATATTCACTACCATCGTTTAAAGTCACTCTTTTTTCACCCCGAATTCTTAAATTGCCATTAGGAAATACAGCTACCACTGTGACACTAATATCTCCCGTTAAACTATTGCTTTGATTCGCTTCACCTTCACCTTCAAATTCATGCTCAGAGGCTAAAGTTGCACTTAAATCTTTCCCAAAAATCATAGATGGGTCTATGCCCATAATATTGGGTGCTGTCACCGAAGTAGAATTTTTCTTTGAAGCATCCAGATCTGCTATCTTCTTGGCCTTGGTATCTTCATCCAGTTGTACAGTCAATATATCCCCAACTCTTCTGGCCGTATGGTCTTCAAACAAACGCATATCAAAACCTGCCTGATAAATTGCCCCATTAGTCTGTTGTGGAGGGCGTAGATCGACTGATTGAACAGGCGCAAAAGCAGGATCTCTTTTAGGCAAGACTTCACAGCCAGCTAAAACAGATAAAGCCATCGTTATTATTATCAGCTTTTGAAAGTTCATAAATCACCCGTACTATAATTGCTGAGTAACAAAAGACAGCATTTCATCCGTAGTAGAGATGGCTTTAGAATTCATTTCATAAGCCCGCTGTGTTTCAATCATATTGACCAGCTCTTCAACAACATTGACATTTGAAGTTTCTAAGGAACCTTGAAATACAGGGCCAAACTCATTCTCACCGGGTATACCCACGTTTGGAGCACCACTGGCAACAGACTCAGTAAACAAGTTTTCTCCAACAGGGTTTAAACCTGAAGGATTAATAAAATCAGCTATTTGAAGTTGTCCTACTTGAACTGGAGCTGGACTGCCTGGCTGCATCACTGAAACGATCCCATCTCTGCCAATAGTCACACTGATAGCATCATCAGGAATGGTAATATTAGGTTCTAAAAGCATGCCACCCGAGGTCACCATTTGCCCCGTTGAGTCTAACTTAAAAGATCCGTCTCTGGAATAATTAATATCGCCATTAGGCATCAATATCTGAAAATAGCCACGGCCATTAATTGCCACATCTAATGAGTTTTCTGTTTGCTGGATATTACCTTGAGTATGTAGCTTTTCTGTAGCAACTGTTCTGACCCCAGTCCCTAACTGTAATCCAGTGGGTAACTCGGTGTTTTGAGTTGACTGAGCGCCAACTTGTCGAATATTTTGGTAAACAAGATCTTCAAATATCGCTCTGGACTTCTTAAAACCCGTGGTATTCACGTTTGCCAGGTTATTGGCTATTACTGCCATTCTTGTTTGTTGGGCATCCAAACCTGTTTTAGCCACCCATAATGCTCTTTCAGTCATTGCTCTCTCCTAGTGACAAATTATTGTCTTACTAGAAGAGAAAGCATTAACTATGCCATTTGCATTAATTTGGCACTTATTCCTGAATTGTCATCAGCATTTTTCATCACTTTAGTTTGCAACTCAAAATTTCTCGCCAACTCAATCATCTCAACCAAGGCTGAAACGGCATTAACATTTGAAGCCTCTAAAGCCCCCTGAACAATACTGACATTGGCATCAGCCTCTAGCGTACTGCCATCTTTAGTATGCATAAAGCCATCATTAAGCTTTTCTAAATTACTCAACTCAGGCTTAACCAGTTTAATTCTGTCTACAACCGCTAAAGTTGAGGCATTCTCTCCAGCGGGTATAATACTAATAGTGCCATCATTCCCAATATCTATTTTGTCTGCTGGAGGAATCGAAATAGGTCCATCATTACCATATATAGCAACACCAGTCCCCGTTTCAAGTCGTCCTTCAGCGGTTATTCTTAAATCTCCAGCACGGGTGTAAGCTTCTTTACCATCCTTTCCTTCTACCGCAAACCAACCCTCTCCTTTTATCGCAACATCAAGGTCATTCCCTGTGGTATGGATAGACCCCATACTCAAATCAGAGCCTGGCCTTTCTGCCATTGCATAAACACGAGAAGGAAAGCCTGGGCCAAAAACAGGCATAGAACGAAATTGCTCAAAATCAGATTTAAAACCCGTGGTTTGAGAGTTCGCCAAATTATTGGCATTTGAAGCCTGGGCCAACAATG
>Ga0105348_1002261_pt1 | contig 11663 bp, 8 predicted proteins | sample EN8Hudsemesocosm_2_FD_83504 | JGI IMG/M metagenome (GOLD analysis project Ga0105348, IMG submission 83504) | Methane-oxidizing microbial communities from mesocosms in the Hudson Canyon - EN8C Hudson Canyon | ecosystem: Environmental > Aquatic > Marine > Cold seeps | place: Hudson Canyon... | reverse complement strand
GCGCCATGTTGATCAGCCAAAACGACATGCGCTTTATCAATCAAGTCTTTGCTCTGATGACCCTTGGCGTAAGAGATCACGGAATCTTGATCAATCGCTTCCTCCATGGCATCGGCAATGGCACGAACCATATTTGAGCGAGGGTCAAAATTTGACTGGTCGGAAATAGCCGTCACGCGCACATGTTGGTGATTAAGAATCCCGATACTGACCCGCTCGCATTCTAGAGAAGAAGCTAACTCCGAAATCATGACCCTTGAGGATGCTTCATAGGTTTTTTGTTCTAATGCCGCGGATTCCAATTTCACCACATCAGTATATAAATCATGTTGCGCTGCATAGTCGTGATCAGAGTGGGCCGGCCCCTCCTTGCTAATACGCACAATATTGTCTGCTGGCTTAGCTTTAATGTTGACGCTAGTAGACAGAGAATCATGGCCGTTTGAATTAGCCCTTTCAATAGGCGCGATAGTCTCACTCTGGTTTGCACAAGCGGCTCTACCACCGACACTCGCCTTCATTGTCCCCTGTTGAGCCGGTTCGCTATTTACTAGCGCCTCTTTTTCATCTTGAATTTGAGAGTTTAAAAAGGCCACTCTGGAGGTATCATTAGCGATTAGAATATACTTAGCACTTTGAATTATTTTTTTGGCCAATTCTGCTCTGCCTTTCTCATCCATTGAAGACAGCTTAAAGGCGATAATTCCACACAATTTATTTTCTGAACCCAGAGGGATGGCAAGGTAGTCAAATGTGTCATCAACCTCTTTGTCATCCTTGACTTTAGTATTCACAACGATCTTTTTTTGCAACAGTACTGCGTTAGCTATTGGGATAAGTTCAACTACCTGCCCCTTGCCATTTAATGACCAGTGGGCAACCACCTTCAGTTTCTTTCCCTCAGGCGCACGGAGCATCAATATGGCATGACTGACGCCATCAATCTCCTTACACTGCGCTACTAACCAATTTTGATCCAAAATATTCAAATTCAATCCCTCGCACCCAATTCTCTTATCCTGCTTTTACATTAGCCGTGTACTTTAACCCTGTACTAACGATGCATTCAATATTCAGGTAGGCTAGCAAAGCGCGTCAAGCAAACCCTCATTTTTAACGTTCGTATATCACATGGAAACGGGACAAAAAAAGATGATTTTTGTAGCGTGTCTGCAAGCAAAAATCGATAGTTGAGGCGTTTTCACTGGTGTTTTTCACTACAGGTACATTATTTAGCACGGCTCGCCCCTCTGTCACTTGTCCAGCTTCAACACGATAGGTAATCCACCCTCTGTTATTGAAGTTATCTAGCACAGTTGTTAATTGCGAATACCTAGAAGAGTTTTGTCATTATTTAAAATAATTGACAAATTTAGTGTATTTTATGTAGATATAAGTTTGAAATAGCATGAGTTTAAAATAGGGCCAGTCTACATCGAGTCTTGCATGTGTTCAGTGATGAACCATTAGTAGACAAGTCCACCTGACAGGAAGCTGCTGTTTATAACTTAGCATCTCCACTTATCGACCTTTTCCTATTATTTGCGATTACTAAGACCGCTCCAATTACAATAGCACTTATAACAGAGCCTGCAACGTAAACCCGCTAAAATGCCAAATTTAGAGCGCCAAGCAGCTTGAGTTTAACCCAAAGGAACATGGGTAAGCCTGCTCGAATATTGGGGTATTCAACCATAAAGAAACGCGATAAGCCGATCACAACTAAAGATTATTTTTTAATGCTTCACCACGTTCATGTCAAACAGCGACCGGGTCTCGCTAATAACATATGATCGTCAATTGAGGCGTATTGGGAATCGAAGAATTTTAAGGACTTAATCATTCAGTATTACAATATAAATATTAGCCATTCTAAATGAAACTCGCTAGGCGAGCCTTCTCACCCAGACTAAACAAGTTCATCAAACCAAGCTTGTACGATCTAGCAGTACCCCCTTCTTTTGTTCAATAAGTAAACACCGTTCACTGTGCAGGTATTTTTTAGTATATCTTTAGAGCTTTTACTCTATACTAGCTTCGATATATTATATTGTACAAAAAAGATACAAAAACAAAACACGTACATGAAGAGAGCCGTTATGACGAACAAGCTTGGCCAAACGGCTCCTTCTTATAGCCAGTTTCTATATCTATGGGAGCAAAGAACGCTGTTTATTGGCTCACTTAATGACCCATTAAACATCTCCACAGGCGCATCAACCTTAATGTTCGCGCTTGATAAACCCATTAAATTTAAAACCAGTCAAATGTCTAAGCCTTTAGAATGTCGAAGCTTATTATTGCCTGCTGGTACAGCGGTTACGATAGACACCCAAGGCGGCATGATCGCAAACTGTACATTGGACCCTCTTGGTAAAGACCTACACATTCTGAGCAAGTTAATGGAACACCAATGCGGCAGTGGTTATTACCAATTACGCAATGAACAAGTACAAATTAAAAAATTTCGTGCAATATGCACTGCCCCCTTTAAGTCGCATGAAATAATTGCCTCCTTTGTCGACATTCTGAGCGTAAAAAATAAAAAACTACCCACTAACATCATTGACCGTCGCATTGAACAAATTATTGAGCTTATTCAAAGTACCATTAGCGAGAACCTATCACTGTCAGAATTAGCTGATGCGGCCAATATATCGCCTTCACGACTCACACAACTATTCAAAGAGCAAACAGGTATACCCGTTCGGCGCTACCGCTTATGGTACAGGCTCTACATCACGGCATTTAAAATTGGCCAAGGCATGAATTTAACCGATGCCGCCGCCGTCGCAGGCTTTACCGACTCCCCTCATTTCATTCGTACGTCTCGCTCGATGCTGGGCATGAAACCCTCTTATATTTCCCAAATGAAAATCATTTTACCAGGTTCAGTCCAAACAAAATTTGTTAGTGCGATGAAATAACTAAGTACGCAAATAACTAAGCACTGTAAAAAATGTTCATAAATAACGCCAGAGCGGAAGTAGGAATATAAGCACCGTCCAAAGAGACATTAACAAGAACTGAAAAAGGCGCGCATAGCGCACCTTTCTTTATACCTATATTTTAAAGCGTAAAACTTATAAACCCATACCTCTGAATCGATCTGCATGATTCTTATAAAGCGTTTTAGGGTTAGTTTCTAACAAGTTATGTAAACCGAATAACATATTGGTTGCATCCAGGTGATTCATCCAATAGTCGTCACGAATATTTTCACCCCAATGCTGCGAACATTTAGCCACTAAACCATCACTCGCCTCACCATTGAAGTAACCTAACTGATCAAACAAAGCCATCAAGGGGTCACTCACATCCAGAACGTTAGTAAAGGTTCCGGTGCTGCCCCATGAATAATAATGAATACCATTGACTAAATTAGCACCATCACCACAATACGCAGTTGGCTCACCATCTGGAAATTGCTCGCTAAACGCCAAGGCACCTTCAGTAGACATAAAGTTAATTGAAGCTAAAGCATCATTGGCATATTCAGGATTACCTGCCAGCGCATCCAATACGTTACCGGTTAAGTTAATCAGGTCTTCACCAATGCCTTCCAATGGACCTCCGATGACATTCTGAACACCCCAGTCTGCAAAACCGGATCCGTAGTTGATGCCGTTAATCGATGTAACAGAGGATACCAACTCCGGACTTACACCGGCCACATAACGCGATGTAGGAGACCCTAGACTGTGCCCCACCAAGTGAACTTTAGACGCGCCAGTTTCAGGCAAGACGGTGTTTTCAATATAATCTAATAGCTGCTCACCGCGAGAGTAGGCATCATCCCAAGCCGTCACATTAGGTGTATAAACAACGGCATTACCATCACGAAGCGCCGCAGGTATTCCTTGGAAATATTCGACCACACCCAGTATTTTATCAAACCCCGAAACCCCATGGACCAATACGATAGGATATTGAGTGTTATAACGGTTTGCATGATTGGCCGCATCGACTTGCGCCTTTTCAACTAGGTAAGCAGCATAATCAATACCAAATTTAGTATGACAGAAAGCCTGATACCACTTACAGTTGTTCACCGGCTGCGCAGGTGCTTCCTGATAGGGAACATAAGCATCGTGAGGTTGCGCCGATGCAAGTGAACTCACTGACATCGCACTAACAGCTAAAGCCAGTGAACCAGCCACTGTCACAAGCGATTTAGCATTATTTATTTTTGTATTCATCTCGGTCTCTCCTATTGTTTTTATAAAATAGAGCTTTTTTAGTAATTGAGCTGCGATAGAAAGCTATCAACCTATACAAACTAAAAGAGATCGAGTAGCGAACACTTGTACGTTTCGATGATCTCGCTTTTTTATTATTCATAAAGCAAACCAGGTCACTAATTGTGAATTTAAATGAACCACTCAGAATCAATTTCGCATAGAGTATAAACATGAAGTTTATTCACAGGTTTCTATGTTATTCATAGGCGCCTAAGAAAACGCTTCATGGTAAAAATAACGTATAAAAACAAGAATATTTTCACTCGGGTATGAATATGAACTCAAAAAAGACACTTGGCCTTTTAAGTCTCGCCAGCATCAGCCTTTTGCTCCTTGCTTATCTATACTCGTCACCCGAAACTATTCAGGAAGCAACAGAGCAAGCAAGCAGCGAGCACCAAGATCAAACGCAAAACCAACAAGCCTTAAGAGCAGAGTCAAACGATAGCGAAGAGACTCAAATAACAGCACCCAAACTGGTTACTTCAAACATACCCTTTGAAAACTACAGTTCAAGACTCGGCCCACTACCCAGGTCACTCAGAGGCACACGCATTCCTGTCGCCTTTGAACTCGACTCTAATGGCCACCTGATCGTCACCTCATCAATCAAGTCGGTGATCGAATATTTTTTATCCGCAACCGGTGAAGAACCTCTTGAAACAATCATCGGACGCATAGAAGAATTACTCACAAAACAGCTTGAGGAACCCGCTCGCTCAGAAGCGCTGGAGGTATTAGCTGAATACATTAACTACAAAACAGCCTTGATTGACTTAGAAAAGAATCTTGCCGACAACACCCAACTTTCGGGCCAGGGTAGTGACTACCTCACCATGTTTCAGTACCGGCGCGAAGCTCGCATGAATAACCTATCACCCGAAGTGTATGACGCTTTCTTTGCCGATGAAGACAAAGCTGACCGTTACACCGCCGATTTATTGGAAATTCGCAAGAATAGCGACTTAAATGATGAGGAAAAATCAGCCCTCTACTTAGCCGCAGAGCAGCAACTGCCCGCGAGTGAACAAGTTATCAGACAAGCCGAGCGCGCGCGAGAAAGCCTAAACGCTGACATTCAAACCGCCCGTGAAGCGGGCGCAAGCAATGAACAAGTATTCCAAATGCGCACTGAAGTATATGATTTTGAAACCGCCACACGCTTTGCTGAAGCCGATAAAAAGCAAGCCGAATGGGACGCCCGCTTTCAAATATACCGCCTGGAACGGGCCAACATACTAAGCAATGAAGGTTTGTCTGACGTTGATAAAACCAATGAGATTTATACAGTACAAACAAGTTTATTCACCCAAAATGAACAGCGACGCCTTGCTACCCTTGACACAATTCACGATAACAAGGCACAACTTTAATCACTTTTTGAGAGCAGTAGTCCCGAAATTTTTTATTTGTAAATGACATTATTGATCAGGTTAAAACACATGCTAAGTTCTGAAGTTTCAAACTTAAGCTATGCCGCCCAACTGTATTTATGGAAGAGACGCACTTTATATATAGGGAAATTTGAGGAGCCCATAGACGTATCGCAAGCAGCTGCCACGCTCACCATATCACTGGATGAGCCATTCACATTCATCACTGAAGACATGGACATACCGGTACATACTCACAGCTTGATTCTACCGGCAGGTTGCTCCGCCACCCTTGACACCAAAAATGCACTAGTGGCTAACTGCAACCTGGATGCCTTAGGCCGAGACTATTTCAACCTTTTTACCTATGCCCAAAGCGCACATAATAAAATAGGTTTCAACCTCTGCGAAGAAGCTTTACTGGTTAAATGTTTCTCGCATTTGTTCTGCTCTGAAATGAACTCACAACAAGCCTGTGAGTACCTGGAAAGCAAGCTAAACCCGATCGATATCTCTTCTATCAATGAATATGTGGTCGATGCGCGCATTGAAAAAATCATCGAACTCATTCAAAGCCGAGTCAACGACAATATGAGTGGCGAAGCGTTAGCCGAAGCGGTTAATTTGTCCATTCCGCGTCTGGCTCAATTATTCAAACAACAAACCGGCATTCCGATTCGACGCTATCGCCTATGGCACAGACTCTATTTGACAGCGCAATATGTCGGACAAGGCAAAAACCTGACCGATGCCGCCCTGGAAGCTGGATTTACTGACTCCTCGCACTTTAACCATACTTTTAGATCAATGCTCGGCATGACGCCTTCTTTTATTTTGTCACAAGTAAAAAAAACCAGAATCGTCATCTAGTCAACAAGATCCATTTTCTAGAAATAAAATGACAGGCATAAAAAAAGGGAGCTCATGCTCCCCAAACCTAAGATATGACAATTACATGATGCGCAAATAGCTAGGAACTTCCACACCGATTACCATAAGTGCCATACATAGAATGGGTAAGCAAGGTCATCACTCACCCAACGACTAACTAAGAAACCACTATACACACAAATTATAGAGCACACTTGTACGTTCTAATGATTTTCTCAACATATCTTATAAACCCATGCCACGGAAGCGATCTGCGTGATTTTTATAGAGCGTTTTAGGGTTAGTTTCTAAGAGGTTATGCAAGGCAAAAAGCATATTGGTCGCATCAAGATGATTCATCCAGTAATCATCGCGAATATTCTCACCCCAATGCTGAGAGCACTTAGCCACCAAACCATCACTGGCTTCACCATTGTAATAACCTAGCGAGTCAAACAACGCCATCAAAGGATCACTCACATCAGCGGCATTCGTTAGAGTACCTGTACTGCCCCATGAATAGTAATGAATACCATTGACTAGATTAGCGCCGTCACCGCAATAGCTTGTCGGTTCACCATCTGGAAATTCAGCCGAGAACGCCAAAGCACCTTCAGTAGACATAAATTTGATAGACTCCAAAGCATCATTGGCATACTCAGGATTGCCTGCAAGTGCATCGATAACATTACCGGTTAAGTTAATCAGGTCTTCTCCAATACCTTCTAACGGGCCACCGATAATATTCTGAACGCCCCAATCTGCAAAACCGGAACCGTAGTTAATACCATTTATTGAAGTAACCGAAGACACCAGTTCTGGCTGTACACCTGCTACATAACGAGAGGTAGGTGAACCTAAGCTATGGCCGACTAAATGTACTTTTGACGCGCCTGTTTCAGGCAAAACGGTATTTTCGATGTAATCACGAAGCTGTTCACCACGCATTTGAGCGGTATCCCAAGCCGTTACATTCGGGGTATAAACCACTGCATTGCCATTACGTAAAGCCGCAGGAATGTTTTGAAAATATTCAACTACGCCGATAATTTTGTCAAAACCCGAGACCCCATGCACCAGCACAATGGGATATTGAGTATTGTAACGGTTGGCATAATTGGTCGCATTTACCTGTGCCTTCTCAACAAGATAGGCCGCATAACTAATATCATAAGCAGCATGACATACTGGCTGGTACCACTTACAGCTATTTACCGGCGCCGTAGGCACATCAATAGGTGCAACATAATTTGAATGGGGATCAGCCTGCACCAGACTCGACGCAAAAAGGGTACTCGCAACGACTGCCAACGTCGCACTGAGGGCAAAACTGGATTTGTTTTTTTTAAGCTTGAGAGTTTTTCGGGCATTAAGGTTAGTTTTTATTTTGAACATAATAGCGCCTATTTTATTGTATTGATTATGAGTTATTTAGTAATACGCTTTGAATTCCTTTGTCAGCTGGTATAAAGCAAACGCTATTAACATCTAGGTCAATTACGTTGGAACATTAAGCTTAAGAGAAGGGAAATGCGTACACTTGTACGATTTAATGATATCGAAACACAGCACACGACATAAAAGAGACTTAGTTCACAGCATTAACTTTTATCCACTCTAAGCATAAATTCTTACAAGTTGTTTTTTCTGCTCAGGTATATTTTTTAAAACGCTCATTAAGCAATTTGGCCATTGAGCTAATTTTGAAAATAAAACTTTGAGGAACCAAAATGAAAAAAATAATGATCACGACATGCGCGCTACTTGCGCTCGCTATGTCACTTCCCAGCTCAGCCCATATATTTAACCCCGCTAAAACAAAAAACCCTATCATGTTGGTACCCGGCATTTTCGCCTTTGACACAATTGCAGTGGTGGACTATTGGTACAATATTCCCGGTCCTTTGGAGTCAAAAGGCGCTACAGTCTATGCGGCAAAGATAAATGCCTTTGAAAGCTCTGCTCAACGCGGCGAAGAGTTGATTGCGCAAATGGAAGATATCATTGCGGCATCGCCTTGGTGGAAGCCAGTTAAGAAATTCAACCTAATGGGTCATAGCCAAGGCGGCATGACTGCACGTTATGTGATGGCCGTTCGCCCCGATTTAGTCGCATCTGTCACCACGATGTCTACCCCGCATGCAGGCTCACCGATTGCGGATCTGATGACGAATACCTTCCCACCAGAAACCATCCGCGGCAAGTTATTCGTAGAATTTGCTGACGCCGTAGGCAACCTAGTCAACACTTTATCTGACAACAAGCAATCTGAGTCTAATATTGTCGCCATGTTAAGCGAATTCAATGCAACAGGCGCAGCGAGCTTCAATACAGCTTACCCTGCTGGTTTACCAAGTACAGCTTGCGGCACAGGCCCTGAATCAGTAAATATCGACGGCTATAACATCCCGGTATTTTCATGGGGCGGCAAACGTCACCTGACGAATGCGGCAGATATTTCTGATGCGCTGTTCGCTATCACTGGCCTGGCCTTTGATGCAGGCGTTGATAACGACGGCATTACGGGTGTCTGCTCCAACCACTTTGGCACAGTGTTACAAGATGGCTACAAATGGAATCACCTCGATGCGAACAACCATGTACTTGGTCTGTCAAACCTGTTTGAAACCGATCCGAAAACTGTTTTTAAGAATCACGCACACCGTTTAAACCACATGGGTTTATAAGGTCTGCCCTAACCTAAGACTGGTAACGCGCTCATTTATGAGCGCGTCGTTTTACGTCAATTAGAATGCGAACTCACCATGATAAAAAAACAACAAGAAGAGCAACACAATTCAACACTTAAACTGCCTTTAGCGTTTGAGTCCACCTGGGCATTCAAAGCCATAATAGTCAGTGCGGCTTGCTTCACGTGGGCAGTTGGCTCCTATATAGTGAATCAATACCAAAATACTGAAACCTTAGCGTCAGCGCCCATATTTTCAGAAGCAAGCCTAGATACCCAGAAAGCTCACCCGGCACAGTTCACACGCACCGCTACGTCATTAACAACTCAAGCAAGTGCAGTAAACCAACAAGCATTTGAGCGCTTTAGCGCAAACGGAACTAACAAAGTAAACCCGGGCCCCTTACCGAGATCACTACGTGGTTCAAGTCATGACTTTCATCCCCAGTTAACTGCCTCAGGAGACCTAATCATAGACGAGACGGCAAGAGGCTTATTCGACTTTTATCTCGCCGCCATTGATGAAGAAGCTTTAGAAATCATTTTATTAAGAATAAACCTAGCCCTTGAAAATGAATTGAGTGGCAAAGCTTTTGATCAAGCCTCCGAATTATTACGCAATTACATAAACTATAAAATAGTACTCACTGAGCTGGAAGAACCCTTTTCGAAACAAATGGACATCAGCGCACTAAAACAGCGGAATGACTATGTGAAAAGTCTCCGAAGAGCGCAACTGGGCGAATCTGCTGCTGATATTTTTTTCGCACAAGATGAAGCTTATGATGATTACATGCTCGAGCGACTCGCCATCCAACAAAATACAACACTCTCTTTAGACCAAAGAAAACAGGCACTCGCACGTGCCGAACAAGACCTGCCGGAAAAAATGCAAACCATGCGCAAACAAGTGACAGTACATGCTGACTTATCCCAGAATATTAAAGCCTTAAGAAAAGAAGGCGCCTCAGATAATGAAATATTTCAGGCAAGGTCTGATGTACTCGGTGCAGACGCCGCAGTGCGTTTAGCACAACTGGACGAAAAACGCGCGTTATGGCAACAACGCCTGGATGAGTATGTAAGCGACAGGGATCAGATAAAATCATCCGGCCTTAGCAAAGAGGACCAACACCTGGCTTTGAATAATTTGCTTGAACAAAACTTCCAAGGCCGAGATCAACTTCGCGTACGCGCGCTCGATGCTAATTTATAAGGGAAAATGATCGGGCCACGCCGCCTAGTTCAGCGTGGCTAATTGATCATGACGAACAGATGAGAATTGTGTCCGTTGATACGCTTGCGTAAAGTATTCGGGATGCGTCAGTGGCGCTCTTTGCATCGGCATGGTGACCCTTGCCAGAGCAAGGTTTTTCAATAAGTAAGGCCCATCTACCTGAGCGTCATGCAACATCAAACCATAAAACTCTAAAGGCACCCAGTGCCGGCCTTTATCTAAAGAAGTCGTGAATTGCGTCACCCCTATCGGCTCTCCTAACTCGGTATATAAGGAAGCCTGAAAGTAGAAGCGATCATTAGCACTGACTTCGATTTCTGCTTCAATTTTAAGGTTACCTTCTTTGGTCACAGAGTCTCGATAATTACCGGTTAGTGAAGCGGTTGGGTCAGAGAGAATAAAAACTGCCGCATCGGCCACCTGATCGTAGGTATTAACCACCAATAATTTGTATGCTCCTGCCGCCAATATTTTTTCATTCACTTGATCGGCTATAAAACTCACTTGATGTATACCGTCTTTATCTTCATCACTTAGATCAAACTGCTGAATACTTTCTTTTTCGCTATAAATAAGCTGGGCTGAAAATTGGCTCGGAAGAGGTACGCCATTCACATCTTTCAGCATGGCAAATAAGGTCACCTGATCACCCCGCTGATAGAACTTTTTATCGCTCCAAATCGTTAAAGCGGCTGCTTTGTCTTCGCTGATAGTGACTCTTTCATCAATTTCATAACGTTTAATAAGTGGGTCTTGCTCATCTTCTTTAATGCTCACATTATTTGAAGGGTAACGACTGTAGTTGTCATGATCTTCGAGCAGGGTCTTCTGTAAGGCATTTTTTTCCTTTATCGCACGAATACGTTCAATCGCAGTGCTATGCCCGTCAGCTTGCTTAACAGCGCCACTAGACAAATTAGTCACCTTGGCTTTCGGCAAGGCCGCCATCGGTGGCGGTACATCTTGCATAAAACTAGCCGCTTGGCTCTGAGGTACTATATTATCCAGCTGCTGTGTAGAGATGCTCTGCGGGACACCGTCATTCGCGGTTAAACCAAAATATATAATTGGAGCCGCTAACAACAGTAGGGCCAGAGAAAGTTTCTTAGGGCTCATTTTATCCGCTCTTGTTTTTATTTTTAAAAGATATATTTATATATTCACTACTCATCTCTTTTTCTAAGACCTAGCAATTAAAACCTAGCAATAAGGTCTGATAAAAATTCAAACCAGAGATGAGTAGTGTCAACATT
>Ga0105348_1002260_pt1 | contig 11674 bp, 7 predicted proteins | sample EN8Hudsemesocosm_2_FD_83504 | JGI IMG/M metagenome (GOLD analysis project Ga0105348, IMG submission 83504) | Methane-oxidizing microbial communities from mesocosms in the Hudson Canyon - EN8C Hudson Canyon | ecosystem: Environmental > Aquatic > Marine > Cold seeps | place: Hudson Canyon... | reverse complement strand
CATTTCCTGCGCTGTGGGAAAGAGAGCTAGAAACGGCTGGAATACCACTCTCAGAACTACAGACTATACTGATTACTATCGATCTGTATTGTCAGATACTTCGGGAAAACTGTATTTTTCAGTAGCATCGGGCGCTACTATAGAAATATGGACGCCTATTCTCTTCCTGTTCAGAGGACGAACTTTGTTTAAATCGCAAATAGATGTGGCCGGTCACTGTTACAGAGTCAAAGAGAGCGCCGTGTTCTTCGCTGAGATGGCGGCTGCTCGGTCAAATGCCTTGTGGTTATCGCTCTTATTCATTGCAAGTTTAACGTCGGCTGAGCCTGTGCGCATGGGCTTTGCGAATACCATCCCTCCCTACACAATCCCGGAAACGAGTACAGGTATTGAGCTGGACATAGTTCGTGAGGCTCTAGCCTTGAAAAATCATACATTAATCATAAATTATATGCCTTTATCCAGAATGCCAGGGAGCTTTGTTCTGGGGGATGTGGATGCCGTAATGACTGACTTTGGCACTGACCTTAGCGCTTTAAATGGGCACTATGCTGAACCCGTAATCCTGTTTAATAATCGCTTTTATTCTCTTAAGGATCGAAACTTGCGGATTCGCGAGCCCAGTGACATAAAGGGTTTGAGTATCGTTGCATTTCCGGGTGCCCAGAAGCGCTTCCCTGAGTGGCTTAAAGACGCTCAAGCGGAGGGCCTGTACCATGAAATTAAGGTCCAGAAACTACAGATCTTGCTGTTGTTCGCGGGGAGATATGACCTAGTGTTGAGCGATAAAGTGGTTTTTCAATATTTCTTTTCGCAGCAACTAAAAAATAATAATCTGCAAGCGAAGCCACTTACTGAACATGACGTGTTTGTCGAGCGTCCCTTAGATTATCGCCCAGTGTTCAAGAGCCAGGAGATTCGTGATGACTTCAACGAAGGCTTGCAGGCCTTGAAGTCTAGCGGGCGATATCAAGAGATTTTTGACGCTTACTTAGCTGAACCCCGGAAGGTGCAGTAAACACATTTATGGTCTGAATTCGCATTATCAACGAAGGTTTCAGATTTTTGCGAACGAATGAAAGCCCCATGCTGCTCGTAGAAAATTTCGGCAACAAACTGGGGCTCGCGAAATGTTAGGCCTGAATAAAATCCTGCTCGCGTACTTCAATGATTGTTGGTACGTCAACCTTTTGTGCTTGTCTCAGTAATTCAATGAGATGCTCAATGCTTTCAGCTCGGTGTGCTGGGCAACCGTAACCTTCGGCAATTTTCAAAAAGTTTGGCGTGTAGATATCACAAGCAATGGGCTCCATTCCAGCGTCGACGAAGTTCTGCGCGATCATCTCATAGCGTTCATTATTCCAGACCACCACGGCCACAGAAATCTTTGCTTCAATCGCTGTTGATAATTCATTAATGGTGAACTGTAGGCCCCCATCACCAATCAAAGAAATCACCGGCAGATCAGGTTTGGCTAATTTTGCGCCAAAGGCGGCAGGCAGCGCATAGCCCAGAGTGCCATATCCTGTGGCGGCGCTAGCAAATCGGCGTGGTGCTGGCGCGTGATATTGCGCAGCTCCGAAGTAAGCGGGCTGGGTGGAGTCACCGATAACGGCGGCGCCTGGTAGTGCGACCTGAAACGCGTCTAAGAACGCTTGATAACCAGGGTGGTTTAGCGGCGCCAATAGTTCTTTAACTTGAGCAGTACGCTGTGAACCATTTCGCCGGCTTTCGTTAATCAAAGGTAGCAAGGCCTCTGTCGCGAGTTGTGCATCGGCCCTGATAGCTATGTCTGGACGCACATTGCGAGTTAACTGCGTCGCGTCGATATCAATACGGATAAGTTTACCTCCGAGGGCAAACTCTCCATTAAAGAAGAAATCATAATCGCTCTCAGAAAACTCCGTGCCAATACCCAAAACAACGTCGGCATCTAGGTAGAGGTCCCTCACGGGTTGATATGACGGACTGGTATCGACGTGCAAGGAGTGGTCAACCGGCAATATGCCTTTGGCATTGTGTGTGAGGCTTACCGGGGCGTCGAGCTTTTCAGCAAGCGCACGCACCCATTCAGCTGCGTCAGCGGCGCCGCCTCCCAATGCAATCACTGGTCTTTGCGATTCATTCAAGAGGTCGGCGGCTTGCTGAAGCTGTGCTGGAGCGGCCGCTGGACGGCTGGGTATGGCCCAGAGATCCATTGGCACGTGATCAGCATTCGAGGTTGTCACATTAAGTGGCATTGATATGTGAACGGGGCCAGGACGCTCGCTATTAAAAATGGCAAAGGCGCGAGCCATGACTTTAGGCAGCTCGTCGGCGCGTGCCAGCGTGTGGCTCCAAACACTGCATTCAGCCATGGCAGCCTGAAGGTTGCGTGTTTCGTGCAGGCGTCCCTCACCAAGGCCTTTTTCGAAGGTATTGTTGTCTGCAGAGATTACCAGCATGGGAACCGAGTCTTGTAATGCCTGCCCCATTGCCGTGGCGATGTTGAGCGCACCAGGGCCTGAAACGGTCATGCAGGCGGCGGGCTTCCCCGTGAGGCGAGCGTAGCCGTCGGCCATAAAACCGGCGCCCTGCTCGTGGCGGGGCGTCACATGGCGAATGTTGGTTTGCGGCAGTCCTCTATAGAGCTCAATAGTATGAGTACCGGGAATGCCAAATGCGCATTCAATACCATAGGCCTCCATTAATTTGACCAAAATCTCGCCGCAAGTTGCCATGGATTTTTCCTTCGTGTGAATAAAAAATATGCAGCAAGAGTATACGTTTGCAGGCTGTTTGAAAAACGATTATTTCCGATGCCTAGATTCTAAATAATCATGGACTTTTCAGGGTTTTTTCAAGGAAAAATCCACTTATATTGACGAAAAGCCGCATTATTTATTGTCTAGTTGTGGTCGGATTAAATTGCTTAGGGAAAAAAGTCTGCGGTAACTCAAGGTATTGCTTTGCCAACAGGGTTTATAATGTCCCCATTACCCAATGAGTGGGTAAGCAAGTTGTTATGTGGCGGGCGGCTGATCTTGGTAGAGAAAGGAACACTCGAGCCCAAGTGATTTTCAGCCGCACATTTGTTTTTAAGTGCCGATGTCATGGTATTTATCCATAAGTGACAAACAATTACCAAGCCCAATCGGCTTTACTCCTTTTGCTAATACCCGAAGGGACCCCATTCTTATACCAGTCGGTTTTGTTGTTTCTATTGGACTGTATGAATTCGATTAACTCGGGATAAGCATCGCCCATGTCGACATATTCATTGGGGTAATGCCAATCTTCGGGAAAGACAAGCGCAAAAGGGTAACCTCTGTCGTCTGTAAACGTGTCCAAGCCGTCAGCTATATTATTGGAATTTGGCATTACTGGTGACTGTCCCTCGAGGTGGATTTCGTAATTCGTATCGAATACATATAAGTAGGGGTCAAAGGGCGCAGTATCCATCGCATCGAGGGAGACGGGGTTCGATAAGGCAATTTCAAATGAAAATTTGTGCCCTTGAATAACTTCTTCATCCCAAATGGTATTGGCGTAAGTTGAACTGGGGCTGGAAAACAACGACGTTGTGTTTTGAAAGATGGATATGTCTAAGCCCGATGTCGTGTCAATCGCATTAACTTGTTCACTGCCCTGACTCGAGCCCAAGGGAGCGTATAATTGGTAGGTGCCTCCCGCCTGAGATCCTTCTGGAAGAGCGATTCGAAGATGCCAGTTGTGGTCAAAAGACCCCCCCCTCGCAACCAGATACCCTTCACTGGAAATTGCGGTGACCTGCATGTCTGAGTTAAGCGAGAATATCACTCGATAGGCAACAACTAAATCATTGAAGTCGTAATCCCCGAGCTTAGGAAACTGATCTTCATAACCCACCATATAAAAGCTGTCCGCTGCAGGGTAGTAAACTTTACTGACAAAGGAGGCGGGAGCGTTCGTCAATACCACGAGAGGGGCGTCTGCCTGGCCTGCCGCCTGAGTATCTAGGTATTCTGCGTCTGATGCGATCAGTAGAGCGAGGTCTTCAAAGCCGGCGCTATAGTCGTAGAACGCTTCTGGGTCCCCTAAATCTTCATTAGTTTCTAATAGGGTAATGGCTAAGTGCACTGAATTGGCACTACTAAGATCTATATCAACCGGTATTCTTAATGTAGCGTCAAAAGAAGTACCGTTAAGGCCACTTCCTGTAATGTTGTTGGAACCGGTTCGACCTATCAGTGTGTGGTAAAACTGACGACTCTCTGTGCTCGTTTTAGCAAGTGAGCTTTTGGTTTGAGTGGAGAAGTTTGTGTATTCGTAAACGCCTTCGTCAGTAGATACCGTTAGCAACAGCGCCTCGATGGCAACACCTTGAGTGGCGGCCTTTTCTGTCCCGGAGGCTGCCTCATTGACATCTACGCCCAATACCAAATCGCCATTGTTTTCACTCCTTAAGTGCTCAAGTGTTGCAGGGCTAATTGCCTTGTTACCTTGAGCCAGAAGCAGGTTAATATCTCCAGTACCTTTGGATATAGTCTCTTTAAGCCGAGTTGATTCCAATTCTTGTCCGGTGGCGGCGCCAAAGATACAGAAGCTTAGCAAGGTGCTTAAGGCCAAAAACCTTAGCTTTTTACTGAATAAATGATGCGTCATAATTCACCTCGATGATGTGTGTTTCGTCAGAAGCCAGTTCGGAAAAAATGTGTGCATTTAAAGGGAAGTCATTCACTGTTATATGCAGCGGAAGTTGAATTTCTCCTTCTTTGTTCGTTTGCCCTAGAAACAAAATGTTGCCGTCGCGGTCATTCATTTTTAGGAACCGGAAATTTCCCTGATGTTCGATCAAGTTCAAATCAATGCGAATAGTATATTTCTCGAACATTCTAATACTCGCCTTGTTAGCAATGACGTTGTCGGCTAGGCGAGTACTACTGGTAGATACGATCGGTTCTGTTGTGGCTAGATCTGCTGCGTCGACGTTTGTAGACAAACCAGATTCAGCTGAACCGCCACCGCCACAGCCGAATAGCAATAAAAACCCGACAGTAAATAAAAATTGTTTTAGAAATATCATATGTAAACCTCTGTTAAAGGGACGACAGTTTCTTAAGGCGGTAGCATAAATCGAGCCAGAAATAATTCCTCATAAAATCAATGGCTTATAGATTTACTTTGAGAGGGTTTTGCATTCTGCGATGGAAGTTAAAAACCAAGATTGCCAAAATAGGAACAAACAGACCCCACCAGAGTGAAAATCACGTAAGAGGTATCTGTGATTTAGGTTATTACCTGCATTGAAGGTAGGTTTGTCTGGCTTACATAGTATGAGTAGGATCCGAAAAGAATTAGGAGGTGTCAGCTTAATTGAACATAGATTTAAGCCAGTATGTTTTTAGTCGGGGCAGTGTTGGCTTCTAACTCTATTGCGTCCCGCTGATTTCGCACGGTAAAGTTGTTGGTCTGCCACCTCTATGAGGCCATTAGTGTTTACTTCTGACTGATAATAAAAGCTACTAATGCCGATGCTGGCAGTAAGGACTTTTAGCTCACTCATAGGGTTGGCAATTTGAGCTTGGCGAATACTATTGAGAATCTCCTCCGCGAGTGCTTGGGCGCCCTGAGCGTCGGTGTTGGGTAAGATAACGGCGAATTCTTCGCCTCCATAGCGGCAAGCCATATCGCCCAAACGATGGATCTGGCTCTTAATAATACCGGCAACCTGGCGTAGACAGCCATCACCGGCTAAATGACCGAAGTGATCGTTAAAAGCTTTGAAGTGATCTATGTCGAGCATCAATAGAGAGAGAGGCTGCTTACTGCGTGCAGAGCTAGCCCATTCTTTTTCAAGGGTGCTGATAAAGCTGCGACGATTGTTTAGTTGGGTCAAGCTGTCGATTAATGAGCTGGCCGTTAACTGGTCAAAAACAGATTTATTTTTCAGGAGTCGACCAATTTTCAGTACCGCATACTCTACTGATTTTTGTGAAATTATATCCGAACAACCTAATTGTAAGAGAGTTAATTCTTGTGTCTCAGTCAAGCTGTCAGTAAATAGTAACAGTGGACAATGGTGTTGTTCACAGAGGCGGCAAAACTCTTGCAAAGCATCCATCGCCTTTAGATCAATCTTCAGATAATTAATCAGTACAATTTCAGGTGGGGTACTGCTTTTAAAATGCTTATCCAGAGTGTGAAGGTCCTGCTGAAAGATAAGATCATTGTGGTGTCGTAGTGTTTTAGTAAAGTCCCAGAAGCTGGCCCAGTCACCAATGATCGCGACCTGAGGTCGTATTTGATATTGGCAGCTAAGGGTGGATTCAGAGACTTTGCCTGATTGGCCCTGGATGTATCTTAAGGTGTCGTTTTTACTGGCGAGCCCAAGACTAAAGTCGTTCTCGCTACGCTGGATCGCCGGTAGACGCCGATCGAAAGGGCCTTCTTCCCATTCTCGAGTCCAGTGGGCAATCTGTTCCGAACTCTGTGGCGAGATGCCTACATTATTGAGCCCCACTTTTTTAAGCAGCTGCTGAAGAACTGAATCATCTTCAATATTGCTGTCTTCGGCCCAATAAGCCCGGTAAATATGCTGTTTAAGCGGAAGGAACGAAGTGGGGTGACTCGTCTTTACTTGGCAGAGTAGCCGTTCCGCTTTGCGAACATTGGTGCGGCCTTGCGGTAAGCGAATTTGAATGTCGCTGGCCCGCTGGCGAATAACAAATATTTCTTCAGTGAGTTCAATGAGAGTTTGAGCGTGGTGATCTTCGAAATAGGCTGAGGGCTTGTGATCAACCAAGCACCAGTCTACCTGATCGTTTATGCCGGCTTCATCAATCCATTCACTCAGCGCGTAACAGAAGGGACAGTTTAGGTCGGCATAGATTCGAATCACAGGATTATTCTCTTGTCGTTCGTATCAGTATAGCAAGCGCTTGTAACTTGTCTGGTGGGAAGTACAGTTTCCAGCCGAATTCGGCTTATGCTATTACCAGAAAGTAAGTAGCTGTGAAGAGGGTATCAAGACGGGCGCTGGTTACAGCGCTTACTGGTGGTGGTTGGGAGGGCTTTTTAGAGAGTGTAATTTAACGCCGAGGTTCTTTCCTCTTTGCCTCTTCCCTGCATATAGCGAGTTCTTTAGGTGCAGCAATACCGATGGCGATGGATTTCTTCGCAAGGGAGAGTACGTGGATCTTGATGTTGTCGCCGATCGCAATTACGTCATGCATTTCACATTCGATTATCTGCAAGGCAAATTCCTTTTGCTAGATTGAATTTTCAGTATACTCGCACAATTCACGTCGTAGTTAAATATTAGTTATAACAGCCCGCATTTTTAGAATTTAGGCGCTTGTCTATTTTTTAACCGCCATGGGCAGTACCACAGTATCTAGCCGCCAGGCTGTATGTATGCACAGTATCAATCGCTTCCTTTCTACCGTTCTATTACCCTATACCGCAAAAATCGCCCGCTGTTGCCTCGCTCCCTTGCCTTGATGCTTTGAGCCAATTTGGAATTCTGGCCCAAGCTAAGGTATTCATTGTATTATGCGCGCGCGGGAACGCATTAAACTTTTAAGCTCGGCGTCTATCGTTTGGATCAGGCTTATTAGTAAGCATAGAACTTAATGTTGGAACTCGCCAAGTGTAGGTTTTCAGCGACGATATGAATAAGCAATAGTGGGAACAGATATGCATAGAAGTTCTATGTTTAATAGCGCACTTAATTTAAAGCGCGCACGGTCGTTTTTTTCAATGATTTTTAAGTACCTTCTTCTAACAATTATGTCCTTGGTGCCCATTGGCGCATTCGCTCAGTCTCAAGACTCTGTGAATCTAGCGCAGAAAATGTATGTGGCGTATTACGGCCGCGCGGGTGACCCAGGAGGCGTAAACTTCTGGGCGGCTCAGTTTGATGAGTCCAATAATCTAGACGCTGTTCTGTCGAATTTTGGTAACTCGCAAGAATACAGTGACAACTTTGCCTCACTAAGCCATGAAGAGCTCGTCACAGGGCTTTTTCAGCAGATGTACAATCGCAGCCCAGGCGCGGAAGGTTTGGATTTTTACGTCGCTAGATTGCAAAGTGGGCAAGCAACACTAGCCTCCATAGCAAAACAAATAGCTGACGGTGCCCAGGGCAGTGATACACTATCTTTAGACAACAAAATTACCGTCGCTAATGCCTTCACTAGTCGTATTGAATCAGAGCAAATTGAATACGGTTCTGCTGATATAAGTAGTGTTCAAACCCTACTGACGGCCGTCACTTCGTCTGCAAGTTCTGTTGATACGGTTCTGGCCGAGGTTTTAGCTTGGGTGTCGCAATCCCCAGCGGCGAGCGATTCGAACGTAATCATGACAACCAATTTTGGTAGCATAGAGATTGAATTATTTCCTGAGCAAGCGCCCATTACCGTGGCCAATTTCCTTGCTTACATTGAAACTGATTTTTATGATGAGTTGATTTTTCACCGGGTCATTCGCGGGTTCATGATTCAAGGTGGCGGCTTTGACATCGCTGGTTCACAGAGGTCAACCTTTGCACCTATAGCGCTTGAAGCTGACAATGGGCTTTCCAACGTGCGGGGCACTATTGCGATGGCTAGAACGAATGTTCCGGACAGCGCGACGTCCCAGTTTTTTATTAATCATGTCGACAACCTATTTCTAGATGCAACGGGCAGCGATGATGGCTATGCCGTATTTGGAAGGGTTGTAAGCGGTATGGATGTGGTGGATACCATTGCCAATCTACCGACCATTGCACTCGGTTCATTTGCCGATTTACCGGCGGAGCCGGTGACTATCGCGTCTGTTGTGCTCGCCAATGCAAGCACTGCCACTCCTCTTGCAAAGGCTGGTCCCGACCAAAGTGCAAATACTTTTCAAGCCGTGTATTTAAACGCCAGTGAAAGTTCTGATTCTGAAGAAGGCTCGCTGAGTTATTCTTGGACTTCCCTAGCGCAGCCATTGGGATCCAGTGCTGTATTGTATGCCAGAACAAGCGCGAACCCGTACTTCACCCCTGATGTTGCAGGAGACTATGTGTTCGAGTTGATTGTGAACGATGGCACTGAGAACCGCTCTACCGAGCGTATCGTCATAAGCGTATCTGATCTCGTTTTCTAACAATACACAAAGGCTTATATCAATTTAAATTTCGGAATATGCGGTTTGAAGCTGTAATAGAATGATCTGGAAATTATCGTTATCGATCAGAACCGCATCCAGACGGGGTGCGGTTTTTTTACGTCTTAAGAAAAGGGCTGATGTAAGGAAAATGCAAAACTCATGAAAATCGAACTCTGTAGAGAGACTTAAGGCCAAGACCATCAGTACCTAGGAATTAGTGAAGATTTATAGATACAGATCAATGTATTGATGTGTGAGGGAAGTATATTAACCAGAGATATACTTAACGTGTTAAATAATCGTTTTTTCGTCACATACAGGGGTCAGGTTATGGGTGAATTGGTACTTGCCGCGAAGGTCACGCATGTTCCATCAATGTTTATATCTGAGCAAGATGGGCCACATCACGGCTGTCGTGATGCCGCGATTGAGGGCTTGAAGCGTATCGGCAATCTGTGTAAAGAGCGTGAAGTTGATACGATCATTATTGCTGATACTCATTGGTTGGTTAACGCTGGGTTCCACATAAACGCCAAGCCGGATATGTCTGGAATTTTCACCAGTACAGAGTTCCCGCACTTTCTCAGTAATATGTCCTATAAACACATTGGTGACCCCGAATTGGGGCAGTTGATCGCAGAGTGCGCCACGAATAATGGTGTTCCAACCCTCTGTCATTACGAAGTTGATACGCTGGACGTTCAATACGGAACCCTTGTGCCGCTTCGCTATATGGGAATCGAGGATGACATTAAGGTGGTCTCTATTGCGGGTTGGATGTACGACGCTGAATTGGAAGAGTCCAAAGCCCTTGGTGAAGCCATTCGTCAAGCGATAGAGAAATCTGATAAAAGAGTGGCGTTTCTGGCCAGTGGTTCTCTGTCTCATCGCATTCCACCCAATAAAATTGTTGGCGACTATTTGTTCAAAATTAGCCGGCCCTTTAATCAGTCGGTCGATTTAATGGTACTGGATTTGTGGCAGAGAGGCCAAGTTAATGAATTTTTGGACATGCTGCCAAAATACGCCAAAGACTGTGATGGCGAAGGTGGTATGCATGATACCTCAATGCTCTTTGGTCTTTTGGGTTGGAGAGATTATGAAGGTTGTGCAGAAATTTACACAGACTATTTCCCGAGTTCCGGTACGGGTCAGTGTAACGTAGTTTTTCCGGTAATCTGAAAGTTGCACTCCGGTTTATTTTAAATAGACCCCGCGTTTCGCGGGGCGGCTGATGTAGCTAAATATTGAGGTTAATGTTTAAGCACGGATGGGAGTGGCCACTGGCCATTCAGAACGCTTTTTTTAGGTAAATATAAACGCATTGTAAGTGCGAATTCACCGGCAGGCGATGGCAGCCAATTAACCTTGTTTTGTTTCGGTTGTTCATTTTGAATCAATATTTCCAATGTGCCGTCAGCCTTGTAATGCAGGGCATCACGATCACCAATCGCGTAGCGATGAATGGGGTTGTCAACCAAGAAACCTTGATCATCATACATTGTGAGTGACCAGAATGCGTTCACTGGCGGTGCTGTATCGGCAGTGAATTTAATGGTGTAACTATTCTTACCGGATAAGGGCATTAGCTCGGAGTCTAGAGATGTATTTGGGTAGACGGCTTCTTCCGGCGGCAAGGCTCCTAAACCTATTATCGCAACGCCTGTACGCACTTCGTAATTAGCGTCATAACGACCTAGCCCCTGTCGTCGAATTGCCCAAGAGTTTTCCAAACCAAAGCCTTCGTCTAGGCGCTCTTTAATTTTCTTGTGAGTGATGTCTATGGCCAAATCCGCCAACATTCGCCCAAACCAACCGTGTGCGCTGGCGTCATAATGGCCAGGAGTGATACCTATCGATTTTAATGTCTTAAGTGCTTCTTGATCGTGGCTCAATGGTGATTGTTCATTCAGCAATGTGGCTAGCGTATTGAATAGATCTGCGGCGTTGAAATCGTCAATTATTTTATAGGGGTTGGTTGTCGAACCGCTTTTACTTACTGACTCTACTTTGGATTCAGCCGCGATGCCTTGTTTCCATTGGTTCAGTGAGGCCAATGAAAACCTCTGCTGTAGCTTTGCAACGGCAGGAATATCTTCTTTGCCGTTGGTTTGTATACGTTGAATCATCCAGACCATATTGGTCGGTGATTGTATTACCTCTAAACCGTCGGGTATATCGCCCCGCCAATCAGGGCCAAGCAAGGCGTACTCACCCGCCTTTGTACCCGTAGTACGCTTGCCTACTTCTGCAAAAACGTTCGTCCATGCGTCCATAAAAGGGGAAACGTAATAGCGCCCATCTGTATCCGGCACTGATAAAACTTGCGGTTCATCGGCCAAATTCAACCAGGCAATGGTGTAGAGCGTATCAACGTTAGGGCGTACAACATTTCTAAATGTATGATCAGGGAAATAACTAATATGGTTTAATTGATTTTCAGCGAGACCATTAAACAACATAGTTTTTTTGGTTTCATTCATGATTAATAGGGGGTAACCATAAATGTAGGCGGACGCCATGGTTTTGATTGAACTCACGGCCTTAAAACCTACGCCCACACAAAGAGCGACTG
>Ga0105348_1002258_pt1 | contig 11686 bp, 7 predicted proteins | sample EN8Hudsemesocosm_2_FD_83504 | JGI IMG/M metagenome (GOLD analysis project Ga0105348, IMG submission 83504) | Methane-oxidizing microbial communities from mesocosms in the Hudson Canyon - EN8C Hudson Canyon | ecosystem: Environmental > Aquatic > Marine > Cold seeps | place: Hudson Canyon... | reverse complement strand
TTGGTGAAGTAAAAACACTGCATCGCGGAGCAAAGATTGCCGGTTTGGAGAGTATTGCGGAGCTGTGTGATTGTCTGGAGCAATGCTACTTAGGCATAAATGTAGAGCAGAAAGAATCTGAGTTATTGATCGATGATATTAAGCGAGGTCATGAATCTTTGATTGATATGATGGATCAAGTTGCTGCGGGCTTAAGTGCAGTGCCTGATAATAAGCTGTTAGCGCAGCTTCGTGAGCATTGTCAGAATTCGGGCACTATAGCGGTCGAAAAAACGACACCGGATGAGCTTGGCGAAAAGCTGGAAGAGTTAGAGAAAGAGTTGGATGATGCGCTTCCAAAATATACCGCGATAGACGAGCAACAAAACGACAGTGAGGGCAATACAGCAAGCACAGAGAGTATTCTTGATCCAGAGTTGGTAGAGATCTTTCTAGATGAGGCGAGAGATATTGTGGCTGGACTCTCGCCTTTGCTGACGAAGTTTCGTGCGCGGGAAGAATCAACTCAAGTATTGCAACAACTAGAGCGTGATTTCCATACCCTTAAAGGTGGGGCTAGGATGGCCGCAATTGCTGAAATTGGTGATTTATCTCATGCGCTGGAAGGTTTGTTTGAGCACTTAGGTGGTCAGGACGATTACGATGCAGGTTTGGCTGATTTATTAGATGAAGCGAGCGGTTTGCTCCTGTCGCAGCTCAATGAAGTTGAACAAGGTGGGAGTATTTCATCACCAGGTGGTCTTATTGAGCGCTTGAATAATGCTCGACAAGCACACTCCCCTGTTTCAAACGAAAGGGATAAGGTTGTCGGTGAGCCACTTATAGAGCGAGTAGAGAACAAGAGTGATTTTGTTAGCGAAGCGTTTTCGTTAGACCCAGAACTTGCCGAAATATTTTTGGAGGAAGCGCGCGATATTATTGATAACTCTGGCGAGCTATTGCATCAGTGGGAGACAGACACACACAACCTTGATCTTGTCGCGGAACTCCAGAGAGAGCTGCACACGCTTAAAGGCGGTGCTCGAATGGCCGAAATTGCGGCCATTGGAGATATTGCGCACGAACTAGAGACATTGTTTGAGCGGATTGTTGAGAACCGCTTTGGTGTCCAACCTGGCATGATTAGCTTGTGCTTACGTTGTCACGATGCCTTGGCCAATATGGTTGATGCCGTGGGAGATGGGCGTCAGTTAGACTCGGCTAATGTGTTATTGGAGCAGGTTAAGCAAGTTCTTGAAACGGGCCAATTAAGCACGGGTGACGAACACAAGGAAGAGCTGGATAACGCTGAAACTATTCCAGAGGAAATGTTAGGTGTTTCAGATGAAACCTTCGAAGGTGACCTTGTTCAGCTATTTCTTGATGAAAGTAAGGACATACTTACGGCCTCATCTGAATATTTGAATCAATGGCAAGAAGATAAAACTAATACCACCGCAATGATGGAATTGCAGCGAGAGATGCACACACTTAAAGGTGGTGCCCGCCTGGCTGATGTTGATGCTATTGCAGATATTGCAGGCGCAGCTGAAAATAAATTAGAGCAGTTACACGATGAAGAAGGTTCAGGTCAACGCGAGCTATTAGTCGTGATGATTGATGTTCATGCGACGATTGATAAAATGCTAGAGGCATTAAGTCATGGTAACTTGGTTCCTGCGGCGCCAAAACTTGTGGCACGAATTAGATCTATTGGTCGTGACGACAATAAGCCTATCGACGCCGAGTTATCGGAAAGTAAGCTCCAGGAAACCGGTCCCGATGACATTGACCAAGATGTTTTGGCGTTGTTCGTTGAAGAAGCAAAAGAGCTCAGTGAGGCATTGGAAGAACAAACGTCTCAGTGGGGCAAAGACAGTACTAATGCTGACTATAATCGCGAAATACAGCGAATTTTACATACACTTAAAGGCGGAGCCAGACTTTCAAATCATATCCAGTTAGCCGATGAAAGTCATGCTTTAGAGTCACAATTGGTTACGGCGTTGGAGAACGAAATACCCTTTACCAAAGCGCTGAAAACTGCGGTGCTTGAGAAACAGGATAGTTTACTCAAACTTATTGATGGTTTGCAGCATCAACTTTTACCTGAAGAAACAGCCAAAGAAGACGATAAAGCAAGCGCCCCTGTTGCGGTATCGAAGCAGGAGAGCGTTGCTGAAAAACCTAAGAAATCATCCAAAGCCAAACCAGACACGAAGCCCAAGAATATTGAAAAAGCCAAATCGGCACCTCAAGAAACTATACGTGTATCGTCTGGCTTGATGGAAGGGTTGGTTAACTTAGCGGGCGAAACGAGTATTTCAAGAGGTCGTTTAGAAACACAGATTAGTGATTTTGGTTTCACTCTGGAAGAAATGACTTCGACAATCGAGCGTTTACGAGAACAGTTACGTCGCATGGAAATGGAGACGGAAGCGCAGGTATTGTTCCGGGCTGAAAAGGAAGGGTTGACTAATGTTGACTATGATGACTTTGATCCCTTAGAGATGGACCGATATTCATCCATCCAGCAATTATCACGATCACTGACTGAAAGTACGACGGATCTACTTGAGTTACGTGATTCCTTGGCCGACAAAGCGCGTGGTGCCGAGACCTTGCTGTTACAGCAATCTAGAATCAACTCCGAATTGCAAGAGAATTTGATGAAAACGCGAATGATTCCGTTCTCGTCAATGGTTCCTCGGCTTCGTCGAATTGTTCGCCAGATTAGTAGTGAACTTGATAAAGATGTAAATTTTGATGTGTCTAATGCGGAAGGAGAAATGGATCGTTCAGTACTTGAGCGAATGATTGCGCCTTTAGAGCATATGCTGAGAAACGCCCTAGATCACGGTATTGAGTCGAAGGTCGATCGAAAAGCGGCCGGAAAACCAGCTGAGGGCATGATTCGATTATCGTTATCGCGAGAAGGCGGTGACGTTGTTTTAAAAATGAAAGATGACGGCGCGGGCATTGACGATAAACGCGTACGTGAGAAAGCGATTAGCCAAGGTTTGGTAAGTAAAAGCGCTAAAGCTAGCCGCCATGACATTCTGCAATTTATTATGCTACCTGGCTTTAGTACGGCTGAAAAAGTAACTCAAATCTCCGGCCGTGGTGTGGGTATGGATGTCGTTTCGAGTGAAATTAAGCAAATGGGTGGCTTGATTGAAATTGACTCAACCTTGGGGCAAGGCACCGAGTTTACAGTCCGTTTGCCATTCACGGTATCGGTGAACCGTGCGTTAATGGTTAATACAGGCGAAGATTTTTATGCCATACCGCTGAATACCATTGAGGGCATTGTTAGGGTAAGCTCCTTTGAACTTGAAGAATATTATAAACCTGACGCACCGATGTATGAATATGCGGGGCGTAAATATAAACTTCAGTATTTGGGTAAGCTCCTGCATAGTGGGCATCATCCAAAGCTGCAGGGCCAACCTTTACCTTTACCTGTCATACTTGTTCGAGGCACGGATCAGCCTATGGCGCTCCAGGTCGATAGTTTAATGGGTAGTCGCGAAATTGTGGTTAAAAGTTTGGGCCCCCAGTTTGCTGGTGTCCAAGCTGTTTCGGGCGCAACCATTCTGGGTGACGGTAGCGTTGTCGTTATTTTGGATCTTCCCGCGCTGATTAGAGATGACACCGCAGGCCTTCTTGATAGTATTGATGAGGTCTCTCCATATTCTGCTAAAGGTCAAGATAGTGCCTTGGTCATGGTGATAGATGATTCAGTCACCGTAAGGAAAGTAACTACTCGCTTACTTGAGCGAAATGGTATGGAGGTCATAACCGCAAAAGATGGTGTCGATGCGATTGCTCAGTTGCAGGATTGCAAGCCAGATGTGATGCTACTGGATATCGAAATGCCAAGAATGGATGGTTTCGAAGTTGCCACACTTGTTCGACACGATGAGCGTTTGAAGAATGTGCCCATTATTATGATTACTTCCAGAACCGGCAAGAAACATCGCGAGCGTGCATTGTCGATAGGTGTTAATGAATACCTTGGTAAGCCATTTCAGGAGAAAGATTTGTTGAAAGTGATTGAGCGGCTCATTTAATTTAGCAGAATGAAACTAAGTCCACTGAAGGTCGGCGTGATTTCTGACTCAGCTTTACAGCGGCACTCACTGCAAAGCGCTTTGAGTTCGTATGGCTTGGAGTTAACGCTTACCTGTGCTCCCGATGTGTTTGAACATCAATCACAAGAAAGAATTTCTTCAGTGTCGTGCTGGATTATTGACTTGGAGAATGAAGAGCTAGATATTGACGCTTTGATGGTGACGATCGAGGCGACAGCCGTCCCTGTTTTGTTCGGTTTAGGTTTGGCGCCAAACAAAAATGATCTGAGTTATATCTCATGGGAGCGTCGACTTTTTGGAAAGTTGGAAGATCACTTTGGCAACCTGATGCAGGTCGAGGCGAAAGCGTCGCTGGCCGTAAAGTCATCAGGCAAAATGGCTTCAACTAATTTGGCGTTAACGCAAACTAGTCGTGTTACTCAAGAGTCAAATTCAGCGTCTGAATCTCCCAGAAGCATAGCTAAAGAAATATGGGTGTTGGCAGCTTCATTGGGAGGGCCTGCAGCCGTCAAAGAGTTTTTGGATGAGCTTCCTGAAAGTGTATCAGCCGGTTTTCTTTATGCCCAGCATGTCGATGTGCACTTTTCGAATGTATTGCTACACGTTTTAGGTCGGCATGCGAATTTGGCTTTGCTAGAAATGAGCCAGCATGCACAAATCAGAGCGGGTGAAGTTTTGGTGGTGCCGGTAGATCGGGAAGTAAGCTTTGCGGCTACCGGCCTACAATTAAAAAATAAACCTTGGAGAGGGCCGTATGGGCCATCTATCGATCAGCTATTAGAAAACTTGTTTGAGTATTACGGGGTGCACTGCCATGTTATTTTTTTTAGCGGCATGGGCAATGACGGTTCTGCTGCGATTCCTCGTATGGCATCGGCAGGATGTAAGATTTGGACTCAGCGACCAGACAGCTGTGCCAATGGCTCTATGCCTCAGTCAGTGATTGATTTGGACTGTAGTGAAAAAACAGGTACGCCTAAAGAATTGGCTCATGCGTTCTTGGCCTTATCGCAAGGCCTTGAAAATTGAGTAGAACTTAGCCGCGCTCATGTTTGATAAGATTATCGTGTCAAGATTTCAACGAGCGAACAAGAAAATGTTTCGCATCACAAATATTGAGGGAGAATAAGGTGTCGGAAGCACTCGAAATAATCGCTAGTCTTTATTTACCCGTCACGAGCGGGAAATTATTACTTCCCAACGTTAGTGTTGCTGAAGTCGTCGCTTATCAAGCACCATCGCCGGTAACAGGAAAACCTGATTACTATCTTGGAACTGTTCAATGGCGTGGTGTTGCCGTCCCGCTTATTTCTTATGAACTTGCTAATGGTGAGAGCGAGTTTACGGCTCCGGCGATGGCTAGGATTGCGGTAATTAATACGCTTGGTGAGCAGAAAGACAAATTACCTTTTTTCGCGATCGTTACGCAAGGGATCCCTCGACTAATAAAAATAACGACCAAGCTAATCGAACCTTCAAATGAAGCGCTGGGGCCAGCAGACTCCGCTAAGGTGCGTGCCGATGGTGAAGAAGCAAACATTCCAAATATTGCATTTTTGGAATCACTCATTTATCCACACGTGTAGCCATGCAGGGGTAGGGTCTCTTATGCTTCGACTGGTTAGCCCGAACTTAGAGTTTACATCCAAACTGGAATTGGCAGCCTCAACGCTTCTTTCATTTCTTTGTTTATATTTCATATTCTTTGCTTATCGTTCGGATGATATGATCGCTGGTATTGTTGCAGTAAGCTCGTTGTTAATACTGAACGCTGAGCTATGGACGGTCGTTGAAAAATCGAAAAGAGTAAGTCGGGTATTTGCTTTGTCTCTTTTGTGGCTGGTTATGCTACTGTCGGACAGCTCGCATATGTCCTTGTCTTCCCTATTGGTATTCGTTTCTTTTTTTATTCTGCCTCGAACCGTCGCTGTTATTTTATCTGTTTCAGCACTAATTATTAGCGGCCTCCATGGTACCTTTTATAACATCGACCATTTTGGTTTTGCTAAGCTATTGGTGTTGTTATTACCGCCATTGCTCACCTTATTGTTTACTTATTGCGTCGTGTCAGTGTTTTTTCAGCTCTATGCTGAGATTCTTAGATCACGTAAGACCGATAGGGTAACGGGTTGCGGCAACAGAGCCGCACTCCAAGACGAGATGTCAAAGATGGTAAATCAAAAGAAGCGTCACGGTGTTGCCGTTACCGCGTTGGCTTTGCGGATACCTGATATGCCCATACGTTTTGCACAAGCCGGTGAGAGAAAAGCAAATGTGTTACTGACTGAGATTGTGAGTGTTTGGCAAAGCCGTATCCGAAATACTGACACCCTATGTCGGTATAACGATGAGGTATTCGTCTGCCTGCTTCCAGGTACCGATCACATCAACTCATCTACACTGGCTAATGATTTGCTTAAGGCTTGTCAGGTTTATGATTTAGATGGGGGTGGCTCGGTGCATGTGGAGTGCAAGTTCGTTGAATTTAATGGTGAAGGCTCATGGGAATCATGGCTAAGCGAGTTGGTATTTCCGGGTGAATAATTAGCTTAGGGAATACACCTAGGGAGGCTCTCTAAAGTCACTCGGGCTTCTTTCCTGATAGGAGCTAAATTGAATTAACACCCATGTTGGGCTCTTCCCGAATTGATAAAATTTGTTCTCTTTTAATTAGGCAAAACATGGTGTGGGGTTTAAGTATCTGAAGAAATTATTGAAATAGTGATATTGAGCAGCTAGGTAATATTATGTTTGGCTTAGGAAAGAACACTCTACAAGTAAACGAAGTGGCAATAGATATTGCAGCGCCAGATACTTTGCAAAAAAAGCGGCGATAGTTGGTGGCATGCAGGGGCAGAACCCCGCAGGAAGTATACGAGCCATCGCACAGGTCAATTAAGTTTCTAAATCAAACCTGAACCTATGGATTCAGGTCAAATACAATATCCCTCCATATGATACCCAACGGTCGAAAGTTTTGCTGGGTGCGATAGTCGTTCTATTTTTACCAAAAATAATTTTGTCCCCTCTAGCTCCCATGTTAAATTGTGCGACCTTGTCGAACGACTGGGAATATTAGAGAGTTTTGTACGAAAAACTCTATTAATACTTTGGCTGGAACTATATTAATGTCTGATGCAATTTCACAACACTATAAATCAATCATTGAAGCGCTAGGTGAAGACAGTACTAGGGAAGGTCTGTTGGATACACCCAAGCGTGCAGCGAAAGCCATGCGTTTTTTGACTCAGGGTTACCAACAAACTCTATCTGAACTTGTCAATGGCGCGGTTTTTGAGTCTGATAGTGACCAAATGGTCATCGTAAAGGATATTGAACTTTATTCATTATGCGAGCATCACCTATTGCCGTTTATTGGTAAGTGTCATATTGGCTATTTGCCGAATAATAAGGTTTTGGGTTTGTCTAAGTTTGCGCGTATCGTTGATATGTATGCGCAGCGCTTGCAGATTCAGGAAAAGTTGACAAGGCAAATTGCGGACGCAGTGCTCGATGTCACCGATGCCCGAGGTGTGGCGGTCGTTATTGAATCACAACATATGTGCATGATGATGCGTGGGGTTCAAAAGCAAAATTCAGTGATGAATAGCTCGGTTATGCTGGGAACTTTTAGAGAGTCCCAAGCAACGCGGAGTGAGTTTTTAACCTTAATCAAAGGCCATTAACCCTCAGGCTATCGCCCATTTTTCCATTAGTAGTTTTACCAATTTTTGACGCGCCGAATGAATAGGCCGCGTTGTTACAGGATATTTTCATGTTGAAATTAGACGCCCTTAGCCAACTTAAGCAATTAAAAAGTGACATCAAAGCAAGCCGGAATTTGATGGTTGGAACGGTTAAAGGAACGGGAAATAAGTTTGGCTTTGTGACATTGGACGCCGGTAAAGACATATTTTTGCCGCCCGATGAAATGCTTAAAGTGCTGCCGGGTGACCGGGTTGAAGTGGAAGTAAAGAAAGAGCCGAAAAGTAAAACCTTCGCACTTATCGAGCGGCTTATAGAATCACCCACAAAGATATTTTTTGGCAAGTACGTTACGAAAGGGAGTGCTCATTTTGTTGAGGCCGATATTTCTGGCTTATCTCGTTGGATCTTCATTCCCCCGGCTAAAAGAAAGTCGGCCCAAACCAAAGACTTTGTTAAGTGTCGCTTAACACAGCATCCGATCAAGTCAGGAAAGGCTCAGGCAGCAGTTATAGACGTTATTGGTAATGAGCAAGAGCAGGGTGTCGAGTGGAAGTACTCAATGTTGAAGTATGACATTCGGCAAGAATGGAGTGCTGAAATCAATGCTCAGTTGGAGGGTGTCGATGATGACTTGATCACTCAGCTCAGCAAAGACAGGGAAGACCTAACGGGACTTTCGTTTGTCACGATAGACGCCCCAAATACGCAAGATTTGGATGATGCTTTGTGGGTTGAGTCGACGCCTGAGGGTTGGCTATTACGGGTTGCCATTGCTGACCCAGCATCACTAATTGAAAAGAATTCGCCGATTGAGAAAGAGCTACTAATACGAGGCAATTCGGTCTATTTTCCTGGTCAACTGGTGCCAATGCTACCACCAAAAATCTCCAGTGATTTAGGCTCCTTACGAGAAGGACAACGACGCTTAGCGAAAGTTATTGAGCTGACGGTTACTCGTGATGGTGAATTACAAGATGGGCGCATTTTGAATGCTGTCATATCAGTGTCGAAAAAATTAAGTTACCAAGATGTTGCGCTAGTACTTGATGACAGCGCCTGTGATGATGATTTAAGTAAACAGGTTCGCTTGCTTGACGAGGTATCTTCCGCTTTAGCGAGTTGGCGTGCTAATCATGCCTTGCTCCACCCAAGCCGAACAGATTTTTATATCGAACTTAATGATAAGCAAAAAATAGCGAGTATTAAGCCCAAGCTAAATAGTAAAGCGAATCGCGTAGTTGAAGAATGTATGGTGGTGGCGAACCGCTATATTGCAGATCTGCTAAGTCGTCATGACGTGGATAGTATTTTTATTGAGCATGCGGGTATACGTGAAGAACGACTTGAGTCGATAACCAAAGTTCTCCAAGAGCATGCACCAGAACACGCTCAACTCGATTTGAGGGCTTTGCCTGACTATCAGGCTTGTCTTAAAGCCCTGCAAGACAAAGAATCTTATCACCCTCTGTATAGCCTCATATCAAAGCAGTTAACGAAAAGTGTATTATCCGGACGTGCGCAAAAACATTTTGGAATGGCTTTGAAGGCCTATACGACATTCACTTCGCCGTTGCGAAAAAGTAGTGACTTTCTACTACATCGCCAAATTGATGCGCTACTTCATGGGCAAGAAATTGCACCAATAAAGACAAATACACGCGATAATATTGAGGCTAAACTTCAGTCAGCACGTGGAGCGGCTTACGATGTGGAGCAATGGTTGAAATGTCAGTATATGGTGAAAAACAAAGAGGTGCTTTCGGCACGCGTTGTCCGTGTGTATGCCTCGGGTTGCCAAGTTCGTATTGATGATACCGGGATAGAAGGCTTTCTTTCCGCAAAAGAGCTCGAAGGCAAGTATAGCTTTAATCAGGATATGATGACCTTGAAAGGTAAAGATTTTCAGTTCTCTTTAGATCAAGCCGTGATCGTGAAGCTTAAAAATATTGACTGGGCCCGCAAGCAAATGCAATTTGTTCCGATTTCGGATGAAAACCCCGATGCCACTTAGAATTTAATAACTAGGTTTAATCTGTGTAGGAGATATCTTACAAGGCTTCAGGTTATATCCTATTTTTAAGTTGTATAAAACTATCTATTATAGATCTTAAGGACTGAAGCGACATAAGGACATGTATAAGGGACGCACAGGGAGGACGATAACCAAAGGATTGGTAAAGGATGCTCGTTAAAGAGGGCGTTGCATGGAATGCGACGCCCTCGCTTCGTTTTGGCAGGAGTAAATAACTGCTGCTATCTTTTCAAACCTACTAAACCCGCTAACATATATTCGCTAATAATATTAACGTAGGTCTCTTGATCGTCTGCATGTTGATAGCTGACATCACCATTCCATATCATACTAATAGCGCCATCAAAGGTTGCTTCCAGCCCCATCATTAACTGTTCAACTGGTTTGTTTGGGAATAAGCCTTTATCGATACCCTTTTGTAAAATTGCTCCGATAAAGTGCTGGAATTGCTCGTCCAAAAGTTCAAACTGTGTACGAAGTTCAGCATTTAGCCTGCCACGATAATCTTCCCGTTTACAGTAAAATGATACGCGTGCTTTAGCTGGGTGATTGAGGAAAATATCAAATGCTATTCGAATGATGTCTTTTAGGCTATCGATGACTTCTGGCTGAGTTTCTGCGGACTCGAAAGCGTCGAAAATATCTTTTGTGAAACTAATCGTAATATGAGCGTAAATTTCTTCCTTGCACGAAAAGTGCTTATAAACAGTACCCTTTCCGATTTCTGCTTTTTTAGAAATTTGTTCAACGGTTACTTGTTCCCAATGGGGACCTTCAAACAGGCTTAAAGCGGCGCTAAGGATTTCTTGTTCGCGGCGCGCAAACTCACGCTGCTTTCTTGAAGGGCTGTGTTCGCCACCTAAGGGCATGTCATTCTCCAGTGATTGGTCATTAAGTGACCGGTAGTCATAAAAAGTTTAGCGATTGGGCATAAGTAAATCTACACATTTTTTGTTGTTGTAATAAAATTGTGGAATATTCACCATTTCCCAATGGCGAGTGGCCTTAATTATCTATCTGACGAGTAACTGCGCAACACTTATGAACACTTCTGCTATCCAAAAACGTTTCCTTGAAATAAGAAGCCATAAAGGCTTTGAGCTATTTGTCGTAAGCATTATTATTTTTTCTGCTCTCATGATAGGCGCCAAAACTTACCAAATTCCTGAAGCGCTATTAAGCGCAATGGTTTGGCTTGATTGGGCAATCACCTTCATTTTTCTAACTGAAATTGTTATTCGGTTTTTGGGAGAAGAACATAAAAGTCGATTTTTCAAAAGTGGTTGGAATGTCTTTGATACTTTAATTGTCGTGGTGAGCCTGATTCCTATAGATAATAGTGACCTAGCTCTAATTGGCAGGCTGATTAGAATTTTCAGAGTACTCAGGATGATATCGATAATTCCTGAGCTTAGGTTATTGTTAAATTCCTTGATAAAAGCAATGCCCCAGTTGGGTTATGTTGTCCTGCTCATGTTTATTATTTTCTACATTTATGCCGCGATCGGGACGACATTTTTTGCGCAGATTAATACTGTGCTTTGGGGGGATATTGCAATATCCATGCTTACCTTATTTCGTGTGATGACTTTTGAGGACTGGACCGATGTTATGTATGAAACCATGGAGGTCTATAGTTTTAGTTGGATCTACTTTATTACCTTCATTTTTTTTACAGCCTTCGCTTTTTTGAATATGGTCATCGGTATTGTTGTCAGTGTGTTGGAAGATGAAAATCAGCGCTTAAAAGACGAACAAAACCAAGCATTAGGCGTGGTGACCATTGAAGATTTACATGCTGAAATTTCTGAACTCAAAAAACTAGTACAAGAAAAGCTATAGGCGGTCATACCCATCGGTGTGCCTATCATGT
>Ga0105348_1002256_pt1 | contig 11697 bp, 9 predicted proteins | sample EN8Hudsemesocosm_2_FD_83504 | JGI IMG/M metagenome (GOLD analysis project Ga0105348, IMG submission 83504) | Methane-oxidizing microbial communities from mesocosms in the Hudson Canyon - EN8C Hudson Canyon | ecosystem: Environmental > Aquatic > Marine > Cold seeps | place: Hudson Canyon... | reverse complement strand
GAAATGGTTCGTATTATTTGGCGTGACTTGTTGCGTTTAGCGCCAATGACAGAAACCGTTGTTGATTTATCCGCACTTGCAGATGCAACCTTATCCTGCGCTTTGGATCAGCTGTATGGTTGGTTAAGTGGGCTATGGGGGCTACCTTTTGCTAATAATGCCAGACTAGAAGCCGATGCACCTGAACAATTGGTTGTCATTGGTATGGGTAAATTGGGGGCGAATGAATTAAACCTATCCTCTGATGTGGATTTGATTTTTGCTTATCCTCGTGCAGGTAATCTTGTTGGTGGCTCTGAGGAAGCTAAAAAAGAACGCACGAATCATGAGTTCTTTACACGATTGGCGCAGCAGTTAATTAAGGTAATTGATGCAACAACTGTGGATGGTTTTGTGTTTCGCGTTGATATGCGTTTGCGCCCCTATGGTCAGTCAGGTGCCTTGGTGTTGAGCTTTGATGCTCTGGAGGAGTACTACCAAGACCAAGGGCGGGATTGGGAGCGTTTCGCCATGATAAAGGCGCGCATAGTGGCGGGAGATAAAGTGGCAGGCCAGCAATTGTTAGAGTCCTTGCGGCCTTTTGTTTATCGGCGTTATGTAGATTTTAGTGGCATAGAATCACTACGAAAAATGAAAGCGCTTATTAATCGTGAGGTAGCTCGTAAGGGTAAAAAAGACGATGTTAAGTTGGGTGCTGGTGGTATTCGTGAAGTTGAATTTATTGCGCAGGCTTTTCAGCTTATGCGCGGTGGTCGAGAGCGTAGTCTGCAAGAGCGTGGTTTGATCAGAGTATTGTTTACGCTCCGAGATTTGGAATATTTGGGGGCAGATACGGTTCACTCATTAGAGCAAGCCTATATTTTTCTTCGTAATACCGAGCATGCTCTTCAAGCTATGGATGATGCGCAGACTCAGTTACTGCCTAGAGGGGAGCTTGAGCGATTACGCATTGCATTTAGTATGGGGTTTGATAATTGGGAAGGTTTTGCAGGCGTTTTAGCATCACACAGAGCAAATGTTCGTGCCTGTTTTGAGGATGTTGTTGCGATAGAAGGGCAAGGGCAGCAGCAAGGTGCCAGGGATTCGGGCTGGTTGGCGCTTTGGAATGAGGAATTGAAGCCAGAAGAGTCTATAGTTTTTCTTGTTCAGCAAGGCATTGATAATCCTGAAAGTGCTTTGCGGCGCTTGGTTTCTTTTAAGCAAAGTCGCCAAGTCGCTACCATGCAGCGTGAAGGGCGAGAGCGGTTGGATCTGTTTATACCGCTAATGTTGGAGGAAGCGTGTAAGGCAGAAAAACCTGCGGTAGTGATGGAGCGGGCAGCACCTTTAGTCGAGGCAGTATTACGCCGATCCGCATATTTGTTATTGCTGGTAGAAAACCCTCAGGCGTTACAGCAATGGTTGTCTTTATGTGCGGCTAGTCCTTGGATTGCGCAACAGCTTGCTCGTTCGCCGGCTCTACTGGATGAGTTGTTAAATGTTGGTACCCTCTATACCCCGCCAGGGCCTGATCAGCTACAGGATGAGTTGCATCAGCAGTTGTTGCGTGTGGCTGAAGATGATTTAGAAGAGCAGATGGAAGGACTGCGCTATTTTAAGCAGGCTCATGTGTTACGAGTTGCTGCATCAGAGATAACAGAAGTCCTGCCTCTGATGAAAGTGAGTGATTACTTAAGCTTTATATCTGAGGCAACGTTAGAGCAGGTGCTGGAGATAGCTTGGCACGATATGACCGAACGCTACGGTGTGCCACAGAAGTCTCCGGGCGTTCCCTGTGATCCTGATTTTATTATTGTGGGTTATGGCAAATTAGGTGGTATCGAGTTGGGGTATGGCTCCGATCTGGACTTAGTTTTTGTGCATGATGCAGCTATTAACCTAACGACTGATGGTGAGCGAGCATTGGATAATCCTGTCTTTTATGCTCGTTTGGGGCAGCGCATTATTCATATGTTGAGTACTACGACGGTATCGGGTCAGTTGTATGAAGTTGATATGCGCTTACGGCCATCAGGAGCTTCGGGGCTGTTGGTGAGCTCCTTAAAGGCTTTGCGATCATATCAGATGGAAAAAGCCTGGGTGTGGGAGCATCAAGCTTTGGTCCGAGCGCGGGTTGTTGCTGGAAGTGAAAGCTTGCGACATGACTTCGAGCAGATGCGCGCAGAAGTCTTGGGATTAGCTCGCGACCGGTCAGTGCTGCGTAAGGATGTGCTGGATATGCGGCAAAAGATGAGGTCGAGTCTAGCGAGTCAGGGCTCTGATAATGTAGAGATTGGTAAATCCCGGGAGTTTGACTTAAAACACGATAAAGGAGGTATCGTTGACATCGAATTTATGGTGCAATACGGCGTTTTGGCGTGGGGTCAGCAATATCAAGATTTACTGACATTCACGGATAATGTCAGGATCCTAGAAGCACTGCAGCACAATCAGCTATTAAGTGCTGATGACGCACAAATGCTAACATCTGCCTACATTACTTACCGTTCCGCGGCACACAAATTAGCGCTACAAAATAGCCCTGGTCGTGTTGCTGGTGATGAATTCGTTGAAAAACGGCTGGCGGTGGTTAAGATTTGGCAGGATTGGTTGGAAGGAGCTGTTTAGTACGCTGTTATCTGTCTATCAGTCAGTACGCGTATTTTGACATAAAAAGTTAGGTTTTATTGAAAGCTTGTAAGAACGTTTTTGTTTGAGGAGTAGTTGTATGGCATTGCCATCAATGTCAGATCGTGATGGTTTGATTTGGTTAGACGGTGAATTAGTGCCTTGGCGCGATGCGCGAGTGCATGTGTTAACTCACACCCTGCATTATGGCTTGGGGGTGTTTGAAGGTGTTCGTGCTTATGAGACGGACAAGGGTGCTGGCATATTTCGCTTGCAAGAGCATACGGATCGATTGTTCCGCTCAGCACATATTTTGAATATGAAGCTTCCTTATACTAAAGAAGAAATAAATGAAGCTCAGCGTGCAGCAGTACGTGAGAATAATTTGGAGCAAGCATACATTCGTCCGATGTGTTTTTACGGTTCTGAAGGTATGGGGCTGCGGGCAGAGAACTTGAAAGTTCATGTTATGGTTGCTGCTTGGTCATGGCCTTCCTATATGTCGCCAGAAGCCCGCGAATTAGGTATTAAGGTTCGTACGTCTTCTTATACGCGTCATCACGTCAACATTACCATGTGTAAAGCAAAGGCCAATGGTAACTATATCAATTCCATGTTGGCGCTGAATGAAGCTTTAGCAAGTGGTTGTGAAGAGGCCCTGTTGCTGGATAACGAGGGTTATGTGGCTGAAGGCAGTGGTGAGAATGTGTTTTTGGTGCGAGATGGCGTTATTTATACGCCTGAACTGACCTCGTGCCTTGATGGCATTACTCGAAATACTATTTTTGTCTTTGCTAAAGAGCTGGGTCTGGAAGTTCGTGAGAAGCGTATTACCCGTGATGAAGTGTATATTGCGGATGAGGCTTTCTTTACCGGCACTGCGGCGGAAGTTTTGCCTATTCGTGAAGTGGATGATCGTCTTATTGGAGAAGGCAAGCGTGGCCCGATTACAGAGAAATTACAGACTATGTATTTTGATCAGGTGAAGGGTAAACGTGCAGAATATCCTGAGTGGGTAACACCGGTGGTATAAGTCGTTACTGTTTGCTCCATTGGGTTGATTGTTTTAAATACTGTTTGTAACTAACAAGGTCGGAGTGGCAGCGCTACTCCGACCTTTGTCTTATTTAAGACTTTTCGTTTTTAGCAGCATTTGTCGTAGGTCTTAAGTATTAATAACTTGAAAAAAATAACGTGAAAATTCTAATTGTTGGTCCTGCTTGGGTTGGTGACATGGTGATGGCGCAGACGCTGTTTAAAGTGTTGCGTCAGCAGTATCCGGATTGTGTGATTGATGTATTGGCACCCGACTGGAGTCGTCCGTTACTGGAGCGTATGCCTGAAGTGCGGCAAGCGCTCGCAATGCCGCTGGGGCATGGCCAGTTTCAATGGAGCGTTAGGCGGGAGCTAGGGCGCAAGCTTAAGGCTGAGAATTATGATCAATCCATGGCGTTGCCAAATTCCTGGAAGTCAGCGTTAGTGCCCTTTTTCGCAAAAATTCCCGTGCGTACGGGTTGGCGTGGCGAAATGCGCTATGGCTTGTTGAATGATGTCCGAGCGCTGGATAAAGAAAAATACCCTTTGATGATTGAGCGTTTTGCTGCCTTAGTATTTGAAAAAAATGAAGAAATGCCAGGGCAACTGCCTTATCCTGCGTTGGAAGTGGATAGCACCAATGTGTCGGCGGCGCTGAATAAGTTTTCTCTCAATCAAGATAAACCTATATTGGCTTTGTGCCCGGGGGCGGAGTTTGGTGAGGCTAAACGTTGGCCTTCTGAGCATTATGCCGCAGTTGCTGAACAAAAATTGAAAGAAGGTTGGCAGGTTTGGTTGTTCGGCTCTAGCAAGGATCGCCCTGTTACTGATGAGATAGTTGCAGCCGTTCCGGAGGATCTGAGAAGTGGTTGTGCTAATTTGGCGGGTGATACCACTTTGGCCGATGCTATTGATTTATTATCCTGCGCTACCGCAGCGGTTACCAATGATTCTGGTTTAATGCATATAACGGCAGCTCTTGGTCGGCCTCTGGTTGTTGTTTATGGTTCCAGTTCTCCTCAGTTCACGCCACCCTTAAGTGAACAAGTAAAAATATTATCACTGAAATTAAGTTGCAGTCCCTGTTTTAAACGAGAGTGTCCGCTAGTACATTTAAATTGTTTAAAACAATTGCAGCCTGACCTGGCGCTTTCTGCCTTGGTAAGCCTGGTAACACTAGAAGAAAAAGTGCAGGTGTCATAGTTATGCGTGTGCTTGTGGTTAAAATTTCTTCCCTCGGTGATGTTATTCATACCTTACCGGCATTAACCGATGCAGCAAAAGCTATCCCAGGTATTAAATTCGACTGGGTGGTTGAAGAAAGTTTTGCGGAGATACCTGCTTGGCATCCTGCCGTTGATAGAGTTATTCCGGTTGCTATTCGTCGTTGGCGCAAAAATATTTGGCACACCTGGCGTCAGGGTGATTGGGGTAAGTTTGTAAAACAGATCCATGGGCGTCCCTATGATTTAGTGATAGATGCACAGGGTTTGTTGAAAAGCGCCATGATCGCTAAGCCGCTAAAAAACGTAAAAAAAGTAGGTTTGGATAGATTGTCAGCGCGAGAGCCAGTTGCTTCTCGATTTTATGATAAGCAAGTTCGGGTAGCGTGGAGCTTGCATGCGGTAGAGAGGTTGAGAGCGCTATTCGCTGAAGCTTTGGGCTATCGAGTGCCTAATGCTATTGGTGATTATGGTATCGATGCAGATAGTTTTGGTGTGGGGGGTGATGTGGAGAGCTATGTAGTGTTTCTTCATGGGACTACGTGGAAAACAAAACATTGGCCGGAACTCTACTGGGTTGAATTGGCAGAATTAGTAAATCAGCGCGGTTTGAAGGTGCGTTTGATGTGGGGTAACGAAGAGGAAGAAAATCGCGCGCAGTACATAGCGTCAATGGTTGATAATGTGACTGTGCAGCCTAAGTTAGATCTCGCTGGTGTTTCGCAACAGATCGCTGGGGCCAAAGCCATCGTGTCAGTGGATACGGGTTTAGGTCATTTAGCGGCAGCGCTTAATAAGCCGACTGTTTCAATATATGGCGCCACTAACCCTGGGCGTACGGGTGTATATGGTTCTGGCCAGGTGCATTTGGAATCCGAGCTAGGTTGTTCGCCCTGTTTGCAAAAGAAATGTTCGAATAAAACGGATCGATTTGAGTCCAGTGTCCAAGGGAATAGTTTTTCTGTGATCCCTCCCTGTTTTGCATCGGTGAGCCCTGAGCGTGTCGATCAGGCGTTAGGTGAGTTGTTGCAGGGCCAGCTGCTTGTTGGCAACCAACTTGTAGAAAGAGACGCTTAATGATGCAGTTGGCCTTTTGTTTGTATAAGTACTTTCCCTTTGGTGGCTTACAGCGCGATTTTGTTCGTATCGCAAAGGTGTGTCAGGCACGCGGTCACAGTATTCGAGTATATACACTCTCTTGGCAAGGTGAGATCCCGGAAGGTTTTGAGGTGGTTGTGGTACCGGTGCGAGCTCTGACCAATCACAAGCGTTACCAAAAGTTTACGCGTTGGGTTCAGGATCATTTAAACGATAATTCAGCGGATGTCGTGGTCGGTTTTAATAAGATGCCGGGGCTGGATGTGTATTATGCGGCAGATCCTTGCTATGAGCACAAGGCGCAAGAATTGCGCGGTGGTATATATCGTCGTTCCGGCCGTTATAAGCACTTTTACAATTATGAGAAAGCTGTGTTTGGTGCAAATAAAAACACAGAAGTATTAATGATATCTGAAGTGCAGAAGCCATTATTTATTAAACATTATCGAACAGCAGATGAGCGCTTTCACTTGCTACCGCCAGGTATATCGCTAGATAGAAAACGGCCGAAAAATGCACAACAGATTCGTCAGGATTTCCGTCAAGAGTTTAATTTGGCAGATGATGAGTACCTGGTGTTAATGGTAGGTTCTGGATTCAAAACAAAAGGTGTTGATCGTACTTTAAAAGCGCTGAAGGCTCTGCCTCTTGAATTGCGGCAAAAAACAAAAGTCATTATTATTGGCCAGGATAATCCAAAGCCCTTTTTAAAAATGGCAGCAAACTTGGGTATAGCTCAGCAGGTGAATATTTTGACTGGCCGTGATGATATTCCTCGATTCCTATTGGGTGCGGATTTGTTAATTCATCCTGCTTATAGTGAGAACACAGGTACGGTCTTATTGGAAGCGGCTGTTGCGGGGTTACCTGTGTTGGCATCGGATGTGTGTGGCTATGCTCATTATCTTGAAGAAGCAAATGTTGGCAAGTTGGTGGTCTCTCCTTTTGAGCAGGAAAGCCTTAATGAGTTGTTAGAAACTATGTTGCTGAGTTCTGACAAGTCACTTTGGCAAGATAATGGTGTGGTGTTTTCTGAGCAGGCCGATATTTACTCATTGCCAGAAAGAGCTGCGGATATTATAGAAAATATAAGAGGTAAAGCTAACTAATGCTTTATCTGCGTAATGATTTTGAGCAGGCTTGGAAAGGTAAAGATCCATTTGAAGAAGTTGAAAAGCTTCAGGGTGAGGTCTACCGAGAATTGGATGGCCGTCGCACCCTACGCTTTGAGTTCAACGGGAAAACGTTTTTTGCCAAGATTCATCGTGGTATAGGCTGGGGTGAAATTGTAAAAAATTTCTTGCAGTTTAAAAAGCCCATTTATGGTGCGGAAAATGAATGGTTAGCGTTAGCGAAATTGAAAACTATGGGGGTGGATACTATGACCCCTGTGGCCTATGGCGAAAAAGGTAATAATCCAGCAGCAAAGCATTCTTTTGTTATTACTGAGGATTTAACTCCTAGTATTAGTCTCGAAGATTATTGCTCTGACTGGGCTAGTAAAAAGCCGTCCTGGGTGTTGAAGGTAGCATTGATAAAAAAGCTGGCGAATATTACACGGCTATTAACTGAGCACGGTGTGACCCACAGGGATTATTATATTTGTCATTTCTTGCTGGATTTAGCCAATGGACAGGATAATATTGATCCCAATAATCTGACGACATGGTTAATCGATTTACATCGTGCAGTTATAAAAACTAAAAAGACGTGGCGGTGGCAGGTGAAAGATGTGGGTAGTTTGTATTTTTCTGCGATGGATATTGGCTTAACCAGAAATGATTTATTTCGTTTTATGAGAATATACAGTGATGCACCGCTTCGCGAAGTTCTTAGTAGCGATGTGCGGTTTTGGCGAGCTGTTACGAAGCGGGCGGTGAGTTTGTATCAAAAGGATAATGCCGGAAAAATGCCTGTATTGGCTATAGGGCGCTAAGTAACAATGAAATCTGTTTGGAAAATAACCGAGAATTACCGCAACAGTGAAATAGTACCTTTGTTCTCATCTTTAGAAAAGGTGATGGGTGTAGAGGGTGATGATATTACCCATAGTCCGATTAGTTGGGTTAAGCGGGTACGTTTTGGTGGCAAGAATTACTATGTGAAAGTTTATACCCAAGCAGGCAAAGGATTGCGTAAATATATAGGGCGTAGCCGTATAAGAGCGGAATGGGAGAATTTATTATATTTTCATCAGCTGAGTGTACCTACTGCGCCAGTGGTTGCTTATGGTGAAAGCTTTGAGTTTGGTCTCTTTAAAGGCGGAGCTCTGATTACGGAAGAGTTAGTAGGAACAGATGATCTGGCTGAGCTGGCTATTGCTGAGTCACCCTTATTAAAAGATGCGAACTGGGTGGCAAAAGTATCAGAGCAGTTGTCGCGTCTAACTCGACGGTTACATAAGAATCGGTTTGTTCATAACGATTTAAAATGGCGTAATGTGTTGGTTACTACTCTTCAGGAGCCGCGATTATTTCTAATTGATTGTCCTCAGGGGCGGCGTTTGTTTGGCCCCATGTTGCAGCGAGGTATTATTAAAGATTTGGCGTGTATTGATAAGGTCGCCAAGTATCAATTATCTAAAACACAAAGGTTGCGGTTTTATCTGCAGTATATGAAGCAGAGTAGTCTGCAGTCGTCTGACAAAGCAAGATTGCGTAAGGTGTTGGCATTCTTCGAGGGGCGGGAATAAGTACATGAGCAAGGTCTTTGTAGCTCCTGAATGGAGGGATGTGCTAAAAGCAGAAGGTTTGGATGACTTTGAATCGCTCTGGGTAAGAGAGTTGTCTGAAGTGGAGGCGCCTAACCTTGAGCGTGGCGGGCGCAGTGCGGTTGCGCGATACGAGTTACCAGATGGGCGTGAGCTGTATATAAAACGACAGTCGGGACATGCGATTAGAACTTTGGCTCATCCTATAAAGGGACTGCCAACCTGTCAGCGTGAGTTAGAGAATATTGAGCGTTTCAATAAATACGGAGTGCCATCCCTTAATGCCGTTTATTTTGATCGTAAGCGGATTGAGGGCAGAGACTGCGCTATTCTTATTACCGAAGGATTAAGCCGTTACAAATCATTGGATCAGTATCAAGCTGTGTGGGAGAGTTGGTCAAGCTCTCAGAAACAAGAGTTAGTGCGGTCTGTAGCTGATTTGCTGAGTAAACTGCATCTGGCTGGCATGCAGCATAATTGTTGCTACCCGCAACATATATTTGTGACTGAGCGCGATGATGGCTATCATGCGCGTTTTATTGACCTTGAGAAAGCTCGTTATAATCCTATCAAGCGTATTAGACAGCTGAGGGATGTAGAGTCTTTGTTGCGGCGCATTGGTTATTGGTCATCAGCGGATATCTTGGCTTTTGTTTCTTTCTATCTGAATGCGCCGCAACTGGATGTGCGAGTTAAGAGTTTTATGAAATCTATAGATCGACGAATCAAAGATAAGAGAACGCGTCTTTGATTGAGAGAAGTGAAGAACATATTAGAGGTAGATAATGTCATTAGTAACTGAAATAAATGCAGTGCTTGCTGATATCTTGCAAATTGATACATCAAGCTTTGATGAAAGTACTGCGCTACTTGGTGAATTGCCTGAATTTGATTCTATGGCTGTTGTGCAAGTGATAGCAGCGCTGGATGAAAATTACGGTATAGAAGTAGCTGATGACGAGCTTGATGCGACTACTTTTGAGACTGTGGGCGCAATAGTCGCATTTGTGAACAGTAAAAAGTAAGTTAGAAAAACCTGGATACATTAATCAGTGCGCACGAGAAATATCTCAAAATATTAATTTATAATAATATCTCTTTTAATTGAGGGTGGCCTAGAAAGTTTTGTGGGCTGGCAGTGGCACCGTAGGCGCCGGATTGTAGCACAACAACATAGTCACCTATTTCTGCTTTTGGTAGTGTCAGTTTTGCACCGATGATGTCTAAGGGGGTGCAAAGTGGCCCTACAATCTCAACAGTCTCGTAATTATTTTCATCAGTGTTGACTTTATTGCCAAGCACTACTGGGTAGTTTTTCCGAATAACTTGGCCAAAGTTGCCTGAATTTGACAGGTGGTGATGTAGGCCGCCGTTAGTCATCAAAAAAATCTGGTCTCGAGATGTTTTCTTGTCAGTTACCTGGCAAATATAATACCCCGCCTCACCTACGAGAAAGCGGCCTAGCTCCATGACTATTTCGGCATTCTTGAGCGAGCTTGGTAATTCGCTAAGTAGTTTATCTAAGTTGCTGGAGACAGGGTTTAGGTCTAATGCAGTTTCACCGGGAAAGTAGGGGATGCCCAGACCTCCACCAATATTTAGGTGTGTTAACGGTGAGGGTGCATGTTCAGCTAATTTTGCAGCTAAGGCGAAGGTTTTTGTGTGGGCTTCTACAAGTGCCTCTGCTTTTAAATTTTGTGAGCCTGCAAAAATATGAAACCCTTTAAATACCGCTTTGTTATTATCAAAGTTATTGAGGATTAGTGGTAATTGCTCAGCATCAATACCAAACTGTTTAGGGCCACCAGCCATTTTCATGCCTGATGCTTTTAGTTCGAAGTCGGGATTTACCCGAAAGGCGATATTGGGTTTTATGCCTAGATCGTCACCTTGATTAATGGCTCGTTCGTATTCAAGCTCTGATTCGACATTGAGCGTGATTCCGGCTGCTATCGCGGCTCGAATTTCCTGTTCAGACTTTGCGGGTCCGGCAAAACTAATGTTCTCGGGTTGCATGCCTGAGCTAAGCGCGACTAGCATTTCTTGTTGGGATGCTACATCGAGTCCTGAAACCAAGGTTGCCATGTGATCAACAACTGCAGGCATGGGGTTTGCCTTAATGGCGTAGTGAAGTTTTATTTTAGCGGGTAGTTGCTGTTTGAGCTGCTTCGCGCGCGCTGTTAACTGTTGTCGATCGTAGACATAACAAGGTGTGCCGCCAGCAGTCTCTGCTGCTAGTGCGGCAGGTCTTCCTGCAATGATGAGTTGGCTGTCTTCAATCCTTAGTCGGTTCAGTACATCGTGCTTGGATTGGCTCATTGCTCATCCTCAAACAAGTTTTCGAATTCAGCGCTCAGAGACTTCCGATCGATTTTTCCGTTTGAGTTTCGGGGAAGCTCAGACTTTATTTGGATCGAGTGCGGTACCATGAAATTTGGTAGTTCTTTGCGGCAGTTTTTCAGCAAAGCTTCTGTGTCCACATCTGCACCGTTGTTAGGTGTTGCTACAACCAATATTGCTTGGCCAAGTTTTTTATGAGGTATACCTACAGCGACTGCTTCGCCCAGTAAGCCTGAGCTGTACAGGGTTTCTTCTACCTCAGTCGGGCTTACTCGGTATCCCGATGTTTTGATCATGTCGTCTTTGCGGCCCACAAAGTACAAGAAACCGTCCTCGTCCGTTTTTACGGTGTCGCCAGACCAAACCGCGAGTTCTTGTGTAGGTATGCCGCCGGGACGGAGAGGTGCAGGCTTAAAGCGTTCTTGGGTTCTTTCGCTGTCATTCCAGTATCCTAAAGCTACCAAACTGCCTCGGTGAACTAGTTCTCCTGGTTCATGAGGTTTGCAATGCTCACCTGCATCATTAATGACTAGAAGCTCTGCATTGGGAATAGCTCTACCCATTGATGTTGGGCGTTTTGTTACTTCATGGGGAGGCAAGTAACTGGAGCGGAAGGCTTCAGTCAGTCCGTACATCAAGTACGGATGAGCCTTAGGAAAGATGTTTTGTAGTTTTTTCAGTGTG
>Ga0105348_1002253_pt1 | contig 11711 bp, 7 predicted proteins | sample EN8Hudsemesocosm_2_FD_83504 | JGI IMG/M metagenome (GOLD analysis project Ga0105348, IMG submission 83504) | Methane-oxidizing microbial communities from mesocosms in the Hudson Canyon - EN8C Hudson Canyon | ecosystem: Environmental > Aquatic > Marine > Cold seeps | place: Hudson Canyon... | reverse complement strand
GTCTTTCAATGCAGATCAGCGTAGCGGCGAGACAATTAGCATCGATAAAGCTTATGTTAATAAAACTTTAAACGAAGTGGTTAAAGATGAAGACTTAAGTCGCTTTATCCTTTAAAGAACTTTACTAGTTGGACAGGTAATGAAGATACGCAATATTCTTATCGATAAAAGCAGTGGTTTACTCAACATTGAGTTTTCAGCACAAGGGCTACTCAGCAAAACAAGTCAATCGCAGTTTGAGTTGAGCTTTGAGTATTTGCGTATCAGTGCGCCATCTAGCCAAGGTAAAAAGTTAAAAAATGGTCAGGTAGCTGTTATAAGCCATAAAAAAAATGTTGTTATCACAAATATCGAAAGCGTAGCTAAGCATGGTTATCGTTTAATATTTAATGATGGTCATCAGGATATTTATAGTGAAGCGTATCTTCAAACGCTTTCTGTAGAATTTGAACAGCGTTGGCAAGAGTACTTAGATTCATTAAAAGTAAGTGGCCACTCTCGCGAAGCCATGATTGATATCAAACAACTTTAATAGTGCTTTAATAATCCTTTAAGAACAACATAATATTCCAGACATCAAAAAGCCCAGCTCTGAAAAGAAGCTGGGCTTTTATTTTTACAGCGAACGCTTAAGCTAGATGTATTAATTATACAGTGAAGCGACTAACCTCTTTACTCAGTACTTCAGCTTGTTGAGAAAGCTCTTCACTCATATGCTCATTTTGCTTAGCTGAATCACCCGATTGCTCTGTTACATCTCTTATCATAACCACATGCTGATTAACTTCAGAAGCAACGGTGCTTTGCTCTTGAATCGCAGTAGCTATTGCACTATTCATATCCATTATTAACGCAACATCTTGGGTAATTTCATCAAGCATAGCACCAGCAGAACTTGCCTGTTCGGCACTTTCTTCACCTTGGTTACGACATTGCGCCATCAAGGTAACGATTTCTTGGGTACGTTTTTGTAATAAGCCTATAATTGTTTCAATTTCTTGGGTTGAGTCTTGGGTACGACTAGCAAGAGTTCTAACTTCATCTGCAACAACGGCAAAGCCACGACCTTGTTCTCCTGCCCGAGCCGCTTCAATCGCAGCATTTAGCGCCAGCAAGTTAGTTTGCTCTGCAATGCCTCGAATAACATCAAGCACAGAAGCGATAGTAATACTTTCTTTCTCTAGCTCTTTAACAACATTCTCAGAGTCTAAAAGTTTCTCTGATAGTTGACCTATTTGGGTAATCGTATGGTCAACACCTGATTTACCTTTTTCCGCATTATTATTAGTAAGTTCAGCCTTATGCGCAGCTTCTCTAGTATTGGTTGCAATTTCATCAACGGTAGCGACCATCTCAGTTACCGCAGTAGCAACAAGATCTGTTTGCTGCATCTGAGTTTCAACACCTTCATTAGCGTTATAAATGTTTTCTGCTAAGCTACCTGTTGCGGTATTTAGCGTTTCCACTGAATGGTTCACTTCAACAATTAGTGAGCGAAAGTTAGTCAGCATTTCATTGAATACTTCAGCCATGTCAGAAAGTTCATCACCACCACTTACCTCAACGGACGTAGTCAGATCATTACTTTGAGCAATACTGTTCATGGTAGTTTGCAATTGACGAATACGATCTAAGATACTCTTACCAATTAACCAAGCACTCGCCAGTGCAACAGCAAGTACAATAGTAAATAAACTGTAAGCAAGGGTATTTACAAAGCTGACATCATCTTTAACTGCAGCCTCACTTTTAACAATCAGTGCTTCCAATTTGCTATCTACTTGATGAACAATATCACGCATATTTTTCATCGCGCCCATTTTTTCATTATAGCCAAGTTCTTTTTGGGCACTAACTAACTTAAGAAAAGCATTTTCGTATTGTTTTACTAAACTCGTTACTTCTTGTTTTTTCGAAAATGAAAAATCACTACTTTCTACATTAGTAATTAACTTGCTGATATTTGCTTGTAATCTATCTACATATTTATCACTAAGACGTAACATAAAATCTTTTTCATTGCGTCGTAACTGCAGCATTTGGCTAAGTAACCGATAATTATCCTTACCAATGAGCGTTTCAACATTATGAACCGCCGCCCTTAACTCACCATACAAACCATCCTTTGGATGCAAACCTATGTTTTTTTGCCAAGTAACAACACTAGTAAATTGAGTTTGATATTGAGTTAATATTGCTTCCATGCTTTGCAGTTCTGCCATGGATTTTCCTACGCGAGTAAAATCATCTTCGATTATGGTAATTTGCTGCTTAGTTATCTGCATTTGTTGATTAAATTTGTCAGAATATTTTAAATCTTTACGCGCGATGAAGTCTTTTTCATGGCGTCTCAGCTCTAAAATTGACGATTTAACATTACCAATATCATTCGCAATCGTTATATCATGTTGTAAAGATGAGCTTGCATAGTTTAACAATAACAGCATCAGGATCATTGCTAAGACTAAGATGCCAGTATTAGCGATTAGTTTATGTTTGATAAGCATAAATTTTCCCTTAAGAGTAACTTAAATAATTCAAAAATCAGTTAAAAGAAAGTTGCTGATCCTTAACAGTTTTCTAATTATCTGGTTTTGGTTTTTAATATTTTTCGAGGTAAAGCACTGTTTGAGATTTACAAGAAAAAAACAGTTAAGCTTTGCTTATTTCAAGTATAGACATTTATCGGTAAGTATCAGATTTTTTTTAGTAATTTTTTTGCTTGATATCAAAAATATTCAATTCTATGAATTAAATATCCTTTTTCATATAAAATTTAACTTTATGAAAGCGTTAACTGACCTTCATGGGCTTTAATATTGGTGGCAGGCAGTTATTTTCTTTCTAAATAGCGTACTAGCTTTTCTTCAGGAAGTGGTTTATTAATAAAGTAACCTTGAACTGCATCACAACCTAAATGACGCAATACATTTAATTGCTCTACTGTTTCGACACCTTCAGCTAAGACCCTTTTACCTAAACCGTGCGAAAGTTCGATCATTGATTTTACTATGGTTAAATCTGAGTCATTGCTCGCAACTTCCTTAATAAAGCTACGATCAATTTTGATTTTATCTATTGGTAGTTCGCGTAAGTAAGCCAAAGAAGAATAACCCGTACCAAAATCATCAATCGACACTTTAATGCCCATACTTTGCAACTTAATGATACTACCCATGGCTCTTGAGATATCGGTCATTACGACATTTTCGGTTATTTCTAATTCTATGTAATTAGACGGAAGACGATATTTGAGCAATAAATTTTGAATATTAGTGACTAACTGCTCGTCTTGAAATTCGACAGCGGTAACATTTACGGCAATAGCGACACGACGTTTATACTGAGTAAACCAACGATCGTGAGCTTCACAGGCTTTTGCTAGGATATATTGGTCAAACTCGGTATGCATACCAAGTTCTTCAATTTCACTTAGAAACTCTGCAGGAGAAAGCAGTCCTTTATCTGGGTGTTGCCAACGAACTAATGCCTCAACGCCTTCTAACTTATTGGTTAGTAGGTTAAGTTGTGGTTGGTAATATAAAATAAATTCATCATTTTCAAGTCCGAGTCTTAGCTGCTTTTCCATTAATACTAGGTGTCGACCTTGTGCTTGCATGCCTTCTTCAAAGGCAACAGAAGGAATCCCATTGGTTTCAGCATGATGCAACGCAAGGTTAGCCTTTTGTAATAAGTCTTCTGATTTGTCTGCATCTTCTGGGTAAAAGCAGTAGCCGATGCTACCTTGGATAGATATTTCTTGTTTTTCATAACGAAATTTACGTTCAATTAACTCATGAATATGGCTTACCGCTCTATCGACATGAGAGAGCTGCTCAAATTCAATAACAAACATAAATGAGTCACCACTTAAGCGACCAACCGCTTGCGGCATAAAGACGCTGTGGTTTAACCGACTAGCTATTTCACCAAGAATGTGATCGCCAACTTTTAGGCCATAGCTATCATTGATGAACTTAAACTGTTTAATATCAATCAAGAATACAGCCAACTTCATGGGGTTATTATGAATTTTCGCCAAGTTAAGCATTTTATCCGACAATTTAGCCATAACCTGCTCACGATTTAAAGCACCGGTTAGTGAGTCATGTTTACCAAGATATTGCGCTCTATTGATAGCATTTAAGGCAGCAAAACGCTCTGCTCCTTGCATCCAAATAAGCAAAATAAAACCCAGTACACTATAGGCGGCCACATCAAAATACACCAAAAACAATTCTACTTGACGCAACCACGGCTCTGTTAAAGCGACTATAGATATGAAAGAATAAATAAGGAAACGTAGGCCGAAAATGGTTAAGAAATACGTTAAAATTTTACTCGAAAAGTAATTCTTTTTATCAAGAAATAAGTAACTCGCTAGAGCGAGAAAAGAGCAACCAAAAATAAAGTTAGGCAAGCTAGTTGTTAAGTAAAAGCGATTAAAGGCCTGCGTTGAATCAAAAGCAAAAGGAACTGTAGCAAGAAAGCTGAGTAAGGTGACCGCAACAACTCCAGCTATGAGGACTTTCTTAGGGTAAACTTTGTTATTTTTGGCATTAAAGACGCCAAGAACAAGAAAAAAAACAAACAAATATTGGCTGAGTTGTAAAAATAGTTCAGCGGATACTTGCCAAGAATCAGTAAGAAAGCTGCGGTTAGTATAAGGAATAAAGGCTTTTACCAAATACCCTAAACATAACGTCGCAATGCTAACTAGCCAATACATTACATATTTACGGTAAAATGTACGGTAATAGATAAAGAAGATAAATAGTAGTACTGAAAAAACCGCGCACTGTGTCGCAAATAAGAAGGTGCGAGGTGTTATATATTCGATCATAAAGAGTACTTAATCATGGCTTATAATTTACCTTTTCTGAACAAATATTCACTTAATAGTGCTTTATTTAAGATCTCTAAACAATAGTACTATTAAAAAGGCTTTTGTCTTTAAATTCAAGTAATACCCGCTAAATATATAATAGGTTTTATTTTTAACATAACAAGATATACTGACATTGCCCCTTAATTTTATAAATGAGAACTAGTATGCAATATAACACTTCTGAATTATGTGATTTTTATGCCGACTTAGTTGATGTTGTTGACCCAATCTTTTGTAATTATGGGGAACGCGCTTCGTTTGGTGGCAAAGTTGTTACCGTCAAATGCTTTGAGAACAATGGCCTTATAAATGAGTTAGTGGCGCTTAACGGTGAAGGGAAAGTGCTTGTTATTGATGGTGGCGGCTCAACTCGTCGTGCACTCATCGACGCAAGCATTGCTCAAACAGCAGCAGAGCATGACTGGGAAGGCATAATCTGCTATGGGAGTGTTCGGGATGTTGATGCCCTAGAAGATATCGACATCGGAATTCAGGCATTAGTTGCCATCCCTGTTGGTGCTAGTGACCAAAGCATTGGTGAGACAGATGTCGCCATCAATTTTGCCGGAGTTACCTTACTCCCCGACGATCACATCTATGCTGATAACACAGGGATTATTTTGTCGCCAGATGCGCTTGATATCGATTAAAAAAGGGTTAATGCTGAACATTAACCCTTTACTTAATAGATTGAAGGTCTTGCCTCTGGTGGAATAGAACTTGGATGTTGTAAATACCATTTCTCTAACCAAATCTCAATTTCATCAGGGACAACACCTGGGTGAATAATATCCCCCTGAATTAATTCCCCGCCCATTGAAATATATGCTTGTGACGATTCATGTCGATCGATATGCGTTCCGACTAAAGGAATTTTCATACTACGCGTTAATGTCACCAAAGCATTCGTGATAGCTTTATCAACTCGATTGGCACTGTCATTGGTGAGTTCTTGACAGTTTACTTTCAGTTGATGGATGGCCATTTTTCTAACATAACGTAACGATTCGTAACTACCGGAGAAGTCGGCAATAGATATATTGATATCTAAAGATTTGAGCTGATCAATAGTACTTTTAACGCGTTGGCTTGCACTCAGCATTATTTCTTCGTTTAACTCTACAACAAGATACTTCCCTGAAATACCATGCTTATCTAATTGCTGCTCAATAAAGTCAACTAAATCGACTTCAAACAAACTTACACTTGCTAAGCTAACCGAAATACTCTGATAGACACCAATTCGATGTAAATTTTCGAGGGTAGAGAAAGCTTGCTTGAACATAAGCTTAGTTAAACAATATAACTCACCACTCAATTCTGCTAATTCAGTAAATTCAGATAAGCCCAGCGGCCTTTTGCCTTCTTCTTCATACCAATGAATTTTTAAGTGAAAACCTATGATGGTATGATTTTTAATATTAACTTGTGGCTTCAGGTAGCAAAATAGCTTTTCATCTCGCAAGTCTTTACGAAAACTCTCCATTCGAGCAAGTTGGCTTTGAGTAAATAAGATACTACTATTATCAAAGTAATTAATTACTTGTTTGGATTCTAAGCCCGAAAGAAGCGCATCACCTGCATGAGCGATTATCTCATCAACACTATCGCCATGCTCTCCAGAAATCGCAATACCGTAAGCAAGTTCAAAGTTCAAAGAGATCGTTTTAAAGCTAATTGCATCAGGCACAGCATTGGTTAAACTTTGGCAAAGCTCATTTAATATGCTTTGGTCATCAAAACGATTATCAGTTAAGTTATAGACCACCAAAAATTGCAAACTTTGTAAACGTGCAATGCGTACAGGTTGCGGACTGTATCCAAAGCTCAATAAATTATCGTGACTCTCAACTTTTTGCTGCAAACAATAAGCAAGCTGTAATAATAATAAATCAGAATTATGGTAACCCAATAAGCTGTTGACTTGTTGAAAGTTTATTGGTTTAAAAACAACAGCAGCAAAACGCTGACCCGGTCCAGACTTCATAGCACTATTAAATGTTTTTAATGCCTGTTGTGAGGTAGGTAAATTTGTGACTGGATCATGGGTATAATCAAAAAGCTCTTCTACCGTTATCGTTTCACTACCAACAGATGAATTTTTATTAGGGAATATCTTTTGCGCAATAAACCAAGTAATAATGGCGGCGATGATGATAACTGCTGTATAAATGATAATAGCAGCCAAGCTTACAGTTGCTTGCTCACTGTAAAACTGAGCAAACAGTGTTGAAAGGACAACAACAACTATAGATATGACAAGTAAAAAAAAATTTTTGGCGTTAATAAGACTCATATTTAACCCCCATCCTAGGAAATTCATCAAGCAATGAACTACCCTAATCAAAATTTAAGCTTTTGTACAGAATTAGCGAGTTATTAAGACGTTATCTAAGATAATGAAAGGTGCTTTTCTTGTTGGTTTAACTCGGTGATAAAATTATCCGTATTTAACAAAGCATCTACTAAAAATAAAAAACCATTAAGATTGTCACTTCCCCAATAACGCTTCAGTTTTTTATCACCCGTTACTATTAAGGCAACAAACTTTTTATAGGCTGCGCTGTCTTTGTTCTCAAAACATTTTTGGCTGATTGCTTTTAATCTACCTTTACCTTTTAAACACTCTTTAAAAATAATGCTGTAATTGTTAATTAATGGACTGATTAATTCACAATGGAGCATTAACGTGTCATTACCCTCAGCTTTAGCCATGTCCATTATTCGTTTCAATCTTGCTTTTGCAAACTCTTGTCCACGTGTTGCAACCAGCGTGGTTGATTCAACTAAGACTTTGTTTTCTTTTCGGGTGTGTAAGCTTTCTCGCTGCTGGCTTATTAGCTTTCTTTGCAACTTTTCAGCTCTAAAAAAGAAATAAACACTAATAGCAACAAAAATAACGGCTATAACTAAAACAAAAAGCATTAAGAAACCTTACTTTGATCAATTTGAGGCGGTTGAACTTGCTCAATATTAACAGATTCTGTTAGACGTGCCAAAAATAGATAAGGGTCAATATCTTTAAAATCAGGCAAATTTACTGAATAACTCATGGTAATAGAAAAGTCACCAAGGTTGGCAAATGAACGGCTATTAACCGCTTGTACCAGTTTATCTAACTTATCACTAACCTCGCTGATGTCTTGATGCTCAAACAAGAGTAAATACTCCCCCTCATTAAGCTGTCCTGCATAATCAAATTCAGTCAATTGCTCATTAATGACAATCGCAACATCCTTAGTGACTTCATTAATACTTTTTTTGTTAAAATGAAAAGCTAGTTGCTGCCAATTATCAATCATTAGGTGGCAAACACTCAATGGATATTGATATTTACGCGCTTTTTTAAAAGCTAGCTGATAGTCAAATTTTGTTTTCATCGGATTAGACATCACAAAAGCTGGATGTTCAGATTCATGATAGGCTTTATCCCGTCTTTGAGACTTTATCCGCATGAAGAAGCCAACGATAGTGACTAAAAATATGCAAGCTAAGGCAGATAAACTAATAATAATAACTCGCTGTTTTTCAAACTTATTGATAAAACTGCTAGAGAGTTCGCTATTACCTGCTAGTTTCAGTGCTAAGTTCCTAGACTCTTCAATCGTCTTTGACATAACCCCTTTGCTGCCTGGTAAATTTGACAGCTTGTACATAGTGCTAGAAGCTTTCTTATTATTAGCTAATTTTTTTAGTAAAACTTTACTGTGCTTTTCTTGCCACCCATAAGCCTTCACAAAGTCTTTTTTGACTATGTGCATCTCTGCAACCATGCGATAAAATCCAGCATACTCTAGTGATATATCTTTTCCATCAAGTAACACGATAATCTTATTCAGTAAGGCATAACCTTGCTCTGTCTTATCGATTTTTAGCTTCACTTTAGCTAAAGCGACAGTTGCCTCAATTTCCTCTGCCTTCATTTGATAAGACTGAAATGCCTTAATGGCTTGCTGTAATGGTAAAGCCGCTTTAGTAAATTGCAGTTGTTTCATTAATACAATACCAAGCATTTTATTAGCATAGGCAACAGCAATAGGAGCGTTGTTTTGTTCCGCGTGTAATTTAGACTCCCAAAAAGCGTTGTAAGCGTCGTTGAAACGTTGCAGATAAAAATAAGCATAACCAAGGTATAAATAGGTTTTGCTAAGGTTTTTGGTTTGCTTCATTTCAAACCTTAACTTCAATATTCTTAACTGCATTGTTTTAGATGTAAGGTGGTCACCTAAATGATGATAGGCTAACGCTAAAACAGTTAATAACTCTATGTGTTCAGCCAGCTTACTGTCACTAATGCCAGCCTCAACTTGCTGCAAGTCTGCTAAAGCATATTGGTGCAACCCTAGCACAGCAAATGCAACACTTCGATAACTCAAAGCGAGTAGATGGTACTTATCGCTATCAATACGGTTACTGATTTCAATAGCACTTTCTGTCAGCGCTAAAAGTTGTTTGAATTCTTTTTGTATTATATGAGCTTCAGCCTGTCGTAAGGTCAATAACAGTTTAGTTTTCTTATCTAAAGTATTTGCTGCTAAGCCTTTTTTAGCATAGTGAAGAACCTTATTAACATCACTTTGATTACTTGCAACATTAGCGGAGAGTAAAAATATTTTGGCAAGAATATCATTAGAAAAATGCTGTTGATTAACTAGCACTTTTTCGGATAGTTGCTCAACCACTTCTGCATTGACTAATTCCCGATCAGCTTTTAGCAGTTGTTGAACCTGATTACTTAACTCAGCGAGTTCTGACGCCCCATAAGACACTGTGTTAAAGAGTGAAAAATATAGGATGACTAATAACTTCAACACTCCTTTCATAAGAAATAACCTTTGTAATGCATGCTTAGCTTTGCTGTTAATAAATAATAAACGTTATGATAAATATAATTCAGCACTACTTGTACCCTATAAAGTAAAACAAAAGTAGCCTTTTATGTTTACATTTATAAATTTTATCCTATAATGATGACGATTGAGCTTCTAAGCTTGATAAGGGCAAATCTAATGAAAGTTAGAGACGCAAAGTTACCGGTCTAAAGGGAAACCTATGATAGCGGGACTGCCGAGTTAGATATAGTGGGGGCTTATCTTAATCCGATAATCTACTATCTGTTTCTTCCGTTTTCTTTGCGTGCCCCCTTTCCTTTCTTCTTTTTAATCGACTTAACTCTTTCAATAAGTTTGTCTCAAAGCAATATGCTAAAGAACCTGTATACTCACGACACTGAACCTAATATTGATTGGTTTTGTTAGGCTCAATGCCAAATTGCTGTACTAAGCTTTTTGTTGGTGAACTTTCTTTTGTTCGCTAATATACTGAGTAATTACTTGCTCTAACATTGATAAAGGCATCGAGCCTTGTTTGAGCACTTGATCATGAAATTCTCTTAAATCAAAGTCTTGCCCTAGTGCTTGCTCTGCTTGATTGCGCAAGCGCTTAATAGTCAGCTCGCCCATTTTGTAAGACAAGGCTTGTCCTGGCCATGAAATATAACGATCTATTTCAGTTTTAACATTATGTAGCGATAAGGCAGTGTTACTTGCTAAGAAGTCCATTGTTTTTGCTCTACTCCAGCCCTGAGAGTGCATTCCGGTGTCAACAACCAAGCGACAAGCTCGCCACATTTCATAGGTTAAACGACCAAAATTATGGTATGGGTCTTCATACATGCCAGCTTCAATACCTAAGTATTCTGAATAAAGCCCCCAGCCTTCACCAAAAGCTGAGATATAAGTACGATTCCTAAACTTAGCAACGTTTTTCATTTCTTTGGCTAAAGATATTTGTAGATGATGACCCGGAACAGCCTCGTGTAAGGTAAGTGCCGTTAACACATATAATGGACGACGATCTAGTCGATAAGTATTAACCCAATAGTTACCCGGCTCATCGTCTCTTGAAGAACCAGCATAACGACCGGTAGTGTATTTAGGTGCGATATTTTCGGGCACAGCCATAACGCCATAAGGCGTTCTTGGTAGGGTTTTGAATAACTTAGGAAGCTTAGCATCCATCTGTTTGGCAATAAATGATGCCTCTTTTAATAGCGCTGTAGGGGTTTCTGCGTAAAACTGCTTATCTGTTCTTAAAAATTGGATAAAGTCACTAAAGCTACCATCAAATTTTACTTGAGTTATGACCTCTGCCATCTCAGCTCTAATACGCTTTACTTCGGCAAGACCACGCTGATGCACCTGCTGGGCAGTTAACGGCAATGTAGTGTAGTGTTCTAGTCTATTTTGGTAATAGGTATCACCATTAGGTAATGAATTAGCGGCAATATTATCGCGAGCGTTAGGTTGATATTCATTTACCATAAAGTCGTAATAAGCTTGGTAAGCAGGCATGACTTTATTACTAATAACTGACTTTGCTTTTTTCTGTAGGCTCTGCTGATTAGATTCACTGATATATGCAGACATATTTTTAAACGGTTGATAGTAGCCACTTTGACTAACATCTTCTTTGATGAAAGCTAAAATTGACTGCTCAAAGCCTTTTAAAACAATTTTTGGTTGGCTAATACCACTCTCTAGCCCTAGCTTCATCCATTGAGTTTGCTGAGCAAAGTATTTTGGCAGCGCCGCTAAACGAGCCAAGTAATCTTGGTAATCTTCAACAGTTTTAAATTCTGAACGCTTAGCAATATTAGCAATCCAAACATGAAAGCCTGATTCTGCAGTAAGCGGCATGTAATGTTCATTGTTGGTATAGTTGTCTAGCTGGTTCTTTAAGCTATAACTCAATACAGATAAATTAATTTGATTTTCTTGTGATAGCTTATCAGAACTCAACTTCATAAGTTGTTGGTATATCT
>Ga0105348_1002252_pt1 | contig 11711 bp, 8 predicted proteins | sample EN8Hudsemesocosm_2_FD_83504 | JGI IMG/M metagenome (GOLD analysis project Ga0105348, IMG submission 83504) | Methane-oxidizing microbial communities from mesocosms in the Hudson Canyon - EN8C Hudson Canyon | ecosystem: Environmental > Aquatic > Marine > Cold seeps | place: Hudson Canyon... | reverse complement strand
ATAGCTTTTAACGTCGCGTCGTGAAAGATCATGAAAGGCGCGATACCTTGTTCTCTTGCGAGTTGTGTTCGACACACCCGTAATGCTTGCCAGAGTTCTTCTTCGTGCTCAGGTACTGCGAAGTCTTTATTTGAGTGGCTTTTATTCGAGAGGCTTTTATTCGAGCCAGATCTGTTCTTACTTTTCCCATCCGATTCAAAATTGTCTAAGCGTAAGGTTAGCGTTTCTTTGCCTTGTAATAAAGTACGACTGGATTCATTTAAAGACAGTTGTCCGTATTCATAATTTACATCAAGGTAGTTATGAGCGACGAGCTGACGAAACACTGAACGCCATTGGCCATCACTTAGATCGGTGCCGATACCAAAAGTTGAAATGTTATGATGGTTGAATTGAGTGATTTTCTCGCTGCTCTTACCGCGTAATACATTAATTAAATGTACGGTGCCAAAGCGTTGGTCGGTGCGAAATACACAACTTAAGGCTTTGCGAGAGGCTTCTGTAGCATCCCATGTCTTTACAGGTGTTATGCAGTTATCACAGTTACCGCACTGTAATGGGTCTGCGTAGTGGTTGCTGAGTTGGTCTCCAAAATAATTGATTAACATTTTTCGTCGGCAGTCAGTGAGTTCTGCTAACCCGAGCATGGCATTGAGTTTTTGCTGTTCGATACGCTTAAACTGTTCATCACCTTCGCTCTTCGCCATCATTTGTTTAAGCTTAATTACGTCTTCTAGCCCGTAAGTCATCCAAGCGGTTGCAGGTTGACCATCTCGTCCGGCACGGCCCGTTTCTTGGTAATAGGCTTCAATGCTTTTAGGTAGATCTAGGTGAGCTACAAACCTGACATCGGGCTTATCGATGCCCATGCCAAAAGCGATGGTCGCAACCATGACGATGGCGTCTTCGCGTAAAAATCTTTGTTGATTTACTTGGCGTACTGTTTTGTCTAAACCGGCGTGATAAGGCAGCGCGTTTATGCCTTGCTTTGTTAACCATTGCGCTGTGCTATCGACTTTTTTTCGCGATAGGCAATAAACAATGCCCGCTTGGTTTTGATGCTCTGCTTGTAAAAAATTTAGTAACTGTGCCTTTGGATTGTTCTTTTGTGTGATGCGATATTGAATGTTTGGGCGGTCAAAGCCAGAGACAAAGAGTTTGGCATTTTGCAGGCCTAAGCGAAATACAATTTCTTCGCGCGTTTTAACATCCGCAGTCGCGGTTAAAGCGACTCTAGGAATCGAGGGGAAGTGCTGTTGCAATAAGCTAAGTTGCAAATAGTCGCTGCGAAAATCATGACCCCATTGGGCTACACAATGCGCTTCATCGATGGCGAATAACGAAAGCTGGCATTGATTCAGCCACTCAAGAGTGCGCTGTAATGTTAAGCGTTCGGGTGCGAGATAGATGATGTCTAGTTCGCCGTTAAGGGCGAGTTGCTCTGTGTGTGAATTATGCTCAATGGACATGGAAGAATTCATGCAAGCTGCGCGAATACCTGCTTGTGTAAGCGCATCTACTTGATCTTGCATTAACGCAATAAGCGGCGAGATAACAATGCCAATGCCATTGCGGACTAGGGCAGGAATTTGATAACACAGAGATTTACCACCACCCGTTGGCATTAATACAAAAGCATCTTCGCCGTTAAGTAGGGTTTGAATAATTTGATCTTGGGGTGGGCGAAATTCTTGATAGCCAAACGTACGATTCAAAACTTGATAAGCTTGGTTCATCATGACGGTTCATTGCCCTTGGTGCTTGTTAAAAAATAGTATCTTTATTTGAGCCTTCATTATTTAAAAAATTAAGCTTGTTAGATTTTAGTAATGATTTCATAAAAACTATTTTCTGGTAATGGTTTTGAAAAATAATAACCTTGGCAGTAGTCACAGTTCAGATCTTTTAATCGCTCAAACTGTTCTCGTGTTTCAATACCTTCTGCGATGACTTTCATTTTTAGAGTATGGGCCATTACAATAATGGCTTCGCACATTGCTTGAGTATTGGCATCACTTTCTAAAGTATCGATAAAACTTTTATCAATTTTTAAAAAATCAAAATCTACCTTGTTTAGATAAGACAGGGATGAGTAGCCAGTACCAAAATCGTCGATTGAAAAATAAAAACCAGATTCCTTTAATGTGTTTATTTTTTTCATGGTGTCTGACGATTGGTCTAAAAATATTCCCTCTGTGATTTCAATACATAAAGCATTATTGTTCAATCCCGCCTGTTTCATTTTATTAGGCCAGTTGATTTCAGTTTCAAAGCCAGCAGGAAGGAATTGAATGGGCGATTTGTTTAAACTTATTTGAAAATCAGTGATGCCTAAAGAATTGAGTTTTTGTAAAATATTAATGCACTCTTCAAAAACAAACTCACCTAACTCGTTAATCAGCTTAGTTTCTTCTGCAATTGGAATGAATTCGCTGGGAGGAATAAAGCCTAAGTCAGGATGCTGCCAGCGTAACAAAGCTTCTGCTTTATGAATAGAACCATTTTGGCAGTCTACAATCGGTTGTAGATGAAGGGAGAGTTGTCGCTTTTTAATTGCACTACGCAGTTCTTTTTCTAATTGGCGATTATGTTGGGCCAATGTTTGAAGGGCTGGGGTGAAAAAATAGTAATTGTTTTTCCCTTGGTCTTTGGCTTTGTACATTGCTTGATCGGCATATTGTATAAGGTCATCAATGGTTTTTGCATCTCTTGGGAAAGTGCTGATGCCAATGCTTGCTGAGATATTTTCAGCTTCACCGCGAATGAGATAAGGTGCACTGATAGCGTTTAGCAGTTTTTTTGCTAATGGTTCAATTGTACTAGGGCGATCATGATCGGTATCCATCATAAGTATGGCGAATTCATCACCACCAAAGCGACAAAGTAAATCTGTTTGAGGAACACATTGCTCGATTCTAGATGCGACTTCAATGAGGAGAGCATCACCATGACGATGCCCTAAGGTATCGTTGATGATTTTAAAATCGTCAATATCCACAAAAAGCAGTGCAAATTGATTACCTAATCTAAGAGCGTCTTGCAGGTGTTCTTGGCTATGTTCACAAAAGTGTTTACGGTTAGGTAGTTGAGTTAAGTTATCGAAATTAGCTTGGCGCCATATTTTTTGGTTAAAAGTTTTTTGTTCTGTGATGTCACTATGAGTAGAGACCCAGACTTTACCGTGATTTGGGTGAATGAGCTCCATAACAGAGGCTTCACACCAAAAAGTGCTGCCATCTTTTCTTATGTTTTGTATTTCTCCGCTCCATATACCTCGATTGTTGAGCTCACGAATTATCTCACTAGCGGTTTTTTCTGCTTCATAGTCAGAACCCGCATTTAGAATGGAAACGGGTTGCAGTAGTAATTCCGATTTGTGATAGCCAAATAGATGGTTGAAGCGGTCATTGCTATACAATATTATGCCTGAATCAGCGCTGACAATGTTTATACCTTCATTAAGCGACGAAAGGATTTGACTATGAAAGGCAAGCTCTTGCTGTGCTTTATCCAGCTTTGTAAGATCCCAAATTGTGACGGGCAGATATCTTGATTCGTCAATGCTCTTAGGAATGGGCATGCTGATCATGACATGTACTTCTTTTTCATTAGCGTCGATAAGCGTAGTCGCACTTTCAAAGGTATCTTTTCCGTTCCAAATTGCGATTAACTCTTGCTGAAATATGCTGATTGCACCTGGGCCGAAACTCTGCGCAATATCCCCAATTTCGCCATCTTCTGGATAGCTTAATAAGCGCCTCATCGCTGGGTTTGTTTGGGTAATTATGACTTTTTGGGCCAGATTTAGGATCTTGTCTGGATTGCTTTCAAGGTAGTGTTCAAAATCGAGGTCCTTTTTAGATTTTAAACGAAGTAGCTCTGCAAAGAGCTCAGAAAAATCTTCTAAGCAAATAGCTGTGGCGCTGGCATTAAAAAAACTAAGATAGTTTTGATGAGTACTTGGTGTCATTTTCACATCGCTGCTAGTGTTCCATGATTCAAGTGTAGTCAATCTCGCAAATCGGGGGAGGGTATTATGTTATATAGGCTGTTTTATTAATGCTAATTGCTCTTATACAATCCTGTTGACTGCGCTTGAGTAGGCGCAGCCAACGGATTATTAATGTTTACGAGAGGCGTGGACTTGAAAGGAGTTATAGCCCTTGACGATATTGAGCGTTGGTAGAGACAGTAATCATTTCATTTAGTGCCGTTGAAGCTTCTTCATTACCTTTCAATATGTTTTCGAAGTGCTCGATGAGTTGAGCTTTATTTTGCTCAGCATCTGGTCCTGCACCAATATTGGTCAAATCAACGAAAAACTCATCAAATAAATCTGGCAGATCTTTAATAACTTCTAGGTTCAAGAACTGCTCGTCATTGTAGATGCTTGGGTAGCCGCCTTTTTGCTTATCAATGTTGAATGAGATGCCTTTTACATTGGTAACCGTTGTCGCTTTGTCACACTTCAACATGCAGCCATCTTCAATACTTGGCTTTTTACAGCCAACGGTCTGTTGGAAGAAACACTGGCGGCTAGTCATCATCAAGATAGGGTGATATATGCTGTAATACAGTTTGAAATCATCAGGGCGAGCGATGTTTCTCAATTGTAGGCGATTAATTTCATTTGAAATAAATGCTCCCGCACAATTTAATTCTTCTTTCAGTGTCATTAACGCATACGAGTTAGTGGTATTCATGAAAGGCCCAGCGACCCATTCAATGCCCATCTCGAAGGCTTTGTAAGCGATACCGGTATTATTGGTCACGATGCGCTTAGGCTTTACTTGCTCAAGAATTTTAACCGCTTCTAAATAATCTTTGCCGATTAATACTGCTGGGAACCATGGGATTAATCTTGGATTATTGTTCAATAAATTGATGTGTTTAGGGCAGTCTTTCTTAAAGCTTTCTGGCAATTTAAAGTACACATCGGCATCTGTTAAGTCGCACAGGTGGAAGTCTTCTTCGTAGGCGATCAAAATCGACATTGTCGGTTTCTTCGACGCTTTGTTGTCTTTGCTTAGGGCAGGGACTTCTACATTTGGAATGACTTCAATAGAATCATTTAATAAAAAGGCTAGCTGACCTTTCAGTACCGTTAATTCTTTGAACGGAATGCTTAGGCCTGAGTCGTAGTCTGCAAATGAATATTCAAGTACAAATTCTGCATTATCAAAACTCTTAAAGCGTTTTGTTAATGTCTTTTCATCCAGTTCAGATTTTCCAGTAAGCGAAAGTGACGATTCAGAGGTGATGGTAATGACTTTAGCATCTTCTTCTTTATCGCCAACGGTAGCGGTGATGGTCAGCGGAGTATTAAGCGAACCAGAAAATTCAATTTTAAGCGGCAGTTTTGCGGTGCTTAAATATTGAATCTTATCTCTAAGTTCAGCCCCAAGCTGATTTTTATCGATATAAAGTTCGTCTTTCGCTTCTTGAATCTGAACAACTGAAATCGCGCTGCTGCTCTTGTTTGTCGCATTGTCGACGGCATGCTTCACGCTGTGATCACGAGGGTTGTCGATGAACATGTCTTTGGTCAAGTTACCTTGCAAAAACGAGTTGGTGAAGTCGCGGTTAAATACTTTGTGTAAATTTGAATCGTCGGGTAGAAGCTTGCCCGTTTCGACAAAACCATCAATGCCTTTGCGCCATGTATCAACCACGGTATATACGTAGTGAGCGCCTTTGATGCGGCCTTCAATTTTTAATGAATCAACTCCAGCTTCCACTAATTCTGGTAGGTCAAAATAGGCTGAATTGTCTTTTAGATTCAGTGGGTATTTATTGCCTGTTGCCGTGACTTCGTATTCATCACGACACGCTTGGCTACAACGACCGCGGTTTCCTGAGTTGCCGACACTTACAGAGCTTGAATAGCATTGGCCAGAGAAGGCAATACACAACGCTCCGTGAACAAAAACTTCGGTCAATATACCTACGTCGTGCGACAGCTTAGTCAGTGATTTAATTTCACCTAAGTTCAGTTCACGCGATAAGTTAAGTCGAGAGGCGCCAATTTTATTTAGAAAGTGGATTTGCCCTTCGTTATGCGTGGTTAATTGTGTTGACGCGTGAATATCTAGTGTCGGGAAGAACTTTTTAACCAGGTTAAACATACCAAGGTCTTGCACGATAATACCGTCAATACCGCTATTCACTAGCTTATTGAGGAGTTTGATCATGGTTGGCAGTTCTTGCTCAAGAATCACAACGTTAAGGGTTAAAAATACCTCGCAGTCGTACTTGTGCGCTAAGCGTAAAATGCCAGTTAAGTCATCAAAGGAAAGATTGGCAGCTCTGTTGCGGGCGTTGAACGTATCTAGGCCACAATAAACCGCATTTGCACCAGCAACGATCGCCGCTTTAATGGCTTCAACGTCGCCGCCAGGGGCTAATAATTCAATCTTTCTGCTCATCTGATTCACTGCTTTTACAACTTGTAATTTTGAGCGGCGATTTTAGCGGTATCTTGACTTGATTGCTACTAATAGAGCTAGAGTGTTGGAGGGATAATAACCTTAATATTTCTACGGTAATCTCTAAATTTAATGCCGAGTTTGATTAAATTTAGTTGTATTAGTTTGCATAATTGCGCGTCTAATACGGTTAATTCTTCGGCAGGAAGCTGATGACGTAAATAGCAGCTGATTATGAGGCTATTAGGGAAGTTGCTCCAATCCACGTCATAAGTGAAGTGATTAAACGCAGGTAGATCTGTCGCTTTGGTCATTGCCATCGCTAGTGACTTACGGACGTTATTGTTCAATTTTGTGGTGACCTTTGTATGGCCAGGTTTTCTAATTGTTTTCTTAGATGGCGTGAACGGATTTTTTTTCATGAGTTATGTCGTCTTGTTTTTTAGTTGGTGGCGTAAAGAATCCCAGCTGAATACCAGTAAGGCTAACCAAATAAAGCTAAAGGTAATCATCTCTTTCAAGCCTAGGGTCTCGCCGTAAAAATTCACTGCTAGAATGAATATCAGGCTCGGGCCAATGTATTGAATGAAGCCAAGCGTTGAATATTGCAGGCGCTTTGCAGCCCCGGTAAAGCAGAGTAAGGGTAGCGTGGTCACTATGCCCGCACTGAGCAGGAGTAAGTTAGTTGAGGCGCTATTGTTTGCCATATTTGATGTTGCTGAAGGTTCCATGAAGATCCAGTAGAGAATGGCAAAAGGCAATAAGATAAGCGCTTCTATCAATAATCCTGGGATCGATTCAATATGGGTCTTCTTATGCAATAAACCATAAATAGCAAAAGAAACGGCCAGTGATAAGGCAATGTAAGGCACCGAGCCAAAGCTGATTAGTTGAATTAGCACGCCTGATAATGCTAGAGCAACAGCCAGCCCTTGCCGCTTTCTGAGTCTTTCAGATAAAAATAGATAGCCCATCAGCACATTAATTAGCGGGTTTATGTAATAACCTAAACTGGCCTCTAGCATATGGTTATTATTAACCGACCAAATAAACAAGCCCCAGTTAAAGCCTAATAAACAAGCGCTTAATGACAGCAAAGCAAGTTGTTTTGGTTGTTTTAAAACAGCAATAGTTTTATGTAATTGACTCGAAAATAGACTGATGATGATTAAAAATACGACGGCCCAAATAACTCGCTGGGCTAAAATCTCTTGGGCATCGATATGGATTAATTGCTTGAAGTAGACCGGTGCAATCCCCCACATAATAAATGCAGCAAGTGCTAGGAAAACGCCTTTTTTCTGTTCTTGAGCTTGTTTGAGCTGTGGCATGTGATCTTTTAGGGATTGTTTCGTGGCTAGATAGGGATAGTTCTGTCTAGGTGATGAGTGTAATATTAACACTTAACGTTATTTATGTGGTGCTAGGATGTATCAAAGTGTAACTAAATGGAATTATGTCAGAACACTATTGCTCGTCATTAGCTGTTCAGTCACTTCATGTGCATTTTATCCGACTACGTCAAAGCAGCAATATAAGTCTGATAACTGCAGTATGGCTACACGTTCATTAGATTTAGATTATGCTCAAATGAATGTACTTGATTGTGGTGCGAATAATAAAGATGCAGCGGCAATTTGCTTGGCTGCAATGGGGGTTATTATTCCAGTAGGCTCATTTGTGGCATCCGGTAGCATTGTATTGATTGGTAATACCGTGCATTGGCTTGAATATCACGGCACCTGCGATGACGGTATGTTGTGGTCTTATTTTGAGAAACTTTGATAAGGCTGTGGCTAATAAATAATGAATTTCGTGTTATCGTCACAGCAAATAAATAAAACGCTTATTTAAAAGCGATACTCTCAGTTAAGTAATCATCCTATAAATGAGAGTTTTGATTTAATGGAAGTATCGATTTAATGGAACAATCAAACCTAGTTTGCCTTGGCGGTGGTCACGGCTTGGGTCGTTTACTCGTTTCTTTAAGAGAATCAGGGCCTCGCCTAACCGGCATTGTTGCGACGACCGATGAAGGTGGGTCAACAGGGCGTCTGCGTGAAGAAGCTGAAACGATTGCTTGGGGTGATTTACGTAATTGCCTTTCTCAGTTATGCACTATGGATACCATTGGTCAGCATTTATTCGAATATCGATTTCAAACTCAAGGCGAATTAGATGGTCATAATTTAGGCAATTTAGTCTTGTTTGCTTTAGATCAGCTTTCAGTTCGACCTACAGACGCGATTCGTATTATGCGTGACATGTTGAATATCAAAAGCCATTTACTGCCTATGGCGGATAACCCAACAACCTTAATGGCTAAGACTGTTTCGTTAGAAAATCAAGATGGCAATATCTTAGTGGGGGAGCTGTCTATTGATGATACTGATGAGGAAGTCGATCATTTGTATTTAGAGCCACAGGTGTTGGCTGGGCCAGAAGCAATTTCTACAATTGAGTTAGCCGACGCAATTATTCTGAGTGCAGGCAGTTTTATGACAAGTATTATGCCGTCACTGTTGGTAGAAAATATTAGAGATTCGATTAACCAAAGTTCAGCTCCTCTTATCTTGATTGTGAATATAAAAGAAGAAAGCTTAGGCGGAGATTTGGTTTTGAGCTTTACAAAGCAGATTGAATTATTGAAGAAAGCAGGGATTCGTTCACTAGATCACATTTTATGGCCATCTAATCGAGATCTCTCAGCTCAAGATCTAGCAAAGTACCCCATTAAACAAGTAGATATGAAACCTTGTGAGAGAGGGCTACATAATGAGGAAGTCTTAAGGGCTGCGATTTTTGATCTTTTGTAGTTTGGTGAGAGCTTAAATAGAGGCTTGAAATAGACTTTTTCAATAGACATAAAAAAGGCTGCGTGAGCAGCCTTTTTTATGTCTGAAAATGAATCTAAGGACTCACTTTTAGAGCAACTTAAAGAACCATGTCTTTTAGTTTTTTCAACGGTAAAACTTTTACTTTGGTGCTTGCTGGTTTAGCAGCAACATCCATTAACTCGCCAGGCTTGAACGGGTTAGGTACGTTTTTACGTGCTTTTTGAGCAGGCTTTTTAACAGTTTTGATTTTCAAAAGGCCAGGAAGAGTGAATTCGCCAACCGCACGCTTTTTAACGTGACGCTCAATGATATCACCTAGTTCGTCAAGAACACTGGCAACTTCTTTTTTACTCAGTTCAGTCTTTTCAACTAGCTCATTTACAAGCTGAGTTTTAGTGAATTTTTCTTTAAGCGCTGTTAATTTCTTAACAGGGGCAGCTGCAACAACTTTCTTTGCTGGAGCTTTCTTTGCTGGTGCTTTTTTAGCAGCAGGTTTTTTCTTAGCAGCCATGTTATTTCCTTTCATGGTATGTAAATTGAAGCAAGCATTTAGGCAAAGGATACAAGGTGTCGCTCAGCATCCTGCTTACAGGTCTATTTTTAAAGCAAAAAAATAGGGTCTGCAAGTGCAAAACCCTATTTTTATAGTGTTTTTATCAATTAAATTCAAAAAACACGATTTGTTCCCTTATTTTAGCGAGCTAACTTTAGCAGTGCGCCAAAAATGCTTGTGTATTTTTCCGGGAATAAACGCTGAATACGATCCATAAACTTCGCATCTTGACCAATTAATATACGACGTTTGTTTCTCCGTACACCGTTTAAGATAGTTTCAGCGGCTTTCGCTGGAGTAGTGCGAGCCATCTTGTTGAATTCTTCAATTTGTTGGCTATGTGTTTGTTCACCCACCATGGATGTATGCATGCGGCCGTTCACTACAATGTTGGTTTTGATTCCACCTGGATGAACGCAGCTGACTTTAAGATTGCTGTCTTTTACTTCTTGGCGCAGAGATTCGGTGAAACCACGTACGGCGAATTTAGCCGCGTTGTATTGCGATTGTGTCGGTAGGGCAATGATGCCGAAGATACTAGATACATTAACAATGATTGATTCCGGGCGAGTGAGCATGTGCGGTAAGAAGCTCTTAGTTCCATAGACCACTCCCCAGAAATTAATGTTCATTAGCCATTCGAAATCTTCATAGCTGCAATCTTCAACGGTCTGAGCAAGGGCGACACCAGCGTTATTAAAGAGCATGTCTACTTGGCCAAACTCACTGATGGTATCTTTTGCATATTGTTCAAATGCGCTGCGGTCTGCCACATCAAGCTTGGTTAAGGTGACTTTTCCTGAGCCTTTTAAATTAGCTTTGGTTTCTTCTAGGCCTTTTTCATTAACATCAGAGAGAGCTAGTTGAGCTCCTTCTTCGCTTAGCTGTTGGGCCAGAGCGCGACCAATACCTGAACCTGCGCCAGTAATTACGGCAACTTTATTAGCAAACGATTTCATAAACGACCTTTCTTTATCTTTATTATTTTAATCTGGCAATGGAACTGCCTAATGGTTAAAAATTGTGCAGTGCGTATGTCAACTAAGGACAGGTTACCTGAGCTAATGGACGCAACAAGGTGCATTTATGCCGTATATTTCAACTTTTGCTGACATTTTTAATTAAAGTCATACAAACTTGGCGAACAAGTGTCGGCAATTGCGTGAAAATCGGTATAATGCTCGGCTTTAAATATTTTCATATCCATCTATCTCTTTATCTAATTAATAGGATTAAGTCATGCGCACGCACTATTGTGGTGATATCAACGAAACCTCGATTGACGATACCGTCACTTTCTGTGGCTGGGTCCACCGTCGCCGTGATCACGGTGGGGTTATTTTCTTAGACGTACGAGATCGCGAAGGCATCGTTCAGGTTGTTTTTGATCCAGATACGATCGAAGCTTTTAATGTTGCTGATAGTGTTCGTTCTGAATTCGTTGTGCAGATTGTTGGTCGTGTTCGTGGCCGTCCTGATGGCGCAGTAAATGACGGTATGCGTACTGGTAAAATTGAAATCTTGGGTAAAGAGATTACAGTTTTAAACAAGGCTCAAACACCTCCTTTTCCATTAGATGGTTATACCGACGTAGGCGAAGAGATTCGTTTGAAGTATCGCTACATGGATATGCGTCGTCCAGAAATGCAGGAAAAAATGCGTTTCCGTTCTAAAGTAAGCTCGAATCTACGCCGCTATTTAGAAGAAAATGGTTTCTTAGATCTTGAAACTCCGATTTTGACTCGTGCGACTCCTGAAGGCGCCCGTGACTACTTAGTACCTTCGCGTACGCATGAGCATAGTTTCTTTGCTTTGCCGCAGTCGCCACAGTTGTTTAAGCAATTATTAATGGTTGCTGGTTTTGACCGTTACTACCAGATTGCTAAATGTTTCCGT
>Ga0105348_1002251_pt1 | contig 11720 bp, 12 predicted proteins | sample EN8Hudsemesocosm_2_FD_83504 | JGI IMG/M metagenome (GOLD analysis project Ga0105348, IMG submission 83504) | Methane-oxidizing microbial communities from mesocosms in the Hudson Canyon - EN8C Hudson Canyon | ecosystem: Environmental > Aquatic > Marine > Cold seeps | place: Hudson Canyon... | reverse complement strand
TGGTCGCAAGGCAACGTTTGCTCCTTGCATTTATGGTTAGGTTATTGGCCAAATAAAATTGTTTATTCAGAGCCTTATGGATTTACAGCGCGCTTTGGTATTGCTACACGGCGTGACTCAAATATAGCGAAAACCTTAGGCAATAAAACATCAGTATCTCTAGCGCACCTCCTCAGTAACACTGACTATAAAGTTGGCATTCTTCCTTTGTATTATGAAAGCACGAGTAATTCCCGGTATCCGCTATTAGCGCCCATTATCGACCCTCACTTAGGTTCGGGAAAAGTGATTGAATTTAGTAATAATAGAAATGAAATGAGTGTGGTGTTTTTAGATAGAAAACGTGTCGATTATGTAATTAGGCAGCGCATTACACACTATAGTGAGCTGAGGGTAAGCCATTTAGCTGATAATTATCGCTTTTATTATCTTGATGACGGCATGAGGCATAAGTTGGTCGCAGGCGCTTGTTCGAATAGTGATTTTGGCAAGTCGGTGATTAAAAAATTTAATACCCTGATTAATGATGACTTTTATAAAACCTATCTTAAATTGGTGCAGGAATGGGACCAGGGGAATGTGTCCTACGAAAAAACCTACAATGATTATTTTTTAAAAGGCATCAAAAATCCTATTGTGACGGAGTAATGTTGTTCCCCGCTTTTTCTAGGTATAGTGTTTGCCCATTTATAATGCCCTCAATCATTTATGCAACCACAAGCTGACCCTTTTATTGTGCCTTTCTGTGATGAACAGATCGAAGTGCTGTATCAAGATGAACATATTCTGCTAATTAACAAGCCCACTCGTTTGCTGAGTCTGTCTGGAAAACACCCATTGAATAAGGACTCTGTACATTATCGTTTAGTACAGGATTTTCCCAGCGCAACCTTGGTTCATCGTTTAGATTTTGGAACATCAGGTATCATGCTGGTGGCTTTGAATAAAGCAGTAAACGGTTTATTGACCAAGCAGTTTCAGGCACGAACCACACATAAAAACTATACCGCTTTGCTGCATGGGCATGTATTGAGTGATGAAGGTTATGTCGATTTTCCAATTGCAAAAGATCGAGCTAATTTTCCGCTACAAAAGATATGTACTGAAGAGGGTAAAACCGCTTTTACACAGTATCAGGTACTTGAACGATTGGTGTCACCGAATATCACCCGCGTTTGCTTTAAGCCTGTATCAGGGCGTACACATCAGTTACGTATTCATAGCCGGGCTATGGGGCATTCAATTTTGGGTTGTGATTTATATGCTTGTGATGAGGCTTTCTTTTTGGCTGAGCGCCTAATGTTACATGCACACCTGCTTGAATTTGATCACCCTGTTTCAGGTGAACGAATAATTGGGCAATGCCCATGTCCATTCTAGGGACTTTTAAACCAGATAGTGTTTTGATCGCTTGCCGGTAAAGCGTAAACTATCGGCGATTAACAATTGAACTCAGTTTATAAGGTACAAATTTAGTGGCACAAAAATTTTATGTCGTATGGCAGGGAAGAGAAACGGGTATTTTTACCGACTGGAGCACCTGCAAAAAGCATATCGATCACTTTCCAGGTGCACGGTATAAATCATTCAAAACGTTGAGTGAGGCAGAAACGGCGTTTAAAGGTGGGAAATCTTCACCCCGTACAAATAGTACAACTCGAACAGGTAGCATGAAGCACGCTGTGCCAGCTAAAAAGAATGGCATAAAAACCTATACAGCGAGTGAAATCGCTGCGATGAAAGTGGACACTAAAATATATACCGATGGCGGTTGTGAACCTAACCCCGGAAAAGCGGGTTCAGGTTTGGCTATTTATCGCAATGATGTGATTGATGAGCTTTGGTATGGTTTATATAACCCGAAAGGCACTAACAATACTGCTGAGTTAAATGCTTTATTTCAATCTCTGCTGATAGCGAAGGAAGAGGCTGAAAAAGGTAATACGGTTGCTATATTTTGTGACTCAAAGTATAGCATTCAGTGTGTCACTCAGTGGGCCATTGGCTGGGAGAAGAAAGGCTGGAAAAAATCAGGTGGTGAAATAAAGAACCTAGAACTGATTAAAGAGATGTTCGCTTTACACCAAGAGCTGAAGAATAAAATCAAAGTCTTACATGTAAATGGCCATGTAGGGGTTGAAGGAAATGAGTTAGCTGATCGAATGTCTATCTTAGCCATCGAAAGCCGGGAAACTGACTTCGCACCGTACCGTGAAGCGTTTGATATAGAAGCCATTCTGGCTACCAGAGCAGGGTAGGGTGCAAAAAATGACCTTACAAGAATCGTTAGCACTTATTAGAGGCTTTAGCTCAAAAGAATTACTGATTGGAGGCTTTGAAGGCATTACAGATGCTATAGGTATCCATGATGTTATTAGCCAGAAACTTCCAACGTTCCCAGCCGAGTTACAAGCTTATATCCGTGAAGTCTGTCCTGATGCTGAGTTTAGCTTTCAGGGGGTTGGTCATCCGATAACATTATTGTCCAAGCCTGAGTTGTCATGGGAAATGGAAGGCTACAAGCTTGACCCTGAAACGCATAAACCACTCCCTACTTGGAATGAGGCATGGTTTCTGATTGGCGTTGAAGGTGGTGAACCGATTATTGTTGACCTGAATGAGCAGAAAAATGTTTCGACAGTTTACAGTGCGATGCAGGGTCAAACCGGATGGGACTTTTATCCGATAGCCGATTCCATCGGACAATTTTTACTTTGTGCCGCTGCAATTGAGCATGCCATGAATTTTCCCGGAATGGGTGAGTCTCTGGATGAAGATTTCAACTTGATTGGCGCAGCTGCGAGCTGGCTGTTTCCTTTTCTCAAGCAATATGCCGGAAGTTATTATGATGAATGGGCTTCCGTTTTTGAGAATTTTGATCAATAAGTTTTAATCAGAGCAAACGAAGGTGAAAAAACGCGATGTCTACAACGAATGTCACATGTCCAAAATGTAACGCGACCAACCGCTTGCCGAATGATCGTTTATCCGACAAACCCAAGTGTGGTAAGTGCAAAAAGCCTATTTTCAGTGGCAAACCTATGGAGTTAAATACAGGTAATGTTGCAGCCGTTTTAAACCACAATGAACTACCTGTTTTGGTTGACTGCTGGGCACCGTGGTGTGGCCCATGTAAAAGTTTTGCACCCATCTTTGAAAAGGTTGCAACTGACTTAGAACCCCGTTTGCGCTTGGCAAAACTAAACACCGAAGCCCAGCAGCAAGTGGCAGCCCGCTGGCGGATTCAATCAATTCCAACCTTGATCCTGTTTAAAAAAGGCAAAGAAGTCGCCCGCTTATCTGGCGCACTTCCTTTAGGGCAGTTAAAAAACTGGTTGAAGCAACAAGGTGTAGTTTAGCGGGAGCCATTAATAGTTGGCTCAAAAATCCCTCATGATCTTAAAAGTCATATGGCATGTAACTTCTAAGACGTGAAGGTTTTTTGATATAGATATGTTTTAGAGCTTGGATGTTTCAGTTATATAACTAGGGTGAACATTTTTAACTAATTGATCTTTATCATGAAATGGGTGGTAAGACCCTAGAGGCATGGTGCTGACTGCAATGCCATTCACTTGTTTTGCAATCGGCATGTAATCTTGTGAGGCCGTTTTAATTGCTGTTTCAATGATTGCGCCGATTAGGCCTCCGCCACTATTTGAATTGCCAGAAGTGCTAATTTGTCGTCTGGCTTTATACGACCATAAGGTTTCGCCTGTTTTGGTCGACTTCATTTGAAATGCCACTGCAACGGAAACGTTGCCGCCAATTACATAATAGTTGGTATCCCATTCAGTAATATTGACGAATAGTACCGCGTCAGCACCGAACATTGTGCCAAATTTTTCAGCAGGTACGTCTAATAATTGACGTCCATCTTGAATCCCTTCGTTGTTCAGTACATCTGTTGTGATTTCTAAGGGTAGAACATAATAACCAGAATAGCTTAGATAAGGCGCAATCGTAGCCGAGTAATAGTCAGTTGCTTCTGCTGCTGTACTATCATTAATTGCAGGTACAACAAGTATTGAAAGTGGCTTCTGTTCATACATTGCAGGAAATGCCTCCTGCTTTGAAATATATTGTGGGCGAGTGGCGCATGCACTTAAAAATATTACCAAAAATGACAATATGATGATTGTTTTTAGTGATGCCATTGCTTGAGAAAAAATCATTCTGGGCTCCGATCTTTATTTCTGCTTTCAATATTATTGAGTAACATGGCAATTAGCACTTTCGATTCAGGGTAGTGTAATGCTTCCTGATTCATTAGCTCACGAGCGTGTGATGTATCCCCGTTTTCTAAATAGAGTTTTCCTAATTCAGCGCAAATTCCTGGAGGGGGGAGAATATGCCATGCTTTTGACTTGGAAATGATTTCCTCAAGCTCGAATTTATGGTTAGCTATAGTTTCTGGAGATGGCTCTTTTTTTAGTTCATATAAAGTATCCGAATAATCGCCCCAATAAACTCTAGGGGCTTTTGTGTTAAGGCCTGCGCAGCCGGAAATAAAGGCAATAGATAAAAATACAAGTAACATTTTTTTTATGGGAACTAATGAGCTCATGGCAGAATTACCTCAAAAACATTTCCGCCTGATACATATATTTTACGGTGCATAATTACTTCTCCTGATTTGCTTAAAGTGAATTCATGCTTGCCTGGTAATATTTGTATACGTGTTGCAGTATTACCATTTAAGTCAAAAGATTCTAAATCTGAACCTAAAGTCCCTGAAAGTTTACCGTCAATTGTCAGTGTTTCTAATTGCGGGTCGCCAATAAATTGAAGATAGGCGATTTCATCGGATTGTGTTGTGGTTTGATAACTGCCGCAGCTGGCTAACAAAATGCTTAATAACACTATATATAGCTTATTCATTTATTTATCCGCCTGCTCGTGAATGTATAAAGTGCTGTAATCCAGGTCTTTAAAATCACCGCTTATGAGTTCGCAAAGAGATATTTCATTCAACCCTGAGCCCATTGCTTGGGTGACTTTAAGCTGAGCAACTTCTTTGCCTGGTAGTTCTATTTCGATGCCGGTTTGTGGGTTCTTTATTTTCCTTCCCTGTTTTAATACTGAAAAGACATCACCTTGTTTTATGCCTTGACTAGTGCCTCCAGCAATAATGTAAAAACCATCCTGCTCTTCTAAAACATAGGACCTCCAGGGTGCATCAAGTAAATTTTCCATTAAATTACTCGTGAGTTTTGAGATAGCTGAAGAGAGGGCTTTATCATCAAGTGATGAGTTGTAACTTGCTTTCTCTCCCACACCAAAGACTGTATTGGCTTCAGATTCGGAGCTTCCAGACCCTTCTTCAGAAAAAACAATTTGCCCTGTCTTTACATTAATTAAGCGTACATTCACTTTTGCTTGCGCAACTTGTTTTTTATTGCGGCTAAAAATGCCTACTTCGCTGGTTGTGCTTCTGCCAAATTCTGAAATTGACCCAACAATTAAATAATCAGCGCCAATTACTTTTGTCTTTAAGTTCAACAAAGCCTTTTCACTATTAACTTTATTCAAATCTGCTCTCTCAAGCATGATGAATTTACCTGTCTCGGTTAGGCGCGCAGAAAGAATATCCATTGCCTGCTTACCAACGCGGTCGTTATTGTCATTGAGTAAAAAACTGTTACCGTGCCGGGTTTCATTGGTGAAACGAGCAATGGCAACTTTCCGTTTAAGCCCTTTATAGGCTTTTTGTGCTAGAGTCGGACTTATTTGAGGCGCACTGGCGACTTTGTTTGTCGTTGGTTTAGTGACTGTTGAACAGCCAGAAATACCAATTAAGCAGGAGAGTAAAAGAAGCGGGAAAAATCTCATAGTCTTACCGTAATATGTGTGAAAGGGATGATATTAAGATGGGCACTGTTACAACGCAGCCTGAAGTAGGCCTAAGAGGTTGAGCATCCGTTCTCAATGTTGATTGTAACCGTATTGAAAAATGTTATCTAGTATGGTTATTTTTATAGATTTATATTCAAGTGTAGGTATTGAACTTAATAGGCTTGCAAAGCTTTTTTAACGACTTCAAATTCGAGTTTAATTTCAGTGAGTGTGGGGTCAATTTCATTAATTTGACTACTTTTTGCTAACGCTTCAGTGTGCTTGCACAGTTCGGCTAAATGCTCGGCCCCCATATTTCGGCAGCTTCCTTTAATGCTATGAATTTTCATAATAAATTCTTCAGGGTCTTCTTTTATGAGTGACTCGGGGATCGATGCAAGAATTTTAGCCGATGAGTTTATAAATGACTCTAGAATACCAGGGAAATCTTCCTCTAGTACACTCGCCAAGTCATTAAGAACGGCATCGTTTAGGTGTATCTTAGTCATTGGTTTTGTCATCAGTTTTGATATTCAGCGGCACAGAAGGTGGGGCATTAGTGATATGTTCAGAATCGTCTTCAGGGTTATGGTCATAATGCTCTACAATTTTATGAATACTGACGGAGGTTGAATAAATTGCAATGGCTATTGTGAGTAAGACAGGTTGAGCGTAGACCACAAATTTGGCAGCCTCATTATCATTGATGATTTTGATGATGATCATCAATGATGGGCCTAAAACCAAAAAGAGTGTTAACGCCATAAAAAAAACGATGCGTTCTTTATATTGGCCTAAATCTCGGTCGCCAATCAGTCCGAGTACAAATTTGCCTAAACTTAAGCCTGCGAGTATGGCGGCAGCAATGGATAAATCCGGTTGCTTGAGTATTTCAATGCCTTCATTATTCCAAATTCGAAGTAAGAAAATTACTAAGAATGGGAAAAGAATAAATAAGATATCAGCGTAAGTTCCATACATGGTATCTTCAAAATATTTTTCTTTATTTTGATTCGTCATAGTTAGCCTTTTGTCATTAATGACTTTTCCTGTCGTTACTGTTCTGGTCTGACCTGATTTATAGGATAGACCATGGATACACAAATTGAAGAAATTACAATGTAGTCAACTTGTGTATTCATACAATGTGCTGCACTTAACTGCCACGAAGTCTAAAAACTAGATTTTTTGAATTACATTCTTTGCTTCTTCAGCATCTTTTTTATAAGAGCAAAATAAATTATTGATGCTTTGGATGTTTTTTTTCTTTAAGGCACTTTCAACACGTTTTGCACTCGCTGTCATTTCCTCAAAGCCAAGAGGCTCTGCTGCATCTGATATTTGATGGGCAAGTCCTTGTAGGCGCCTCCAATTGTGACCTTTTATTGCTTGCTCCATTGCACGTGTTAGTTGCGGTAAACCCTGTACAAATTGTTTTATTTTGTTGGATACTTCTTGCTTTTTATCCTGATGGTAACTTTGTTGGTTTTCTTGCTTGGTTGGAAGGTATTGGCTTAATGTCTGGTATAAGTCATCAAGGTTTACTGGCTTTTCTACAATGCCATTACAGCCTGCATTCATCATTAATGTGCGGTCTTTAAGATCATCGCTGGCTGTAAATGCTAAAATTGGGTGATCAAACCCTTCTTTTCGTAGTTGTTTTATTGCCTCACAACCACCCATTTCAGGCATTTGTTGATCCATAAGAATTAGGTCTATGGGGTTGTCTGTTGCTATTTGAATGGCTTGGAGTCCATTTTTTGCCAAGATGATCGTGACGCCTATTTTTGTTAAATACAGACTGATTAAGCGACTATTTACTACATTATCTTCTGCCACTAATACAGAGCCAGATAATGGAGGAAATTTATTTTCTTTAATTTTTGATCGCGCGATAAGGGCCGAAGTTTTTGTTGGAACTTTAATGGGGTCGTTTACGGGCGTTTCTGCTATAAGGTAGCGACTTAACAATGCATAGAAAGTGGCTTTTTCAATAGGTTTAGGCAAAAACTCTGTACAGCCTGCCTCTTGATATTCAGTAACATCCTCTTCCATGACATTGGCTGTAATGGCAATAATTGGGGTGTTGATTCCTGCTTCTCGAATGGCTTTGGTTGCACCTCTTCCGTCCATAACTGGCATCTGTATATCCATCAGAATAAGGTCAAAATCTTCATCATTTCGGGTGACAAGTTCCAGTGCTTTGGCCCCATTGTTGACTAGCGTGATTGATGCGCCTGTTTTGTTGACTAACTGTTTAACAAGTTGGCGGTTTAATTCATTATCTTCTGCGTAAAGAATCTTACCTTTCAAGCTTGGTACTGCTGTGATTGGTAAATCTCGTATTTGTAGAACTAAATCGCTTTTGTTACTTAACTTTTTAATTTCTTTAAGAGATCCTGTAGATATACTGACTTCAAACTGACTACCTTCTCCATAGGTGCTGAGCGCGGTAATTGTTCCGCCTAACATTTCAGCTAGTTTTCGAGAAATACTCAAACCTAAGCCCGTACCACCATGTTGACGTGCTATGGAGGGGCTTGCTTGTGCAAATGGGTCAAATAAGTGGTCTAACTGTTCTTTCTTGACGCCTATTCCTGTATCGATGATGTTAATGATCAAACTTTCTTCTTGGTAGTCGCATCGAACAGACAATGAAATACTGCCACTTTCTGTGAATTTGAGTGCATTTGCACATAAATTGATGAGAATTTGTTTGAATCTGGTTGGGTCTGTTTCTATTTTTTCGGGGAGTGGAAATTGGTATTCAATCGTGAAGTCGATTTGTTTTTCTGCCGCTTTGGGAGCGAAGTAGGTTTTAATTTCATCAAGTAAGGGGCAGAGTTTAATCGTCAGCTTTTCTGTCATCATTTTATCAGCATCAATTTTGGAGTGGTCAAGAATATCGTTAACTAACTCTAGTAAATGCTTACCACTTTGGATGACTATCTCTGAGGATTCACGTTTTTCTTTATCGCTGAGCGTTTCATCAAGTAGTGATTCACCATAGCCAATAATTGCGGTTAAGGGCGTGCGTATCTCATGACTCATGTTGGCTAAAAAACGGCTTTTTGCGGCGGCTGATGCTTCAGCAACATCCTTTTTGAGGCGATCTTTTACTCGTTCCACTCGTTCGGTTATATCGATGAAAGTCCCTTCAAGGTGTGAAGGGCTATGGTCGTGGTTAAAAATAATGCGGATACTGGATGTGGCCCAGCGTGTTTCGCCATCCGGACCTGTATAGCGTGCTTCTAGTTCATGGATATCCTTCCCTTGCTCAATCATTGTGATGACGTTGTTCAGGTCATCTGACCTGGGGTAACAAATACTCAATGCGTCGTGAATATGCCTAACCAGCTGCCTGGGAGTGTTGTACCCCATCATATTCGCCATAGCTCGATTGACGTCTATAAACTCACGATTTAAGGATATTTGAAATATTCCCTCCACCGCATTATCAAAGAGTGAACGGTAGCGGTTTAAGTTTACGAGTGCTTGTTGTGTTGCCATCGCCGCTCTTCGTTGAGCAACCTTAATGCGGTCAGCTAAAGCGAAAGAAATAATCACCATCTGACAAATAATGCCAAAGTGCGGGGAGTTACTAGTGACAAAATTAAATGGGAGATAACCTGTCACGGTAAATGCGTAAATAACGACACCGCCGAAATTGAGAGACCAAGCCGTAAAATAGAAATGTGCAACAGGATTACCGCGAACCATGGCAATATAAGCGACCCAAGCCATCAATATGGCATAAGGAACCGTGCAGAAGACTGCCCATTGGATAGTGATTGTAGTATTGAGTATTGGGGTAATAATGACCGACACTGAAGCTAAAGCAATAAACAACTTTATAATGGCGTCTAAGTCAGGCTGATGTTCTTTTGTTTCTAAGAAAGACCTTGCCAGTATGAGGGCAAATAACCACGCGATCCAGATAAAAGTTGACAGGTTAGTCTTATGGAAAAAGTCAGGTATTTCCCCGAACAAGGCTAGGCCATGGACTCGTTCAGTGACCAAGAATAATAAATAGGCTGCCATATAAGAGATGTAATAGAGGAAGGTCTTCTCTCTGACGGAAATAAACATAAATAGGTTATAGGCAATCAGAATTAAAATAGACCCGAAAAAAGCACCGTAAAATAGCTCTTCAATGGCGACGCTATTAGCAAAGCCCTCGGGTGTATAAATAAATAATGGAAGATGAATAGAAAAATTACTTTTTATTTTCAAGTAGATAATGGCTTTTTCATCTTGCTTAAGAGAAAAGCGATAGACTTGGGTGACGTGGCTAACATCTCTTTCTTTTAATGCAGTGTCATAACTCATCTTTTTTTGGGTGATGTGATTTTGTGCTGACTTATCAATAGGCAGCATATAGAATTCTGATTGATCCAAGAGTGGTAGGTCTAACTGATACCACCATTCAGATTTATTTTCTCTACTTTCATTTTTAACGATTAACGCTATCCAAAATGCTGATTGGCTATAGCCGATATTCAAGGTGTTTGACTCAGGAGCATCCTGAAATTTATTTTCTTTATCGGCCAGGATAATATCTTCGATGGTATAACGATTGTCCGCATCTTCTAATATTCGGATGTAGTTGTTGACCCGCTGTTTTGTTCTTTCTGAATGCAGTGAGAGAGTTTTGGGGTGATAGCTGTGACTATTGGGAGGAGGCGATTGAGCATAGCCTGCCTTTGCCTGTGGGATCGTAAGCACAAAAAGAGAAAGGGCTAGCAAAAGTAAGCCATAACGTAGTGCTATTGTCTGCTTTCGAAAACATTCCACAGGCTTACTCCCTATCGTTAAATAGAAGAACTGTGTCTGATAACAGATACTTTGGGATTGGTTAAATAATAACCATATATATGTCCATTAAATGTAGACCATAGACGTGCAGTTTGCTTAATTAAAGGCGATATTTAATACCAATTATCAATGGAGGGCCGTTAAGTGTATCCATCAGTATTACTCGTTTTCGACACAACTTTAGTCATGAAGTAAGTAATATTGAATGATATAGAATACAGGATGATGGTGGTAATCAATAAGATGGGTTGGAGGAAAATAGCTACTTCAGGTATGTTTTTACCGTCAATGGTACTAATTATAAAGGTTAATGTAGGGCCAATTATAAAAAATAGTAACAATGCAATAAAAAATACGAAGCGGACTTTATAGCGTGTAAGGCTCTTATTGCTTACTAAGGCGAGTATTAACTTACCTAAGCTCATGCCTGCTAATATTAGTGTCGCAATTGAGATGTCCGGGTATTTAAGGACGTTAAAACCTTCTCCATTCCATGCACGAAGCAAACCTGTTAACAAAAATGGAAGCACAATAAAAATAATATCGGCATAGCAAGCGTACATCGTACTCACAAAGTGCTTTTCAACGTTAGTGTCACTAATATCATATTCGGTCATTGATTAAGTGCTCTGTTTCAGGATTCGATATCTTAATGTAAATGTAGACTCAGAATGACGGTTTGTCAGTGCTACATCTAATGGATGTTTTTTTATAGACTATACTTTATTGCAATACCTCTAAATTGGCGTTGAGTATTTAGCATTGCTTTTGAAGTAACGCTGCCCTTGAATTTATCATTGATTTTAATGGAACGGTCGAAGAAAAATGGCCTTAGATACGGATAAAATTAAAATATTAATTGCTGAAGATAATGAGACAGACCGCTTATTATTAAGCTCCTTTGTGACGAAGCTAGGGCATGAGGTTGTGCTGGCTTGTGATGGCCAAGAGGCGGGAGGTGATGATTTTCTGTCAAAGCCATATAACCATATTATTCTCAAAGCCAAAATTGATGCATTCAATCGTATGCGGGTTAATCATAACCAGTTGCAAAAAGCACTAGAGGATTT
>Ga0105348_1002241_pt1 | contig 11747 bp, 8 predicted proteins | sample EN8Hudsemesocosm_2_FD_83504 | JGI IMG/M metagenome (GOLD analysis project Ga0105348, IMG submission 83504) | Methane-oxidizing microbial communities from mesocosms in the Hudson Canyon - EN8C Hudson Canyon | ecosystem: Environmental > Aquatic > Marine > Cold seeps | place: Hudson Canyon... | reverse complement strand
GTACAGAAATGGCAATTGACTATTATGATAGGGAAATCTTCAAAGGTGCGACTTTTGGTGATATTCCTTTAGGACAACGTCCAATGGTGATGATAAACGCTACCGATTTATCACGTGGAAGACGATTTGTTTTTACACAGGATATGTTCGATTTATTGTGTGCTGACTTAAATAGTTTTTCTATTGCAAGAGCCGTCACTGCTTCTTCAGCGGTCCCCGTTGCTTTTCCAAGTGTTGTTTTAAAAAATCGTGCAGGGGAATGCGATCTTGAAAGCTCACCTCAGTTTCAAGAAATTCTTAATGTAAAAGACGACACAATACGTCGGAAAGACTTTCTGGAAAATACTAAGAGCTATTTGGATAAAGAATCAAGACCCTACATTCATTTAGTCGATGGAGGTATCAGTGATAACCTTGGTTTAAGAGCGCTATCTGATCGAATTCAGGTTTTTGGAATAAATCCTGAAAAATTTAAAAAAGGGGGCGTTAAACGAGTATTGATAGTATTGGTAAATTCTTCGGTTAGTCCTGTCCGCCCAATGGATAGCCGTCCGGAAAGTCCGTCTGTAGGTGAAACCGTTGCTGCATTTACAAGTGCAATGATTGAACGGCTGAATTTAGAAACCAGGTCAATGTTCTTTGATCATAGGAACCGACTTCAAACACAATTGGGTGAGATTGGTTTGGATATTGATATTCACGTTGCTGAAGTCAGTTTTGAGTCGATTAAACAGAAATCGATAAAAGCATTTTTTAATAGTTTACCTACAAGCCTAGAGCTTAAAGGGGAAGAAGTGGACTCCCTTATTCTTGCTGGACAAGTATTACTTAATGAGGATGTCGGATATAAAATGTTGCTTAAAGACTTAAATGCGACACAAAAACCAATTGACCAGACAACAAAAGAGTCTTTGATAAAACGTATTTTACCTGGTTTTTTTAAGTAACCGTCGTTACGGTAATACAAAAAATGCGCAAAACTATTTTAATTAAGGCGTCCAGGTTACAAAAGATCAGTTAATAAAATACCAAAGCCCAAGCGCTCAGTTGAATGATTATAATCAACCAGACTTTCACCATAACCATTGAAATATTGTACATAACCTTTTAAATGGCCAGTCAGAGGAAAACTCCACCCTAATTCTATCGCTCCTTTGTTGTCGGAACGTAAGTTATTACGCCCAAGTAAACTAAACTCATGTGCATTCCAGCGATAAGCGGAACGTAGTTCAAAATGCCCTATAAATTTTTCAATATCAGGGTTGTCATCACCATCAGAAATATTCGGGTCATCTTTTTCATCTTCTCTGAGTCGATACCAAGGTCGTAGCGACAAAGCGAAGTTATCTTTTTCAAACAAGAAGGTGATATACACCCTGTTCCAACTTCGAGATAGTAACTGTGTTCGCCCGTTAGATTGATGTTCCATACCAACTACCAAACCAGTACTCCCACCAAAAGGATGCCAATTTAGTCCCGTCAAGTAAAAAAATTCAGGCTGATAATTCGTTTCACGAAAGGGGGCAGAGATTTCACCTGCATACAACTGCCACCAGGATTGAACAGTGAAACCAACATAAAATCCATCAGAATCTTTAAAAACAGGTTCACTTGTTAACGGCACCTTTATACTAATCTGAAATTTTGCTTCATAATGTTTCAATTCTTCAGCCCAATCACTCCTAAATTCATATGCCTCTCGGTTTACTTTATCACTATAGGAGTACGGTAAAATATAGTTTTGCTTATGAGCTGTAATACTATGACGATTCCATTGCGTTTGCCTTTCAGATAAAAATCGTTTACTAATCGCCCCCATTTCAATACTTTCTTGCTTAGACTTTTGAATCATTACCTGGCAGGTTTCCCTAATAATTTGAACTGAGCTTTCATTATCAGCCACTGCCATCCGGGACAAAATACAATCATCATATGATCCAGCGCTCGCTATAGAGGCAAAAAAACAAAGCGCTGAAATCATTAATATTTTATTCATGTTTACCCTGACTTCATCATTATTTATAATGGGATAATTGATAAAATTATCGTGCTAATCTAGCAAAAATGACAGCCGCATCTTTCTTCCAGTTTCGAACCATTTCTTCCAAATGCACCATGCTTAATTGTTCTTCATCATTTTCGAGTTGAGCACCTTCGCCTTTGCGCACGACAGCAGCCAATAACTCACCAGTCTGACTATCGGTTACTGCAACTTCTAAAAACACTTCTACATCTTGGTCTCGTGTGCCGATGGCCATTTTGCCTATGCCAAGCACCATCGCGACGGGAAGGATCTCAATCACCTTCATACCTTCCATACTATGCGCAACTCCTGTTACAGCAGGTTTGATATGAAGAACACCCTCACCCGGTTGGTCGACAACATTAAATGTACCTTGGGCCGCACTGTTTAACGCCTTATCAATTGACCAGGAAAATTGTTTTAGTAACATTTCACTTACTTGCTTTGTTGGTTTTGGCTCTGGGTATAAGGTGGTTTTATCTAAAATAATAGAGTGGTAAGCCTTTGCAGATAACTTTTCACTTATCCAGCGAAGTGTCACACCACCACTTGCAGTATCTATTTTTTCTAGTTTTGAATAATCCGTTAGGTATCCTGAATATTGTTCTTGTGTAACATAGTTTGAAGCACAACCAACGCTTATTAAAGTCAATACGATAGTAAGAAATCTAGTTAGTATTGCCATAGAAATACCCTCAGTTCCCAGTTTAGTAAAAAATTATGTTATTTATAAGCCGCAAGTATTTTATTCACTGAAGTTACCGCCTAGCGCAAGATGTAGATCTATTCGTTGAGCCAGTCGAGCATTCATTATTCTGATCAGCGAGATCCTTGAATTAATCGATCTTGCTTGCATTTGTAACACTCTGAACAAGTCCACCTGACCAAATTGATATTGAGTATCAGTAATCTGTAAGGCGCTTTTACTATTTTTGACCGCTGAAGCTAGTAAGGCTTCGCGCTCTTTAAGTAACACCTCATTACTTAAAGAGGATTCCACTTCATCAAAAGCACGTAAAGCAATGCTGCCATAAGTAGCTAGAGCGGCTTTCTGTTGAGCTGTTTCAATCTCAACTTGAGCTTGTAATTCACCGCCGATATCAAAGGATGCTAAAAAATTACTTCCAAGCGAAAAAAAGCCATGACTTACGCCAATAAGGTCAATTAACTCGTTACTGGAACGTCCGCCTGAGCCTGTTAACGTAATACTGGGGAGTTTTGCGGCTTTTGCCACTTGGATACGTTGAAATGCTGCAGCGACTTGTCGTTCAGCCGCGCGCAAATCTGGTCGTCTTTCGAGTAGTTCTACGGGGAGCCCTGTAGGCACACTCGGTGGCACAGGTATAAATTCACGAGGCACCTCTAGTTCGGAGGAAGGGTAACGTCCCAACATTATTTCGAGGCTACGTACTGCGTGTTCTAACGAACCTATTGCTTGTCTTTGTCTTTCATTTGCTTTCGCTAAGTCAGCCTTTGCTAGGTAAATATCCTGTTGTTGCGCCTTACCAACATCTACTCGAATTTGTACGATATTCAACAATTTTTCGTAAATTTCTACAGCTTCCTCAGCTAATTGCTTTTGAAGATTGGCCTCAGTGGCTAAATACCAGGCTTTGGCAGTCTGGGCAACTAAAGACTGGCGAGCAAATACAAAACTCGCCTCGGTGGCGCGAAAGGTTTCTTCCGCAGCGCTTGAAGTGGCACTTAGCTTGCCCCAAAGATCGAGTTCCCATTGCACATTCAAAGAAATACCTGCGCTAGTGCTTGTGTTACTCCCCCGTTTAGTGCTTTGAGTGCCGCTTCCGACATTAACAGCCGGTAGTAACCGGGCACCTGCTTGAGTCGCTAAAGACGCTGCACTTTCCAGGTTGGCTTTTGCCACGGCCAGGTCTCGGTTATTTTGCAATACTTCATGAACAAGTTGTTCTAATTTTTCATCTTTGAAGGTGCTGAGCCACCCATCTTGTACCGGGCCTTGAGAGACAACTTTGCGCCACGCCAAGCCAATATCAGCCGTGTCTGGTAAGGCTTGCTTGACTACTTCCTGGTGGCTAGGGCTTTTTAATGATGCAGAACAACCAACGAAAGACAATACAAGAGAAATAACGAATGTTCTGCGTCCCTTATGTGACATTTTAATATCTCCAAGAATTTGCGAAGACAAAATTTATTGTCAAATTAATGAAATGGAAAGAGATAGTTCATCCAAGCAGACATACGCAGTAATATTTTTCGCATGATCGCCACATGATGAAAATGTTCACTGTAGATAGCAACTTGCGCATATGCCCCTCCAGGAACCCGTTCTACATACTCCTTATATCTTGGGTCAGAAATATTGATCAATACTGGAATGCGCCCTGGACGAGTTGCCATGTATGGATTAATTAAGTTACCTGAAGGCTGCACTTGGCCTTCGGCCAAAGCAGGCATAACCATCTGAACTTCGCCAGTAAATACAGTGCCGGGAATTCCATCAAAAGCCACTTCGGCCTCGTTGCCCACTTCAAGGCGTAACAAACTGTTTTGTCGAAACCAGCCAACGAGATAATGACCTTCGTCACTCACGAACACCATAACGGGCCGCAGCGGTAAGCTGGCAGCACGCATACCGGGACGCAGTGCAACCTGTGTCACATAACCTTTGTCGGGTGCTCGAACAGTGGTCTGTTCAAGTTGGTAATTAGCCTGAGCCAGTTGCGCATTCAAATCATTTGACTTTGCGGCAGCTAAATCAAAATCTCGCTTACTTCCTGCTTTGCGCTTAAATAGTGCTTTTGCCCGTTTGAAATCTGCCTCGACGGCAACCAAACGGGATTTAAGTGAATCAATTTTATTCTGGAAAGGTTCTGGATCAAGTCGAAATAAGACATCGCCTTTATTCAAGAGTTTGTTACCTTGAACAGGCACCTCAATCACCTGGCCAGTTACATTAGGAACAATAGGGGTGGTGACAAAATACTGTCGACCCATCTCCGAGTAGGGATGGTTGTAATTCATTAACAAAATCAACGAGCCAATTAGAAAAATACCACCTAGCACAGCGGTTGGCACAGTCCATTTATTTAGCGGGATCTTAAAAATTTTGAAAATGGCAATACAAAATGCGGTATAAGTAAGTATGAGTAATAGGTCCATTATTCGTTACCTTCTTTACTTTGGGCAACGGAAGCTTGCTCACGAGACTCAATTAGTTTTGAACTTTCTAAATGCTCGATTCTCTTCTCAAGCTTGGCTAATTGGGATTGCATTAATGTATCTTCTGGCCTGTTAAATCCCCAGCCTCGATCCTCTCTGTAGAGCGTCGCCCAAATCCATAAGAAGGGCCAGATAGCGTGCAAGGTAAACATGCTAATCCATCCTGCATAGTGAATAGAGTCTTGGTGTGGGTGGTTTCGGTGAACTGAAATTTCATACGGGATATCATGGATGAGTATGATGCCGTAAAATATTGTTATAGATGCGAAGATTAAAATTATCAAAGCGATATAATCGAGCATGTTCTCCTCCGTGTTGCAGTCAACCTAAGTGAGTAGCGCTAAATCATTTCAAGTGCCAGTAGATACTGAAGACGATCTCCTCAGCTGGAGAAAATTAACACTAGCACATGAGTATTCAGAATAGGACAATAACTTTAAATATGGAAATTAACTTAAGGATAAAGTTACATACTTAGTCTGATAAATCTAATATTTAGGGGCTTTAGTTCTAGTTTATTTACATATTAATTGTTTACATGTTGTATATTTAATGACCAGGGCTAATATAAAAGAAAGTCAATATGGGAGATTAAACATGCACAATCATGTTGCTCTAATAACGATTGCACTTCTTATACTGACGTTTGGGTTATTTTCGAATCTTTCTGAACGCTCGCCTATTAGTGGGCCAATGTTTTTCCTTGGTATGGGTATTCTCGCAGGCCCAATGGCTTTAAGCCTAATTGATGTTCAGCTCAATACTAAAGTAGTTCAAACCGTGGCCGAAATTACATTAATCATTATCTTATTTGTTGATGCCTCTCTAATTAAATTCTCTGAATTAAAGAAAGTTTTATCTGGTATTCCCGCTAGGCTGCTGATGATAGGACTTCCTTTAACCATGCTCTTGGGAACTGTGCTTGCTCAATTGTTATTTCCAAGCTACAACATTTGGGCTTTAGCCATGCTGGCTCTAATCCTTTCGCCCACGGATGCTGCGTTAGGGCAAGCCGTGGTAAAGAGCAAAAATGTTCCTCAGCGTATTAAGGAATCTATTAGTGTTGAAAGCGGGTTAAATGATGGATTAGCGTTACCGCCCATACTGTTATGTATTGCCGTGTTAGCGAGCGGCGGTTCCGCTTTAACGGGGGATGGTTATTGGTTGATATTTATGGTGAAACAACTAACGATTGGTCCTGCTATAGGTGCTGTTGTTGGTTTTGTGGGAGGGAAAATGATTGATTACGCTACCGATCACAATTGGATGGGGTCAATATTTCATCAGCTAGCGGCAATTTCTTTGGCTATATTAGCGTACTCGTTCGCTGAAATGTTTCATGGTAATGGCTTTATTGCCGCATTTTTTGCTGGACTCATGCTGGGCACAAAAATACATATTGTAAGAGAGCGTATTCAGGAGTTTGGTGAGGCACAGGGACAGCTTTTGTCACTTATTATATTTTTTCTTCTAGGTATATCTATACATCGTTTGTCTCCCCATTGGGATATAAATACCCTAATTTATGCTGTTCTAAGTTTGACTTTTATTCGCATTCTTCCAGTATTTCTATCTTTAATTGGTACTGAACTGAATCTCTATAGCAAAATATTCATAGGATGGTTCGGGCCAAGAGGTATTGCTTCTATTTTGTATATGCTTATCGTTGTAAGTGAACTAGGTGTCTCTGGTTATGAAAAATTGTTGTCCGTAATCGTATTAACCGTGCTGATCAGTACGTTTGTTCATGGCTTAAGTGCTGTTTTTATGTCTAAACATTTTGCAGATCAATAACTCATGTCATTTATAGACATGTTGCCTATATCTATTTCTAAGTTCAAACTATATTTTTAAATTAAACTTAGGGCTTAAGCTAATTCGTTTCTATCTAAACGCTGCTGTTTTCTATTCTCTGATCGCTCTTTCATTTCTTCAATTAAAGAAATTAAGGCGGGAATCACAAATAAAATTAATACTGTGGCATACGCTAAGCCAAAAGAAATACTCACCGCCATGGGGATTAAAAACTGTGCTTGTAATGAGGTTTCAAACAATAAGGGGAGTAATCCTGCGACTGTAGTGAGGGAGGTAAGTAAGACGGCTCTCAAACGCTGACAAGAGGCTTCGATAATGGCTTGTTTAATTGGCATTCCTTGCTCGCGTAAATCCCGATAAAAAGTGACCAGAATAATGGCATCATTAATCACGATGCCGGACAAACCAAAGAAGCCAAACCAGGATAGCATGGTTAAATCCAGCCCCAAGAGCCAGTGGCCTAGGATAGCGCCGGATATGCCTAATGGAATAGCCAGCAAAACAGCCACAGGCCAGGAATAAGAGCCAAACACCCAGGCGAGAATAATATAGATTAGTGTGAAGCCAATCGATGCGCCGAGCATCATGTCTTTTCCGGTTTGTGCTTGTTCTTCAGCACGGCCTTTTAGGTCAACTTTTAAGCCATATTCGGTGCTTAAATAGGGTAGAAAGGTTTCACTTAATTCTGCTACGACTTCATTGGCGTTATTTTCATCAGGGTTAACGCCTGCGGTAATATGAAGCCCCAGTTTTCCCTCTGTATGACGAACAAGTTCTAGGCCTTTACGGTCGGTAAGCGTGACGACGTTGGTTAATTGTGCGATTTCGCCTGCCGGGGTGATGATCGGGAAGTTATCGAGTGTGCGGGCGTAATTTCTTTCTTCATCAGGCAATAAAATACGTACTTCGATTTCTTCGTTTTCATCATAAAAGACTTGTAATAACTGGCCATCAAAGGCCGCGCGTAATTGGCTTCCGACATTAGACACGGTTAAGCCTAGTGATTCGCCCAGTGGTGTTAAACTGTACAAAAACTGGTTCTTACCAAAAGGTAGATCGTCTTGAATGTCCGTCACGCCGTTATAGGTTTTAAGCTTTTTGATTACATCTTCACCAGCGCGTTTTAAAATCTCGGGTGCCTGGCCTGTTAGGAATATGTCTATATCTTTACCTGGCGGTCCACCTCTTGGGCTACTGATACTTAATTGTTCAATTCCATCAGGTAAGTCGAGTTGTTTTTTCCATTCAGCGATAAACTCAGGGTTACGAATTTCTCGGACATCAGGCGGCAGTAGTTCAACATGAACAGAGGCATATTGTTCACCTGTTGAATACCTTTGCCCACCACTAAAAGTCGCCTGGTTTATTCTCAGTACACTATGAACGACGAGGTCTTGCTCTGCTAATAATGCGTCATCAGCTTTATGTAACGCGCGTTCCATTTGAATCGCAAACGCACGTACTTTTTCCGGTGGTGTGCCTGAAGCAAACTTCACACTACCTAATAAGATATGATTTTCGGGTTGAGGGAAAAAGTCGGTTTGAACGCGGCCTGAAATAATCAGGCTGATAGATACCATCAAAATACCTACAGGAATAGCGAGAGTGGTTCCGCGAAACTGAATTGATTTTTCAGCTAAAGGACGGAAAAAATTTTCTCTGAAACGCTCAAAGCCTTTGTCCAGTTTGTCTCGCATTGAGCCTTCTACAGTCACTTTAAATGACTTCTGGAAAGAGTGGTTCAAGTGGCCTGGTAAAATAAGGAAGCATTCGATAACAGAGGCAATAATCACGCAAATAATTACCAAAGGAATATCAAAAAGAATATTACCGATAATGCCACTAATCAGCATTAAGGGCAGGAAGGCTGAAACAGTTGTTAATGAGGACGATAGAACGGGTACAAACATCCGGCGCGCACCGCCTTCAGCCGCTCTGAGTGGGTTTTCACCTTTAGCATAGTGGGTTAGGGCATCTTCACCGACCACAATGGCATCATCGACGATAATTCCGAGCGCCATGATCAGGGCGAACATGCTGACCATATTGATACTGCCACCCACCATATAAAGTACGGCGAGGGTTCCCATGAATGAAACCGGAATACCAATGGCCACCCAAAATGCCACGCGACCATTCAAGAAGATAAATAGAATACTAACAACAAGAATAAGACCGCCTAAACCGTTCTTGATTAACAAGTCGATTCGGTCTTCAATCAATACATAGGCTTCATTGTAGGCATCCAACTGAATGTTTGGAGGGAGAGTGTTATGTGTTTCTTCTAACCATTGATTGAGGGTCGCGGCAGACTTTAAAGTGTCAGATGACGCCGTACGCAAAACCCGAAGTAAAATTGCAGGTTTTTCCTGGTAAAATACTTCAATTTGGTTGTCTTTGTTACGCTGTTTGACCTCTGCAATATCATCTAAACGAAGACGTGTGCCAGACTGGGTGGTTAGAATCGCCAGTTCTTTAAAGCCACTTTCTGAACGTCTTTGCTCAATACTGCGTAACTCTTTGGCCAGTTCATTTTTTCCGCTGGTGCCTGCTGGAATGTCCTGGCTGGCATTGCGAATATACTGGCCTATTTGGGGGAGAGATAGCTTCAGGTTATTGAGGTGCTCTGAAGAAACTTGAATGGCAATTTCTTGCTCTGGTAAGCCAATAAACTGCACTTTGGCAATGCCTCGCTCAAGCAATTCGCGCTCAAACTGGTAGGCTAAGGGGCGAAGTTCTTCACGGCTTGCTGTTGATGATAAAATAAGTGTAGCGACATCCTCGTTACGTGATACCTTGCTGATTTCAGGTGTTTCTGAGTCAGAAGGCAGGTTTCTGACTAGGCTGACAAACTCTTTCACCTGATCCAGAGCCAAGCCCATGTCTGTGCCTTCATCATATTCCAGTACAATCACCGCGAAGCTTCGGTAAGAGGTGGAGGTCATTTCTTTTACGTAATCTAAGTTACGCAGTTGCTGCTCAAGTGGAGTCACAATTGATTTGGCCACATCTTCTGCGGTAGCACCCGGCCATGTAACGCGGACTGTGATGTAGTCCGGTTCAAAGTCAGGAAGATATTGTGTGTTTAATTTGATGAGCGAAATGACGCCCGCTAGAACCATAATAAGCATTAATAAATTGGCAGCCACTTTATGTTGGGCAAAGCGGCCAAGTATGTCTTGTTTGTGGTCGGAAGAAACAGAGTCATGCTTTGGAGGTTGCATCTTACTGGCCTCGCTCATTAATTTTTAAGCCAGAGATTGCATTGGGCAATTGGGTTGTTGCAATTGCATCGCCATTTTTTAAGACTTTACTGCGAATAATAACGCGATCTTGCTCTCCCTTATTTGAGAGTTGCTTGCCCAGAATATCGACATCAATCGACTGCAGGCGACCGTTTTCGATTCTATAAATCCGGTTTGAGCCATAAATCGCTGATAAGGGTAGGGTGACGACATTTTCAAGCGGCGGTAAAGTAACCTGAATTTTGAGAGTGCTGCTAAGAATAAGATCTGAGTCATGCTTCTCTGGTCTCTGAAGAGGTGTGAATAGTGCATCAATCCCGCCTGTGCCCCGGTTTGCCTGGCCTGATAAACGCTCTAGTTTAAGCTTGCTGGTTTTTCCGTAACTGGTGGTCAGTGCATGAATCGTGGCTTGTTTTGAAAGTGTGGTTTTAATCAAACTGATATATCGGTCAGGGATTTGAGCGCGTACTTCTATATTTTCCCTGTCATAAAGACTAATAAGTGATTGGCCAATCTGTACACGTTCGCCAGGTGAGATATTGACTGCCGTGATGACGCCATCAAAGGGCGCGGTAATTAGAGCGCGTTCAGCATCAATTAAGGCATCGCTCAAGGTTGTTTGTGCTCGAACAAGGCGTGCCTTGAGCTGGTTTAGTCTGCTTGGATGGTCGGCGATATTGAGCTTTCTAGCATTGAGTGATAAAGCTTGTTGTGCTCTCTGTGATTCTGCATTGTCATAGCGTTCTTGAGCGACAAGCTTAGATGCTTTTAGCTTTGCCTGTCTTTTTACGCCTTGAATAGCGATATCTAACAGTCGCTGTTCTTCATTAAGTGATACTTTGTCCATTTCAAAGCGATTTGCTTCTGCATTGATTTGTGCTTTCAGTTCTTTAACGTCTGCTCGCCGTTGAGAAACAAACAAGTTTATTTCTCGAGCGTCCAGTGTAATTAGTACTTGCCCCTTTTCAACAAATTGGCCATCACGTATAGGTACTGCTAATACATCGGAACTAATAGCGGCACTGAGAGTTGAATCGAAAGGGGACTCAACATGGCCCAGCAAGGTAATGTAAGGGCTGGCAGATGCAAATTGCAAGTGCTCACTTGAAACCAACCAGGCCTTTTCTGTAATTTCTTTTTTTGGGGGCGTGGGTTTGGTAGCGATGAGAGCGGTAATAATAAGCCCTGCAACTACTAAAATGATAAGGGGAAGAAGCCATTTATGTTTTTGGTTTAAGGTGTTAAAACTACTCATAATTATTTTATTTACTCAAATTAAAATTTGTCATTTCAGTGTGCTTTTTGGTTGGGATCGATGTTCTTATACAAATTAACCTTGAAAATCCCCCCAAAGCCATTGGAGAATACTTAAGCAAGCTACCGGAGCCGTTTCGGTGCGCATAACACGTGGTCCGAAAGTGCTTGGTATAAAGCTTGCCTGTGTAGCAAGTTCAATTTCACTCTGG
>Ga0105348_1002240_pt1 | contig 11750 bp, 9 predicted proteins | sample EN8Hudsemesocosm_2_FD_83504 | JGI IMG/M metagenome (GOLD analysis project Ga0105348, IMG submission 83504) | Methane-oxidizing microbial communities from mesocosms in the Hudson Canyon - EN8C Hudson Canyon | ecosystem: Environmental > Aquatic > Marine > Cold seeps | place: Hudson Canyon... | reverse complement strand
TTCATCAATAAAAGAAATTGCGCGTCCGATGTAGCTAGCAGGGGTTAATTGGCATAACTCAGCTTTAACCGCTTCAGGAAGCTCTAAGTTGTTAATGAAATCACGCATAGAATCGCCATCAACACGTTTACCACGAGTTAGCTCTTTTAACTTCTCATAAGGCTTTTCAATGCCGTAACGACGCATAACTGTTTGCACTGGCTCAGCCAATACTTCCCAGTTGCTGTCTAACTCTTTTGCTAAGTTTTCTTCGTTAACTTGTAACTTACTGATACCTTTAAGTGTTGCTTGGTAAGCAATCAGTGCATGACCAAAACCAACACCTAAGTTACGTAATACTGTTGAGTCCGTTAAGTCACGCTGCCAGCGTGAAATAGGTAGCTTTTGTGCTAAATGATTAAACAGTGCGTTAGCAATGCCTAAGTTACCTTCAGAGTTTTCAAAGTCAATCGGGTTAACTTTATGTGGCATAGTCGATGAACCGATTTCACCAGCGATAGTTTTTTGTTTGAAGTGACCAAGTGCAATGTAACCCCAAATGTCACGGTCAAAATCAATTAAGATGGTGTTGAAACGAGCAACCGCATCAAATAACTCAGCAATGTAGTCATGTGGTTCTATTTGCGTAGTAAAAGCATTCCACGTTAAGCCTAATGAGCTAACGAACTCATCAGCGAATTGGTGCCAATCAGTTGCAGGGTAAGCGCTTAGGTGAGCATTGTAGTTACCTACAGCACCGTTAATTTTTCCTAGTAATTCTACATTGGCAATTTGTTCACGTTGACGCTGTAAACGTACATACACGTTCGCCATTTCTTTACCTAGCGTACTAGGTGAGGCTGGTTGTCCGTGAGTACGACACATCATTGGAATAGTTTTATATTCAACCGCAAGTGCTTTGATTTCAGCAAGGATTTCATCCATTACAGGTAAGATCACTTGTTCACGTGCTTCTTTTAACATCAAGCCGTGAGATAAGTTATTGATATCTTCTGAAGTACAAGCAAAGTGAATAAATTCTGTTACAGCATTTAATTCGCTATTATCGCTAATTTTTTCTTTTAAGAAGTACTCAACCGCTTTTACATCATGGTTGGTTGTTGCTTCAATCGTTTTAATACGTAGTGCATCTTCTTCTGAAAAATTGCTAACAATAGCATCAAGCGCAGCATTTGCTTCATTACTAAAAGCAGGAACCTCTGCAATATCAGTGTGTTGACTTAGCTTTTGTAACCAACGCACTTCTACTGTTACGCGATATTTAGTTAAGCCAAATTCACTAAAAATAGGGCGAAGGGCACTTGTTTTACTACCATATCTACCATCGACTGGTGATACTGCTGTTAGAGCTGAAAGTTCCATATTTGGTTCCTAATGTAATGTTTAAACTATTAAAAAGAGTGATAAAAATAAATTAATGCTATATCTGGTTTAGTAATTGTTCTGCTGTAGCGACCATTTTCTTACGACTAAATAAAATTGTTCTGCGCTTTCCGCCAACTTGGCGCCATAGTACTGCTGCTCTTATGCCTGCAAGTAATAATGAGCGAATTTTATGTTGGTTGATGTTTTGTTTCAGGATGCTAGGTTCGCCAGTAACCTGAATTCGCGCGCCAAGGGGGCTGATAAGGTCACTATAAATACTGGCAAAACTTGCTACTAACGTTTCACTAGTAATTGAATAGTGTTCAAGTTGTCTATTGCTTGCTTCTAGACGCTCAGCCAATAAAGCCAGCTGTTTAGGCTGCTTAGCGAGTCGACGCTCTAAGTTTATTAAACTAAGAACATAACGAGTAAGTTCGGGATCTTTTTCAGCTTTGGTCTGCGTATCGCCTAATTGCTCAACAAGTAACGCTAAACCTTGTTTAAGGTTTGCTAGATCGCCACCATACACTGCTAAAGTATTTTCAGGTGACATTTGAATAAGACTATTAAGCAGTAATGCTAAGTCTTCTTCATTCATACGGCCTTGGTGAGAAACTTTTTGTACTTGATTAGCCGCTAGGCAAATAGCGGCAAAAGTTAATGTTTGATCTTTCATTAAAATTTTATTCTTATTATAAATATGATTAGCGTATTAAGGTATCGATTATGCCGCCACCTAAACAAACATCGCCTTGATAAAACACCACAGATTGTCCTGGCGTTACCGAGCTTTGTTGTTCGTTAAATACAATTTGATATTCACCTGAGGTTGAATTTAACAGTGGCGTGACAGTACAAGCAACGTCCTCTTGGCGGTATCGTGTTTTAACGGTACATTGAATACTGTGAGAAAATTCTTTTCGGTCTACCCAATGTAATTGATTAGCAATCAAACCTTTGGAAAATAGGCGAGGGTGATTATGACCTTGACCAACAATTAATACATTACGTTTTAAATCTTTCTCAACAACGTACCACGGCTCTTCACCAGCATTAGCTAAACCGCCGATTCGTAAACCTTTACGTTGACCTAATGTGTGATACATCAACCCATCATGTTGGCCAACTTCAACGCCTTCAGCAGATTCTATAACGCCTGGCTTAGCGGGTAGGTATTGACCAAGAAAGTCTTTAAATTTACGCTCGCCGATAAAACAAATACCGGTACTGTCTTTTTTATTGTGTGTTACCAAACCTGCTTGTTCAGCTATCTCACGCACTTGAGGCTTTTCAATATTACCAACAGGGAATAATGTTTGCGCTAATTGCGCCTCATCAAGGGTATATAGAAAATAGCTTTGGTCTTTATTATTATCGTTGCCACGAATCATTTTCCAGGCATTGTCACGAAATTCACGTTGCACGTAATGACCAGTAGCAATATAGTCAGCGCCTAAATCTTCACAAGCAAATTCTAAAAAGGCTTTGAATTTAATTTCTTTGTTACACATGATGTCTGGGTTAGGGGTGCGGCCCGCTTTGTACTCTTCTAAAAAGTACTCAAAAACATTATCCCAATACTCGGTCGCAAAGTTTATGGTATGTAATTTTATTTCTAATTTATCGCAAATTGCCTGGGCATCTTCAAGATCTTGAGCTGCAGCACAATACTCATCCGTATCATCTTCTTCCCAGTTTTTCATAAATAAACCTTCAACTTGATAACCTTGCTGTTTTAGCAAGTAAGCAGAGACTGAAGAGTCGACACCACCTGACATCCCAACGATAACTTTGGTTTGTTCTGGGGCTTTATTTTTTGCGGCTGTTAGCATGATTGATAACCAATAAACTTGAAAATAAACGTACTATATATTTGTACTAAAAATTAGGCGCAAAATTATAACACGCACAAGTTAAAGGATATAGATTAAAGATTAGTTTTTAATTGAGATAATGAAATTTTATTACCGGCGAGGTAATCTTCGATACACTCTAATACCATAGGACTGCGTAAAATATGCTGTTTTGACTTAATCTGATTTATGTCCAGCCAATGGTTAGCAAATATTTCACTGTCTTGTGGTTGACCAATCAATTGCTCGTTAAGCTCTACGACAAAACAAAAGCGTAAAAAATGAAGTTTGATATCTTCTCGGTAGTAATAATATATTCCGCAGATATAGTCAGGAACGAGCGCTAATCCGGTTTCTTCCAACACCTCGCGCTTCATAGCATCGACAAGGTTTTCTTGAGCTTCAAGGTGTCCTGCAGGTTGATTCAACACGTTTTTATGGTGCTCAACTTCTTCAACTAAAAGGAATTTACCTTGATGATGAATAACGGCGGCAACCGTAGTGTTGGGTTTAAACTGTTCGTGACCATGAGGCGTTGGTGTTTCAACACTTGGGACTTGCTTCTTATCAGAATTACTTTTCAACTCGGTACTCTCCGTTATCAATACCATCAAGGGTCCATTTACCAATTCGATAGCGGATAAGGCGTAACGTAGGAAAACCAATATTTGCCGTCATGCGTCTTACTTGCCTATTTCGACCTTCAGTAATGGTTATTTCCAGCCAAGTTGTTGGAATGCTTGCTCGTTCTCTTATAGGTGGTGTGCGAGGCCAAACTTGAGGTGACTGAGTTAATTGCACTTTTGCAGGTTTGGTCATTCCATCCTTTAATACGACGCCCGTACGCAGTTTATCTAAATCAGCTTCTGTAGGCGCACCCTCAACTTGTACCCAATAGGTTTTCTCTGTTTTTTTAACGGGATTTGCTATTTGATGTTGTAATTTTCCATCATTTGTAAGTAACAATAAGCCCTCGCTGTCACGATCTAGGCGTCCTGCTGCATAAACACCTTCTATTTTGATGAAATCTTTTAACGTTCTGCGATTATTTTCATCGGTAAATTGGCATAAAACGTCAAAGGGCTTATTAAAAAGTACAATTTTTTGATTTTCTTTGACTGGTCGTACCTTTTGGTGGTTTTTAGCCTTATGTCTTGAATAACCTTTGTTCTGCTTCATCTTTATTTTAAATATCCTCAAAAAAACCAAATGCTGCTTAGCTTGGCTATATTAATATGCTTTGAATTACTATACTATGCGCGCGAAAAATAAATTTTACCTCAGGTGAATATTAATTAATTCTTTGTGAATTTTTATGCGAACGCCTGAGCAATTAGCTAATTAAAGTAGGAATCTCAATGAGCACTGATAACTCAAAAATCATTTATACTATTACCGATGAAGCGCCTGCATTAGCAACGTATTCTTTATTGCCAATTATTCAAGCATACACTGCTTCTTCAGGCATTAACGTTGAAACTCGTGATATCTCTTTAGCTGGTCGTATATTAGCTAACTTTCCAAAGTACCTTAAAGAAGAGCAACGCATTGAAGATGCATTAGCAGAATTAGGTGAATTAGCTAAAACGCCTGAAGCAAATATCATTAAATTACCTAATATTTCTGCATCTATTCCACAGTTAGAAGCTGCGATTAAAGAATTACAAGCTAAAGGTTACGACTTACCAAATTACCCAGCAGAGCCACAAAATGAAGCGGAAGAGTCAATTAAATTAACTTACGCTAAAGTGTTAGGCTCAGCGGTTAACCCAGTATTACGTGAAGGTAACTCAGACCGTCGTGCTCCAAGCTCTGTTAAGCAATACGCTCGCAATAACCCTCACTCAATGGGCGCTTGGTCTAAAGAATCAAAATCACATGTAGCACATATGGCTTCGGGTGATTTCTACGGTAGTGAAAAATCAGTAACTATTGATGGTGCAACAAGCGTCAATATTGAATATGTTGCGCAAAACGGTGACGTTACTCTACTTAAATCAAAACTTCCTTTATTAGATAAAGAAATTATTGATGCATCAGTAATGAGTAAATCTGCGTTAGTTGAGTTTTTTGAAACTGAAATTAACAAAGCAAAAGAAGAAGATGTTTTACTTTCATTGCATTTAAAAGCAACCATGATGAAAGTTTCAGACCCAATCATGTTCGGTCACGCTGTTAAAGTATTTTACAAAGATGTATTTGCTAAACACGCTGCAACGTTTGAGCAACTAGGTGTTGATGCAAACAATGGTATTGGTGATGTTTACGCTAAAATTGCCCGTTTACCAGCAGAGCAAAAAGCAGAAATAGAAGCTGATTTACAAGCGGTTTATGCTACTCGTCCTGAAATGGCGATGGTTGACTCAGATAAAGGTATTACCAATTTACATGTACCAAGCGATGTAATCATCGATGCATCTATGCCAGCAGCACTTCGTGCTTCAGGTCAGATGTGGGGTCCTGATGGAAAGCAAAAAGATACTAAGTTTATGATCCCTGATCGTAACTATGCTGGTGTTTTCTCTGCCGTTGTAGATTTCTGTCGTGAAAATGGTGCATTTAACCCAACAACTATGGGTACAGTACCAAACGTTGGTTTAATGGCGCAAAAAGCTGAAGAGTATGGCTCTCACGATAAAACATTCACTATGACTGGTGAAGGTGTTGTACGTGTTGTTGCTGAAAACGGCGATGTATTAGTTGAGCAAGCGGTATCTGAAGGTGATATTTTCAGAATGTGTCAAGTTAAAGACGCACCAATCCAAGATTGGGTAAAATTAGCGGTTACTCGTGCTAAAGCTTCAAATACTCCAGCGGTATTCTGGTTAGATGAAAACCGCGGCCACGATGCTCAAATGATTAAGAAAGTTAATGCTTATCTAGCTGACCATGATACTAGTGGTTTAGATATTCAAATTTTGGCACCAGTAAAAGCGTGTGATTTTACCCTTGCACGTGTTGCTAAAGGCGAAGATACAATTTCAGTAACAGGTAACGTTTTACGTGATTATTTAACTGATTTATTCCCAATCTTAGAGCTTGGCACCAGTGCTAAAATGCTTTCAATTGTACCACTAATGAACGGTGGTGGTTTATTTGAAACCGGTGCGGGTGGTTCAGCACCTAAGCATGTTCAACAATTTGAAAAAGAAAACCACTTACGTTGGGATTCATTAGGTGAGTTCTTAGCACTTGCTGCATCACTAGAGCATGTTGCTGTTTCAACAGGTAACACTAAAGCGCAAGTTTTAGCTGATACTCTTGATGCTGCGACTGGTAAATTCTTAGACACAAATAAGTCACCTTCTCGTCGTGTAGGTGAATTAGATAATCGCGGTAGTCATTTCTATTTAGGCATGTACTGGGCTCAAGCATTAGCAGAGCAAACATCTGATGCTGATCTTCAAGAAAGCTTTACCGGTGTTGCACAAGCGCTAACTAAGCAAGAAGAGAAAATTGTAGCTGAATTGAACGCAGCTCAAGGTCCATCGGTTGATATCAATGGTTATTTCTTTGCTGATACTAAACTTGCTGAAAAAGCGATGCGTCCAAGTGAAACATTAAATACGATTCTTTCTGCACTTTTATAGAATCGGATAAGCAGGAAACAGCAATATTGATTAATTAATATTGGTTAATGAATATTGAGAAAATACTAAAGCTAAGTAGAAATACTTAGCTTTTTTTTTACTGTTTTTTTCAAAATAGAGAATATTAGACTTTGGTCTAAATGCTATTTATTCATTTTGGTGATAGTCGTTATCACTGAAAAATGATTAGTGCCATGATCTTTTTTGATTTAGTTTAGTAAAGCAAACCTTACCTTATGTACTTTTTGGAGCTTACTTTATGACTAATCAAATCACTATTCCAAGTGCTGGAGAAAAAATTACCTATATTGATGGCAAGCTATCAGTTCCTAATAATCCAATTATTCCATTTATTGAAGGTGATGGTATCGGCGTAGATGTAACACCGCCAATGCTTAAAGTAGTCAATGCAGCGGTTGAAAAAGCTTATGGTGGTGATAGAGCAATAGCCTGGATGGAAGTTTATGCAGGTGAAAAAGCGACCAAGGTATACGACAGCGAAACCTGGTTACCTGAAGAAACTCTAAGTATGTTACAAGAATACAAAGTGGCGATAAAAGGGCCGTTAACAACACCTGTTGGCGGTGGCATGAGTTCATTAAATGTTGCCATTAGGCAAATGCTTGATCTTTATGTTTGTCAAAGACCTGTTCAGTGGTTTACCGGTGTTCCTAGCCCAGTAAAAAGGCCTAGTGAGGTTGATATGGTTATTTTCCGGGAAAATACTGAAGATATTTACGCGGGTATTGAGTACCAAGCAGGTAGTGATAAAGCCAAAACCATGATCAAATTTCTTACTGAAGAAATGGGCGCGAGCAATATCCGTTTTACCGACAATTGCGGTATTGGTATTAAACCAGTATCTAAAGAGGGTACCGAACGTTTAGTGCGACAAGCTATTCAATATGCGGTAGATAATGATAAAGACTCGGTAACGCTAGTTCATAAGGGTAATATTATGAAGTTTACTGAAGGTGCCTTTAAGGATTGGGGCTATGAACTTGCTCGAGAGGAGTTTGGCGCTAGTTTAATTGATGGTGGACCTTGGTGCTCATTTAAAAACCCAAATACAGGCAAAGAGATCATCATTAAAGATGTTATTGCCGATGCGATGTTACAACAAATTTTACTTCGACCTGCTGAATATAGTGTTATAGCAACGCTTAATTTAAATGGTGACTATTTATCTGACGCACTTGCTGCACAAGTCGGTGGTATCGGTATAGCGCCTGGTGCAAATTTAGGTGATGAAATTGCGGTTTTTGAGGCAACTCACGGTACTGCACCAAAATATGCAGGTAAAAACAAAGTAAACCCTGGCTCGGTAATTCTTTCTGCTGAAATGATGCTGAGACATATGGGGTGGCTAGAGGCAGCAGATCTGTTATTAAAAGGTATGTCTGGCGCTATAAAAGCGAAAACGGTAACGTATGATTTTGAACGTTTAATGGACGATGCAACATTAGTCTCTTGCTCTGCTTTTGGTGATTGCATTATTGAACACATGTAAACAACGAATTTTAACGCAAGATTCAGGCATAAAAAAACACAGCACAAGCTGTGTTTTTTTGTATCACTTTAGCGCAATGTTTTATCTTTATTCTATTTCGCCATCAGCTAACTTAATACTTGCTGCATGGTGACCTTTAGGGCCTTCATTTAGCTCATAATTAACATCTTGTCCGGCTTTTAGTGTTCGATACCCATCCATCTCGATTGTTGAATAGTGCGCGAAAATATCCTCTCCGCCGCTATCTGGGCGAATAAAACCAAAACCTTTTGCATTATTGAACCATTTAACTGTACCGTGTGCCATACTTCAACTTCCTTCTATATCCTTTAGTATTTAATTATGTTTAACTTACTCTTACCGTGCTAGGTTCTCCCAATGTCCCCCCAAAGAAACTAGCAAGTATTAATAAGTGCATAGACAACAAACTAAGCGACTAAATAATAGCCACCTATAGAATCGTAGATAAATTATGAAATTAGTCAAGTTAAAAAGATGTTTTTTTAGCAGTTTTTTCAACTTTATTGCACGAAAAGTTACAGCAAAAGTAAAAAGTAGAGACTAAGATAAAGATATGAGCAATTGGAAAGAGTTATTTGACACCCAAGACATTGTTGAAGAGGAAGTTAGAGAGCAATTAGAAGAGCCGGCTAAATACCATGTTTTTTTACTTAATGATGACTATACCCCGATGGACTTTGTTGTAGATGTATTGTGTAACTTCTTTAATAAGAGTGAAGAACAAGCAACAGATATCATGTTAACCATTCACTATAAAGGAAAAGGCCTTTGTGGCACATATACTGCAGAAATTGCAGAAACGAAAGTAGAACATGTCGTCCAGTACGCTTTGGAAAACCAACACCCTTTGAAGTGTGTTATGGAAAAAGCTTAAAGTTATAAATTGGAGTAGCTATGCTAAACAAAGACTTAGAAATATCACTTAATTTAGCCTTTCGCCAAGCTAAAGAATCACGCCATGAATTTATGACTGTAGAGCATTTATTATTGGCCTTGTTAGATAACCCTTCAGCGATTGAGGCACTTGCCGCTTGTGCTGCTGATATTGCCAAGCTTCGTAAAAGCCTACTAGATTTTATCAGTGAAACCACACCGATGATTCCAGTTGGAGAAGAAGAACGCGAAACGCAGCCTACCTTAGGTTTTCAGCGCGTACTACAACGTGCAGTTTTTCATGTGCAATCATCAGGGAAAAATGAAGTCAGTGGTGCTAATGTTTTAGTGGCAATTTTTAGCGAGCAAGAGTCTCAAGCCGCTTATATTTTGAAAAAATCAGATATTAGCCGTTTAGATATCGTCAATTATATATCGCACGGTATTGCTAAAATTGATGATAATGACGCACCAAGAACAATTGATGGTGAACAGCAGACTGAAGAAGAGCCTAGAACCATAGAAAACTTTTCTGTAAACCTCAATGAAGAAGCGCTTAAAGGCAATATAGATCCTTTAATTGGTCGTGATAATGAACTTGAGCGAACTTTACAGGTTTTAAGTCGACGTAGAAAAAACAACCCTCTTTTTGTTGGTGAAGCAGGGGTTGGTAAAACGGCAATTGCCGAAGGTTTAGCGAACTTAATTGTCAATGAAAAGGTTCCAGAATTTTTGGCAGATGCGACAATCTACTCTCTTGATATGGGCGCTTTACTTGCAGGTACTAAATATAGAGGGGATTTTGAAAAGCGTTTTAAAGCACTGCTTAAAGATCTAGAGTCAGATAAAAATGCAGTATTATTTATTGATGAAATTCATACCATCATCGGCGCTGGTGCTGCTTCAGGTGGAATGATGGATGCGTCTAATTTGATTAAGCCACTTCTTTCTGCTGGAAAACTTCGTTGTTTAGGCTCAACAACTTATCAAGAGTATCAAAGTATATTTGAAAAGGATCGCGCTTTAGCTAGACGCTTCCAAAAAATTGATATTGCAGAGCCAAGTGTTGCAGATACAACCAAAATATTGCAAGGCTTAAAAGATAAGTATGAAAATCATCACGGTATTCGTTATACCAGTAAGGCGCTCCATGCTGCAGCACAATTGTCTGCTAAGTATATTAATGAGAGGTTCTTACCTGACAAAGCGATTGATGTTATTGATGAGGCAGGCGCTAAACAACAACTTGTCACACCAAGCAAGCGTAAAAAAGTCATCAATAATACCGATATTGAAAATATTGTTGCAAAAATGGCTAGGATCCCTGAAAAATCGGTGTCACTAACTGAAAAAGATAGCCTAAAGAACTTAGACCGCAACTTGAAACTTGTCGTCTTTGGTCAAGATAAAGCGATTAATGAATTATCTTCAGTAATTCGCTTATCTCGTGCAGGACTTGGTGATGAAGAGAAACCAGTGGGTTCATTCTTATTTGCAGGACCGACAGGGGTTGGTAAAACTGAAGTCACGCAACAGCTTGCTAAAATATTGGGTGTTGAGTTGTTACGTTTTGACATGTCTGAATATATGGAGAAGCATGCGGTTAGCCGTTTGATAGGTGCTCCTCCTGGCTATGTTGGTTATGAACAGGGCGGTTTACTAACTGACGCGGTGTTAAAACATCCTCATGCGGTAGTCCTGCTTGATGAAATTGAAAAAGCGCATGAAGATGTTTATAACATCTTATTGCAAGTGATGGATCATGGCACCTTAACCGATAATAATGGACGTAAAGCTGATTTTAGAAATATCATCTTAGTACTAACAACTAATGCGGGCGTTCAGGAAACGGTTCGTCAATCGATTGGTTTTAAACAGCAAGATCATAGTGAAGATGCATTATCTGAAATTAACAAAGTCTTCTCACCTGAGTTTAGAAACAGACTTGATAATATTGTGTGGTTTAATCATTTAGACAATATAGTTATCCAGCAAGTTGTAGATAAATTCATTGTAGAGCTACAAGCTCAATTGGATGATAAAGGTGTTTCACTTGAATTAAGTAAGCAAGCGAAGCAATGGTTAGCGGATCATGGCTACGATAAAGCGATGGGCGCAAGACCGATGTCGCGTTTAATTCAAGAGCATTTGAAGAAAGCTTTGGCTAATGAATTACTCTTTGGCGAATTAACACATGGTGGTGTGGCGAAAGTTGATGTTAAAAAAGACCAATTAGTTATCAACTTTGAAAATAAACAAGAATTGATTACCGAAAAATAATATTTTCTTTAAATTTTCTCTTGTTATTAAAGCCCTAAAAGTAATGCTTTTAGGGCTTTGTTGTGAGTAAGAGTACGGTAAAACAGGTTACATGGTAATGTTAAGTTGAAGTTAATTAACCTCAACTCGGGTTAAGAGATAAGTCAACAGTTTGAAATTGTTAGACTTGTGGCTATAGCAACTCACTAGCTTGATAGTTTTTCTTAATTCAAGGCAAATTCATTAAGAATAGTTATTCTATTGTTTATGAATTTAACG
>Ga0105348_1002236_pt1 | contig 11763 bp, 7 predicted proteins | sample EN8Hudsemesocosm_2_FD_83504 | JGI IMG/M metagenome (GOLD analysis project Ga0105348, IMG submission 83504) | Methane-oxidizing microbial communities from mesocosms in the Hudson Canyon - EN8C Hudson Canyon | ecosystem: Environmental > Aquatic > Marine > Cold seeps | place: Hudson Canyon... | reverse complement strand
TCGCGCAAAAAATCCCACATAGAGCGGCGTAACTCAATATCTACACCGGCAGTCGGCTCATCTAAAATCAACATTTTAGGCTCATGCATTAATGCACGGGCAATCATTAAGCGACGCTTCATGCCGCCAGAGAGTGAACGCGCTGGCTCATCACGCTTATCCCACAGTTCAAGTTGTTTAAGGTATTTTTCTGCGCGTTCAATGGCAACCGTTTTACTTACGCCATAATAGCCCGCTTGGTTAACCAGAATATTAATCAATGGTTCAAACTGACTGAAATTAAACTCTTGTGGCACCAGACCGATAAAGCTTTTCGCTTTTTCTAAGTCGGTATCAATATCATAGCCAAATACTTTTACTTGCCCACCGGTTTTGTTTACCAGTGAAGTAATCACGCCAATAGAAGTAGATTTGCCGGCACCATTAGGTCCAAGCAAGGCAAAAAAATCGCCCTGTGATACGGTTAAATCGATACCTTTTAAAGCTTGAAAACCGCCTTTATAGGTTTTTGCTAATGCGCTAATTTCTAGTGCGTATGTCATACTTGTTGCCAGTAAAATATGGATGGATTATAAATATGGAGTCGATACGCTACTTTTCAATAGCAAAGGTTTTATTTGTCACTATTATCTGTATCTGACAAAACCTTTTATCAGCCGAGAATGGTAACTCATCGTCTTTCGCTTGTAGATGGATTGTATACAATTTATAGTGCCAGCTGAAATTATCATGAAACACACCCGATATTAATTGCCCGTTTACTTTACTTTTCCTATGTCTTTAGTAAAGCAAACTTAAGGAACATTATGCGACAAAAACACTTAACCGCTTCGCTCGTTAAATTTTCAGCCAAGCTACTGTTAACTTCAACAATCGCTTTTTCACTCAGTGCTTGCCAAAGTTCAAACGTGAACAGCGGCGCAGCTAATGTTGAGCAAACAGACTCTGCACTAACTCTAGCAAAAATCTATCAAGATAAAACATTTAAGTCGGAAAGCATTGGCCAAATACGTTGGCTAAAAGATGGCACTGGCTACCTTGCTATTGAAGATGCGAAACCTTCTGATGTCAACAATGACTCTGCTAAAGAAAAAAGCAAAGAAATTGTCCAGTATGACTCGAAAACCCTGACTCGTACGATCTTAGTCACAGCGGAGCAATTAACCCCTAGTGGTGCATCAGCTGCGCTTAGCATTGATGACTATACTTTCTCTGACGATCGCAGCAAGTTACTTATCTATACCAATAGTAAAAAAGTATGGCGCTCAAAAAGTCGTGGCGATTACTGGTTATATGATTTTAGTAGCAACCAGCTTAGTCAATTAGGTGGCAAAAATGTCGACGCTAGCCAGCTGATGTTTGCTAAATTCTCGCCAGATGCCAGTAAAGTCGCTTATGTATTGCACAACAATATTTATCTGCAAAACTTACAAAGCAAAAACATAACTCAACTGACCAATAGTGCCGGTAACGGAATTATCAATGGCTTGTTTGACTGGGTTTACGAAGAAGAATTTATGATTCGTGATGGTTTTCGTTGGAGTCCAGACGGTAAAAAAATTGCTTACTGGCAATTAGATACCAGTGGTAGTAAAGACTTTATCATGATCAATAACACTGATGAGTTATACCCTACCCTAACGAAGTTTCCTTATCCGAAAGTAGGTGAAGACAACGCGTTGGCCAAAGTTGGCATCGTTGATTTAAGTAACCAAAAAACCACGTGGACAAAACTACCAAACAATTCACGTAATATGTACATTCCACGCATGAATTGGTCTGGCAATAGCAAAGAAATCTTGGTGCAACATGTCAATCGTAAACAAGATACCAATCATCTATATCTAGCAAATGCCAATTCAGGCAAAGTGAAGTTAGTGACCACTGAGCGAGAAGAGAGCTTCTTAGACTTCTTCGATGATGCCCGTTGGTTAGATAATGGAAATAGCTTTATTTGGACCAGTGAACGCAGTGGTTGGCGACACCTTTACCGTATCTCTCGCGACGGTAAAACAGTAACAAACCTAACCCAGGGTGAGTTTGATATCACCAACATTAAAGCGGTTGATGAAAAAAATGGCTGGTTATATTTTATCGCTTCACCAAAAGATGTCGCACAGCGTTACTTATACCGTAGCAAGTTAGACGGTAGTTTATCGAACCAACGCGTTACGCCAAGCGAGTATGCAGGTTTTAACCAGTATCAAATGGCAGCTAACGGCAGCTGGGCAATCCATAGCCACTCAAGCTTTGCTAAACCTACCAGTAAGTATTTAGTCAACATTGCATCAAGTGATAACAGTGTTCATGAGAAAAAACATACCTTGATGACCAATGACAAGTTAAACGCTAAGTTGGCACAACTTGATATCGCCCAAACAGAATTCTTCCAAGTAAAAGCCCAAGACGGCCTAGTACTTGATGGTTATATCACCCGTCCGGCAAACTTTGACGCCAGCAAAAAATATCCCATTATTTTTTATGTTTACGGTGAAGCCTGGGGACAAACCGTACAAGATAAATGGCGCGGTAATGCCTTTATCTGGGATCAAATGTTAACGCAACAAGGTTTTATTGTTGCCTCAGTAGATAACCGTGGTACTCGCGCACCAAAAGGCCAAGCATGGCGTAAGTCTATATATGGCGGCGTGGGCATTTTATCTTCTCGTGACCAAAGCGATGCTTTAAAAGCGATGGCAAAGCGCTGGTCTTATATTGATACAGATCGCGTTGGCATTTGGGGACATTCAGGTGGCGGCTCAATGACACTAAACATGTTATTTAGATACCCTGAGCAATACCATGTCGGTATTTCTTCAGCGCCAGTTGCTGACCAATTACTTTACGATACCATCTACCAAGAGCGCTACTCAGGCTTGTTAGAAGCTCATGCTGAAGGTTATAAGCAAGGTTCACCGATTACCCACGCAGCAAACTTACAAGGTAAGTTATTACTGGTTCACGGTACCGGTGATGATAACGTGCACTACCAAGGTAGTGAGCGATTAATCAATAAGTTAATTGAGCACAATAAGCAGTTTGAATTTATGTCATACCCGAACCGAAGCCACAGTATCCGCGAAGGAAAAGGCACAACAATGCATTATAAAACCATGAAGACTAACTTCTTTGTTGAGCACTTATTGGCGAAATAAGTACAGCAAACACGACAAAGGGCAATCAGTTTAGCGCTGATTGCCCTTTTTTATTTGCTCGTTAGTTTAACTAGCAAGTGCTAAATGATTAAACCTTGTCTATTTATCGGCTCTAACAGCTTTATATAGTTATGAGCATCTTTAAGACTACCAAAGCGCCCGATGACTTCCTCATGAAGATCAGTGACTTCATAAGATGTTCTGACAATAATTTTGTCTACATCTAAAACATCAACACGCAATAAATTATATTTATTGCAAGTCACAATGACTTTTTTATCTTGCATAAAGTACTCCTACCGCAGGAATTGCCTCAGTGACTTACCGAGTAACTCGCTACTAACTTCGGATAAACGAATTTACCCCATCGCTATAACCTAATGCGAAAGCTTGATGAACACTTTTGTAACGACCATTCGAACTTTCGTGTGCATCACCTAAACTATCGATATCTAAACTAATAAAATTTTGTAACAGTGAACCTTGCTGAAATCCTGAATTATAAGCGCATTGGCAGCATTTGTGCTTTCCCTTTGCATGTACTTGATGTTCAGCTAAATCTGCAAGAATTCCTTCATCAAACTGCCTTACGTGCGAGTGATTGCATGGCATTTTGTCTTTCCTATGTAAAATCTTTAAATGGTGTACTTCAGAAATAATACTTGGCTTTGAAACAGCCTCTTCACCAGAAGTTGGGTAATGGTTTACATCAAGTGTTCTCATGGTTTGCATTATTTCGCTTCCTTAGCATGAGAGTCGCATCAACTCTCAAGTTCATGAATATTTTTTAACCTTAATGCACTATCCCATAGTTATCTGTCAAAAAACATTACACGACATTACAAACAGCATGACATTTCTTGTGACATGAAAATAAATTATCGATAAAAAGAAAATTTCAAGAAAATAATTGTTCAAAAAATGACACGCCATTACGAAATAAAAATATCGCAAAGTAGCGACTGAATTTTTAGCAAAAAGAGTAAGTAGAAAATAAAAAACTATTTAACAACAACTTATTAAAGAGTTTGCTATTGAACAAACGTCAAAAAAACAGTATTAACTAAGCTGTAATTGGCTGTCATGGATAGAATTAGGGCAAATCTTTAAATTTGTACTCAGCTTTGAAGGGGAAATCTCTTTTTTACAAACTTTACGTACAAAACTTACGCATATTAATTTCTTACGAATATTAATTTACAGACATCAAATACATTACAGGATTTAAGCAGGAAAAATTATGAACAAATATATTAAAGTTATTTCAATGTTGTTGGCTTTATCAAGCAGTATATATTTACCAAACGCTTTCGCTGCAACGACCACCAGCTCAACCGAAATGTTAATCACCTTAGCTGAAACCGATCCAGTATTAATTGACCGTTTAAATGAGCTGGCGCTTAATGATGAAAAATTATTGAATCAAATTTTAAAAATGTCTGAGAATGACCCGGTGAAATTAGAGCGATTAGTAGATTTATCAGAAAATGACCCGATAATGTTTTGGAAGCTAGCAAATATTTATAATGCTCAGCAAGCAGCTTCAGCTAAAACACTTCAGCCTGTAGAAGAGCAGCAGATGATGTCAACGTTTGGAGCTATCAAAGAGGGTGATATTATTCGGAACTAAGTTTACATCGTTTGGGATTATTATAGTCATTCATTAAATTTGCAAATTCAAATTTTGAGCATAAACGATCGAACCATGGAAGGTTAAACCAAACAACTCCAATGTTATTTTTCAGAGCCATCTTTACATGGTGAACAGCAGATACCTCCTCTTCTAACAAACTGTAAACAATAGCTGAACTATAATAAACAAGGCCACTTTCAGGTGTAAGCTTTTGCGCTTTGCTTAAGGTAGCTATTGCTAAATTTGTTTGATTTAACTGGGCATAGGCTTGAGCCAAGTATGTTAAGTCTTCAAGTTCATTTTTTTCAACTAAAATACTAATCACTTGTTGGTAATGTGCTTTTGCTGATTCTTTGTGTCCCAAAATCATTTCAATATCAGCTAAGTTTAACAAATCAACAGGATGCTTAGGGTTTTTACTAAGTGCTTTTCGTGCAAATTCAATCGACTTTTGATATTGCTTATTCAAACCATAAGCCATACTTAAATTAGTTAAATCAATGCCGCTATTTTTGCTTGCAACTATTTTTTCATATGCAGAGATTGCTAGCTCTAAATCACCTTGCATTAACCAGATGTTAGCTTGCAAACGTTGACCCGCATAGTGATTAGGAGTAATTACAAGCAGGGTTGTTAATGCCTTTTCAGCTTCATTAAGATCACTTAACTTCCAATAAGTCAAAGCTAAGTTATAGAGTATTCTAGTACTTTTTCTAAGTTTTAAAATCTCTTTATATGCATTAACAGCACTTTCGTATTGATTATTTGAATAATAAAAGTAAGCGTTTAACTCTTTATCTATTAGAGTATCAGCCCCTCTACTTTTAACCTCAGTTATTTGCTGTTTAGCAAGTTCCATATTACCTAAATAGCTAGCTAACCAAAAGCTATCGATTGCATGATAAACACTATAGCGATATTCTGGAGATGTGTTTTGTAATATCAATTCTAATTGCTGCAAGTATTTTTTGTCTTGCGAGTCAAAATATAAGTCTATTGCTGTATCTCGATACAAACCATAAGCAGCATATAGATATGGAGATCTTGTTAATAGCGACTCTAGTTGAGACAAGCTTTCAGGATTGTAACTCCTGCGGCCTTTAATTTGACTATAAAGTGCAATATATTCTCTATAATCCTCTTCCTTAATCGGCTTTTGTACTAAACCGGACTGATTGACTTCATCATGTTCAGGAAACAGTGAAGCAAATTGCGTTTGGCTGGTGCTGAAAATAGCATTAAATTTATCGATTGGCGCTAACCAGTTTTTCTCTGACTTAACCGTTAGTTTGTCACTAGTCTTAGTTTTAGCCACTAAGCGTGAAAAGCCGACTTTACAGCGGTTATTGTCACATTCAAGTTCAGTTGAAATAATGTCAGAAGCACCGGTTGCTTGCCTAAGCTTTTGTAAATCATCAGGATATTCCTTGGTAATTGCTTTGACTTCGCGCTGCGAAATTAAATACATATCTTTAGTATTTATCACTGCTTGTCTTAAGGCATCTTCCACCGCTGACACCACTAAGTCTTGCTGCATAGGAGCAATGTCAGAGCTCTCACTCAATGTGGGCTTTAAAATGACCACTTGCTTAGGTTCGACTTCATCTGTGTTAGTAAACCAATAAAGTAAAATCAGTAATAAACACAGTAATGTCATACTGGTGATGGCAATGGAGTTTTGCCTAACCCATGGTGTTGGCCTTTCAACAGCAAGCATTGAGTTAGCGATGTTTTGTGTGTTTTGTGTATTTTGTGTATTTTGTGAAGCTAAGGCTTGGGCAATAGGTTGAGTACCATATTGATTAGCCGCTATGTCAGCAGTTGACGATACCCCCCCAACAGGCAGCGTTTCTTCTTCACTTATTGCCGCTTGCATTAAGGCGGCTCTAACATGTTGTAAGCGATTTTCAATACCACTGGCGGTAATGGTTCTTTGCTCGAGTGGCTTAACTAACATTTCCATTAATAAGTCTGTTAAAGCACTCGGCGCATTTAACATTAAATTTTTCGCGTGCTCAGGGGTATGGTCACAAATTCTTTTGGCGACATCGTTCGCAGATCCCGCATTGTTCGCATAAGCAAACGGGTGAGTACCAACCACCAACTGATAAGCAAGAATGCCAAAGGAAAATATATCAGTTCTATAATCTACCGTTTGTTGCTTTATTTGCTCTGGTGACATAAAAAGCAAACTGCCATATTGCGGCGCTTCACTCTCGTCACTAGTATTGCCATCAGCATCACTTGTTTCACTTGGCGCTAATAAAGCAATGCCGAAGTCGGTAATTTTTAACTGGCCTTGATCATTAACTAAGATATTACTTGGTTTTAAATCACAATGAATAACGCCATTTTTATGAGCAGCAGCAAGACCCGCCGCAAGTTGTTGCAATAAATCTAGTTTTTGAATGAGAGTGCAGTAAGATTCAAGTTGAAACTGCGTTAGGGTTTTACTTTCAAAATACTCCATCACCAAGGAGATATGATCACCTTCATCATGGACATTAAAGATTTGAATAATATTGGCGTGGCTAACACGCGCAAGGAGACGCGCTTCTTGTAGCGCATGGTTAACGTCATCATCTTGAGGCTGATACGTTAACTCTTTAATGGCAACTTGTCGTTGTAATTGGTTATCACGGGCAAGGTAAACTTTACCCATGCCACCTTCACCTAGTAATCGCTCACGACTGTACTGTGGTAAATTCTTATCCATGCAATACCGTGAGGGAAACCTTGTCTTGTCCGCGATTAACGATCAACTCATTACCTTTATAAATACGATAGAACACACCTGCAAAGCGTATTTTTTTACCTTTACGCTCAATTAACTCATCACCATCACAAGCGCCATCAAGCATATCTCTAAACTGCTGCTTAGCACGACACACATGCGTGTTAAATAACGTAATGTCGTAACCTAGCTCTTTAGTTAAGGTTTCAGGTAAGCGCCAACCTTGACTGTCTGCATCTAAACCTTTTTTAGCATCTTCATCTCTATGTCTGGCTAAACTTAGGGTCAAATAATGATGGGCTTTACTGGCGAGTGAGAATTTTTCATCATCGGTATTTATGGTTAGCTCAGTGCTTTCTTCATCTAAGCTTAAGTTGAAGCGATACTTTATCTGCTCGACAGTTAATTTTGCTTTCGCCATTAACACGGTATTTTCGCTTAACGGATTCAATCTAACTTGCCAGTTTTGTTGAGCAAAAAACAATAAATCTGCGTTCATTACCGGATAAGCACTACCATCAGCATCAACTAAAAATTCTTTGTACCATTGATCTTTGCTTGGCACATAAAACAGGGCTATTTCTGGGTTTTCTTCTGAGGGGAGTAAGTTACCGTCAGCTAAAATAATCGGGGATTTATCCGCTTGGTCACCGACAGGCAATAACATGTTTTGTGGTGGCGCAAGATCTTTAACAAGAAAGCCATGACTTTCGCCAGATGCGAAAAAGATTTTATCGCCAACTTCAAGTGGGTGTGAGCTGTCTTTGACTAATTTTTGATTGTTTACCCAAGTACCATTATTACTTAAATCGCGGATGAGCCATTTAGTATTTGTCCATTCAATAACCGCATGGATACGAGAAACTTCCTGCGCGTTAATCACAGTATCAACATTAGTAGGCGAGCGCCCAAAACAATGACAGGCATTCAAATAATGTAATGCTTTGTTTTCATTAGTTATATCTAAAATAGCAGCCATATTTTTATCATTGATACGTTAGGTTGATTACCGAATGCAAAATGCATAATAAAGTTGATTGTATATAAATACCTACGACTCTTCTAGTGAAGATGCTAACTTCTCGTCACGTTTGCTTAAATAATATTAAATTTTACTTTATAAGTTTATTAAAATAAAACAGTACATTAGCCTGAACTGAACGTTTTTAAAGCACTATCATTAAATTAAATATCATAATAAATTGCAAGTAAAGCAACTGACGCAATAAATTAAAACAGTTATCTAAATAGAACTTTGCATTAACGTCTAATTATACCAAGCTAACAAACGGTTTTTATTAAATAAAATATTAACAGTCCCCCAAAGACACTTTACGTTTTAAACGAACGTTTGCTTTTTTAGTCTATTTACAGACAAAAGCTAACAAATTAGGCGTCTACATCAACATTTTTATTGCTTTACATGCTACAATTTTAGTTATCTCAGTAGTAACCTTGTATAACGTATCATGGCTAAAAAACCACTTACCATTAGAGAAAAAACCATCTTCGACGGTATTTTCACCAAATATTTTTTAAAATTTATCTTTTCCGTATGGTTCAAAGTAGCAGGCTGGAAGCTCTGTAAAACCGCACCTGAAGGCGCAGGTGTTGCCATTGCAGCGCCGCATACCTCAAACTGGGATTTTGTTTACGCCCTTGGCGCAGCCATTCTACAAGATGTAAAAATTTACTTTTCGGTAAAAGACAGTTTATGCCGCGTACCTGTGTTGGGCCCTTGGATGATGTATTTAGGCGCCATTCCGATTGACCGCTCTGCTAAAGGTGTCGGACAAGTAGAGCAGATAAAACAATTTATCAATAGCCAAAAATTAAAACGGGTATTTTTCTTATTCACCCCAGAAGGAACTCGTGGCTCGGTCACTAAATGGAAAACGGGCTTTTACCATGTTGCCCAAGGCTGCAATTTACCGATTTTCTTAGCAAAAGTAGATTATTTAAGTAAAGAAGCTGGTGTTTTTCACACCTTTAAACTAACCGAAAATAAAGAAAATGATATTCAAGCAATCCAAGCTTCATACAAAACAATTCAAGGAAAGTTCCCGTTAGATCAATACCCTGGCTATACCGGTCGTATGCAAAAAATATCTGAAACCGAAGCAAAGATTATCAAGGCGATGTACTCTTTTAAAGGAGTCGCTACCAAGGTTGAAATTACCGCAAAGGCTAAATTAACCGGTTTATCTAGCAATATTTTAGATTTCTTAGTTGAAAAAGAATTACTCGAAAAGTGTCTGAGCACTGAGGAAGATGCAGAGCCAACATACCAATTAACCTTTACTGGCAGAGGCTACTTCTTACACTTATCAACAAAGGTTTAGATAAATAAAAGGCGCTGCTGGTTAATTAACATGTTAACCAACAGCGCCTTTTTTCATTTCACTTACTCTTTCTCCCTACTCCATTTCACGCATTCCATCTCACTGATATAGAAAAGGAAACAGAGATGAGAAATAAAAGAAACTAATTCCTTGGTTTAACAAATACCACACTAGTTAACGCAGGTACTGTAAAACCTTGTGAGGTTACTTTACTTTGCTTAAGCACTTCATCACTGCCGTTTAGCTGTAGAGGATGTAATTGATAGCCCTGAGTACTTTGACCATCAAGATGATAATTAAAGGTTTGTGTTTTATCACTGGTATTAAAGATAACCATCAAGCTTTGATAACTTTCATCAACCGCTTTGCCAATGCTGTCATCAATCTTCATCACCAGTAAGCCTATTTGTTGTGCTTTTGCAGGCTCTACAGCGTTTAGGAAGCTTACTTTATCAATAATGTCTTGTTCACTGGTTAACCTAAATAACGGGCTGCTCATACGCACTGCTAGCATCTGGGTAAAAATATCGCTCGATAGTTTAATATGCTCTGCACTAACCATATCGCGGCCTTCGTGCCCCGCCAGTACTTGTTTGATCAACGGCCAGTTATCTTGATCTTTTGCCGCTGGCGGTAAACCAACATGATAAAAGTTGTCTTGTTTAGCGAAATCTACGCGGTTAAACCAGTCACCATAATCATAACTGTCTCGAAGAAATGATTTCGAGCGGATAAATTCTGATCCTATATGGATAAATGGAATGCCTTGAGCAAATAAAGCAAAAGACAAACTTTGTAGATGCATTCTCACCCTGTCATCCGTTGAAATATCAAACGCTAACCGATACTGACTGTTATCCCATAGTGTTTGATTATCATGTTTAGAAACATAATTAATGGTATCAGCGGGATCTAACGCATAAGCCGTTGGTTGGTCACCATAAGGAATATCTTTGCCTAATACAGGTTCACCATTAACCTGCCTCAATGGGAAGTTAATCAGGTTTCCTGCCAAGCCAATACGTAATTGATCCATACGTAAGTGGTAGTCATCATGTAACTGTTGCGCCGTTTGCTTTTCATTAGCTTTGTCATTAGGGAAGGTTAACAAGCCATTACCAATGCCTTGAGAGTCTCGAGTATTGTTACCACCGCCACGAACTGCATCACGTAATCTATCTGAGAAAGTCCCTATTTCACTGCCGCCTAACTCTAACTGACTGGCTTGCACAAATTGGCTGTTACTGGCTACTTCACCAAAATTCCAACCTTCACCATAAAAGTAAGTATCACTATCAACGGCTCTTACCGCTTCACGCGCGACTAACATGGCATCTTTTGGCTGATGACCCATTAAATCAAAACGGAAACCATCTATTTTGTAATCTTTCGCCCAAACAACCAAGGAATCTGTCATCAATTTTGCCATCATTACACGCTCTGTCGCGGTATTGTCACAACAAGTTGATTGCTCAATAGCGCCAGTTACTGGGTGTAAACGTTGATAATAGTTAGGTACTATTTTATCCAGCACAGAGTTTGGCTCTAAACCGGCTTGATGCGTATGGTTGTAAACTACGTCCATAATAACTCTAAAGCCTAAGTTATGTAGGCTTTGCACCATTTCTCTAAACTCAACAATACGACTAATGCCCTGCGCTTCTACCGCGTAACTTCCTTCAGGTACCGTGTAATGGAACGGGTCATAACCCCAGTTATAGTTGTCATATTCACGTAATTCACTGACAAGTTGTTGTGCTTGCCCACCTTCAACGTCATAGCTTTGTAATAACGAGCGAATAGTCTGACTTTTATCGTAATCTTGCTGACAGATAGTTGTTTTCGGTGTAATAGTGCAAACTTTCGCCAAGTTATCATCAATATCAAGATGTTTTGCTT
>Ga0105348_1002234_pt1 | contig 11767 bp, 25 predicted proteins | sample EN8Hudsemesocosm_2_FD_83504 | JGI IMG/M metagenome (GOLD analysis project Ga0105348, IMG submission 83504) | Methane-oxidizing microbial communities from mesocosms in the Hudson Canyon - EN8C Hudson Canyon | ecosystem: Environmental > Aquatic > Marine > Cold seeps | place: Hudson Canyon... | reverse complement strand
GCCGCACCACTTTAAAACTTAGTATCAAATTTCTTCTGCGGCTGTAGCTCAGCTGGATAGAGTATCTGGCTTCGAACCAGGTGGTCGCAGGTTCGAATCCTGCCAGCCGCACCATTATCACTACCTTTCAAAGCTTTCCAATTTTCAATTTGTCCCATAAATCACTTTCTGTCCCACACTTTTCAATATCTTGATTAAATTTTACGTTTAAACGGCAAAACTATTTCAGGTTTCACTCTGTAATTCTGTTGTGTTGTTTTTGTATTTGTATGACCTCGAAGTCTTGCGGCCTCTTCAACTGTTTCAACATCACTTGCCGTTTTCGAACACAAATCATGTTCAGTAAATTTGACCTCTAATTTTGTTTTATCCAGGGCTTTTTTCATTGCTCGCTGCCAAATAGATTTAAAGCCTGAAGTTTTGCCATCTTCTTTTACATAGGGTTGCCCCTGAGAAGTACAGAAAAGCCACATAGAACTTATTTTCAGGTGTTCGGCTCTCCATGCCATAACATCATCAATTAATTCTTTAAGGCCGGTAGAGTTGCCCTGACCGTCATAGAACGGCATAAATGAGGCTTTAGCGTTCGCACTGGCTTTGATCTTGTTACGCTTACCAAACTTTAAACCATCTTCTGTGATGTCTGAGAGCTTGATACCTAAGACCATTGATTGATCTTTACCAGTTGCTAGTTTTACCGGCACATAAGCTTTGAGCATTGGATTAGCGATGCTTAAAAATTCTTCTAGTTCCCAATCTTCAATATATCGATCGCGCGGCGGCAATGAGAATTTAGTCACTTTCTGCTTTAGTGGGTGTTCAACAATTGGAACGCCCCATTCAAAAGCTTTAGTGAAACAATGCGATAAAACTTCCAGATCGAGATTAGCTGTTTTTTTGCCTTTCTCTTTTGCGCATTGTTCTTTGTACTGGTAAGCCATGTATGTTTCATAGCTCTCAATTGGTAAATGACCATGAACGGCTCTCAAGCGCTGAATGCTGGCTGTATTTGATACTTGAGTGGCTTTAGACTTCTTGGGGATGGCTTCAGCCGTATACTTATCAAAAAGCTGGCTCATAGTCATTGGTGTAATGTCTGACTGTATACGCTTAGCCCATTCGATATACGCTGCTTTTTCAGCCTCTCCAAGAGTTGCGCCTTTGCCTAGCGTTGGTTCGGTCTTGTTATCCCATAAATGCCTAGCGGATTTGGGAACGCGGAAGGTGATGATATACGAACCATTCCCGCGTTTCCGAATACGCCAAAGTTTAGGGTAGGGCTCGTTTTTAGAATTACGCAGCGGCGGCATTCTTTAGTGCTCCAAAATTAAGTTTGTGTTTCTGTTCTGCTGGCTTTGAATCAGTCGGTAAAAATTGAGCGCGAGGAACCCAAAACGATCCATCAGGGCGAATCTTTACACTATAGCCCATGTGCTCAAGTACGGCTTTTTGGTAGCAAAACCGCTTTTTACCTGTTATTTCGATAACTTCACCAGGTGTTAAAAATAAATCACTCACTTTGATTACCTCTTTGCTTTGTAATTCTTAATTTAAAATGTGGCAAGTCCCCATTGTTGTAGAAAGCCTCGGCTAACCCTTTGGCCCGCGCGTCACTTATAGAGCTTGCTTCAATTTCATACTTCACATCTGTGTGAGGCTTTTTGTATGGAATAATCACGGTGTACATCGCTATCACTTTGAATCATCCCCTTATTAATAATTTGAAGGAGTAGCACCGAATTAAGCAATACAGATTAACGTCTAAGAAATCCAAATTTACAGTGCTACCCCTTCACTCAAAAAGCCCACATAAGCGGGCTAATAAAATCTAAGGTGTAATTCAAAAAGGTATGTCGTCGTCAAAATCATCTGCTGGCGAGTGGTGTTGCCCTTGATCAGGCGCGCGGTTTTTACTCTCGGCATAGCTTTGTTGCTGACTTTGCGCGTGGTCCGTTGGATTGTTCGCGCTTGGTGATTGCTGGTGTGCTTGTTGTTGTGGCGCTTGCTGTTGATAACCTCCTTGTTGCGGTGTTTGTTGCTGATACCCGCCTTGCTGGTGCGCTTGGTCTTGATTACCGCCTTTACCGTCTAGCATTTGCATTTCAAAGCCCCGAATCTCAGTTGTATAGCGGTTATTGCCGCCTTGGTCTTGCCATTTGCGTGTTTGCAAGCGACCTTCAACAAATACCTTTGAGCCTTTCTTTAGATACAGTTGGCAGATTTCAGCAATCTTGCCGCTAAATACAACCCTGTGCCATTCAGTCTTTGGGACCATTTGACCCGTTTGGTTATCCTTGTAACTTTCATCGGTTGCAATGCTTAAATTTGCAAATGTTGCGTTAGGGGTTGTTCTTACTTCTGGATCCTGCCCCAGGTTACCAATAAGAATTACTTTGTTTATGCCTCTAGCCATTTGGAATTGCTCTCATTGCTTGTTCTTGAGTTGCCTTAGCGTTATATCCTCTAAGGTATTCAGGGTCGTTAGATTGCTTTTCTAAGCCGTTAAAGCAATCACTCATACCGTCTTGATATGGTGTTGATGGCTTACAAAATATATCTTCAAATTTATTTGTATCTATCATGGTGAAATCCTAAAAAAAGCCCGACTACATAACTGGGCGAAAGACCATTTCAGGCACAAAGTTTAACTGGGTGTAGCTCTCTTACTTTTACAAGTCTTTGTATTCGTCTTTCACCAAGCCCATCAATTTCCATTTGTGGTAGTGATGAAAACCAGTGCTCAAGACAATTGGCTTCTTCCGCAATTTCCTTAACTTTTTTCTGAACATCAACTTTTTTCTGGACCTTGCCTTTTTCTGGCTTCGCAGTGATCAGGCGATTTCGCGGCGCTTTTGATGCTTCTGATGTTCCGTACATAGAATGAAAATGTACTTTTTTAGCAGCAATATGCTGAGATAAGCGAATGACACAGCATAAAAATAATAAGATTGAGAAAAATAAAGTCATTTGAATATTCCTTTTTATTTGATTGTTAATTTATGGGTTAAACGTAAAGATCATCATTTCTAACTTTTGCTTTGATGGCTCTTAAAGCTGATTGCTGGCCTTGCTTTGATGGCCTTCTATTCTCACGACTAGAATCGAAAGTTAACGTTGATTGGAAAAGGGCGGTCCAGAAAAAACCAACACCTAGAAGAAGTGATAAGTGTCTAGATGCTTTTCTAAGGTCATTTTCTGTAATACAGATTTGTTTGGTAATTACTAAGAGCACAGATAAAGCAGCTCTGTTTCTAACTTCAAATCTACGCATAAGGCCTTTTACATAACCATTAATTGTGTGTTCTGACCTATGAATCTCGTCGGCTATTTCCCTGTTTGATAATCCAACAGCAACCAAAGGCATGATCTTTTGTTCAAGCGTTGTGATATTCGCGTGGCTCATAACTATTCCTCCTTGGTGTTAATTTGTCGAAATAATATTAGTACAGCTAATACTAATAATCAATAGTATTACTAATAATTCTTTTTTTAAAAGAAATAAATTGCAAAATATTTGTTAGGTTGTGGTGCTTGCAAGGACAGCTGGTGATTTTAGGAGTGAAATCTGAACGAAATAAATCGTTATCAATAAAGGCTAATAATTTTAGGGATGGAATCGGAACTAAAAGTCTTGTTTCGATGCGTATAAAATCGCTTAACTGTGATGTGGGAAAGCGCTTTTATAAGCCTCTTTGTTAATACTTTAGATTCCAAAAATAAAAAGGAATTAAGATAATGAGGCTAAAGATAGGAACTTTAATAGAGGGGTCACTAAAGTTTCAGTGTGTGGTTGTGGTTGCTCTTTCTATTCTATATTTAACTAATTCTCCACGGGTGAATGCTGGCGACATGGTTACAGTGGACGGATACCCATCGTGCCAAACTAAAGAATGGCATAATGACTTTATGTCGTTCTATTCTGCGGATGACGAAGGAAGTATGGATGCTTACTTGAGTGCTAGGAAATGCCTGTGGTTAAAGCCTGGGTTGAAGGTTACGCCTCTCGAATATCCTGATTTTTTTGGCGGGAAATGGCGCTTTGCAGTGCAAGGAGTAAAGCTTTGGACTAATAAGGCGGGGTTGGTGGATGCGAATAAAGAAACGGCAAAGGTAGGTAAGCAGCATCACAGTGCAAGATCTGAGGCTAAAAGGAAAGAGGTTATATTGGATGATTATGAACATAAGACTAAGTTTTCTTCTGAAAAACCCGCACAGTTAATTTCAAGCAATGGTGGTGTGATATATGTGTCATTTAAACCGGATGAGTGGCAGGATAAATATATTATAGAGGAGCTGCCAGCTGGCACTAGCGTTCAAGTTGTAAATAAATACACTGCAAAAATAACGGACGATTACACGCTTGTTCGGTATCAAATAGACGCAAAAAATAGCAAGGATGAATCAGTGTTTGGCTGGGTGCATGCAAGTGCTGTAAGTTTTGAGGCGTTGTGACGGTAGTTGAGCGTAGCTGTATGCAATGCAATTAACTGCAATACATATTTCAGGCAATAAAAAACCCACTAAGGAGTGGGTTTAAATAGTATGACTAAAGCTTAGTGTAATATGGCTACCAAAGTACCTTCAATCTGAGATCTCAATTTATAGACGGAACTAGTAAACAAAGCTTTGCCTACTAAAACTACGCCTATGACCAGGTACTGAGCCGGGCACATTTTCACATTTATAAATAACCCTCTACATAATATTGTGAGGAATTCTTTGGTTTCATCGGATCCGTAGTTAGCCGTAAATGCATCAAAAGTGGAGTTGTTCTTTCTGCCTCCACTGAAGAGAAGTGTGAGCAATAGTTTGATCGGTAGAAAATGATCTAGACAGTCTTTAAAGGCGAAATACACTAACTCCTTATACTTTTCTGGTGCGTCATTGTCTTTTGATAAATACTCATCTACTGTTTTGGCCAAATTTTCTCTTCGATTGATGGCGATGTTTCTTTGTATAAGCGTATATATCGCAATTAAAGCGACAAAAAATAATACTTCATAAGTTGTCATCAACAGCCCCCTGGCTAATATTGCCGCGTCTTGTGCGCGAATCTAAAAGACCTTTCTTGTAATCGAGAATGTTTTTCTTTTGAACCGTTTGTTGTTCCTGTTTGTTTTTTAAATAACTACACACTATGTAAAGTGGGATAGCGATAAAAACTAAAATCATGCATGCCGATATCAATACCGGCGCCTTGTCATAAAATACAGACAGCTCTTTTACTAAAGAACTATCCACTGTGTTGATTGATTGCATTGTTTTAATTCTAGATCATTATTATTAGTTTTCAATCGAGATCAAGAATATCAAATAATACTAAATTCACTCAACTAAGTTTGGTCACACACTGTGACCTCGTGTAATTAAGAGGACTATCACTCTTTAAGATGAAATTGTCACGTTAATTTAGGGCTGAAATCCGTTGTATTTTCCCCAATTTACGAACATTTTTCTGTCTACTTGTCGGTATTACTAGCTATTTTATCGATATATTCCATTAAGCTGACCTTAATAGATAATAGGTCTAACTCTCTTTGTTGCTGCCTGGTCTTTTCGAATAACAAGTCTTCAAGCTCGGTGTTGGTGTGCTTTGCAAAGAGTACATATGTGCTAAGCGGAATGTCAGGGGTGGTGTCTGTTTCAGCCTCCATGCGATCTATAGTTTTTCTGGCGCAGCCCATCACCAATGCTAGTTCTCTTACTGACAACCCTGCATTCTCTCTAGCTTGCTTGCACCTTCTAGGTATATCCAACATACAACAAAACTGTGAATAATTTGTGACACCGAGGCGTTTCACCTCAAAGTAAGATGCCAACTATATCACATTTAAATAGTTCTGGTTTCAGTCCTAATAAAATACGAGTTCACAAAGTGGCAACAGTTGGTTGCCACTTTTGATTAAATATCGCGCAAATTGTTTGATAGTGGCAACGCTTGGTTGCCACTTTGTGAACTGTTGTTAATTTTGTAAAATCTACCGTCTATATTCTTGTCTTGCGCATATTGGCGCTTACCAGTAGTTTAATTACACCCACTTTGAGTAGGGTTTATCAATTAGAGGGATTACTAATGGACCGCAATATATCAGCTTGGTTGTTTTCGATTACTTTAAGACGACCTTCGATAGCTTTAAGTGTATCAGGCTGCTTTATATGTTTTTTAAGGATGGATAATATTTCTTGGCTTAAGGGTCTGTCGTTGGCTTTTGCGCGGATTTCCAGTGCTTCACGTAGCTCTGGTTCCATTCTTAGCGGGTAGGGTGTAACTCTTTCTTCTTCATCATACATTTAGTTAATCATTCTTTGAGAAAACGAAGAAAAATAATATATGAAATGGAGAGTGTTTTACCGGAGTCCAAAAGAATCCCGTAGTTAGGTTCTTAAGAGAATCTTCTACGGCCTCGGCTATTGTGATATGGTTTTTTGTAATAAATAGAGTGTGTTGGGCGGTATAGCGCGTGGTGCGCATATTTTAATAATTTATTGGGGTGTGTTGTGGAGCAGGAAAAAAAGATTTTTTTGGAAAGGCTCAAAGAAATGCTAAAAAAAATGAACGACCAAGAGGTCAGCAAGCTTAGTAAAGAGTTAAAAGAGGACTTACTAAGAGTGACTAATTATCAGGGTCGCGTGAGTCAAGTCGAGCCTCTCCGTGAGCTAAAAATTTAGCAAACTCTTTATCAGACAACTTATCTATTCTTTTTTTCATTTGTTCAAACAGATCTTTTCCGCTTTCTGTAGGTATTTCTGTAATACCTAGATCGCTTCCAAGCCTTGGGTTTATTTCGCTAGGATGCACTTTTAAGGCCTTAGAGAACTTAATGATATTGTCTGTATTGAGAGGAGTCCACCCGTTAAGAAATCCCCCGACACCTCCTTGGGTTATTCCAAATTCCGCAGCAACACTTTCTTGAGTTAACTTTAACTCTGCTCGCTTCCGATCCCATATCAGTTTTAGGGCGTCGGTCACCGCTTGTTGTTCTGGGGTTAGGTTCTTCTCTTTTTTAGTCATGTCGCAATTCTAATCCTCAAAATAATAGTAAACAATTAGTATTACTATTGACTATTAATATTAGTGTTACTAATATTGCAGCATGAATAAAATCACACTTAAAGAATACTTAAAGACTCACACGCAATTCGATGCGGCTAATGCTATTGGTTGTACTCAAGGCGCAATCCCTCAAATGCTAAAGGTCGAGCGAAAAATTATGTTTCGGATGGATGGTGAAAATGTACGTTCCGTATATGAAATCAAAGAAATATCTCCCCACTCACCAGCTGTAAAAATTTTAGCAAAGTGCTAATGAGAGATATACCGCCCAAAAGGGTGAAAAACAAAAATATGAATAACCTCGCATTATATGACTAAGACAAAAACTCAGTTGCGCATTAGAGATTATTTTGAATCAGAAGAAGGCAAAAGCTTCTTGACTGATGACGCCAGTAAAGCGGGTTCAAATCAGTTAAGTGATAATAATTCACGCCCATTTAGGCTTAAAAAGAAAGTTCGTTATGTGGGCGGCAAATAGCCAAATCAGTTAAGTGATAATTTTTTACTAAATAAGAGTGAGTAGGGGTTTAGGTGATTAACTATATCAAGCTATTAAAAGATCCTGTGGCGTTTCATCGAATTTACGCCACGCTTGGCGGTGGTGCTGCTGCTGGTGTTTTCATAAGTCAGTTGATGTACTGGCATGGAACAATGAAAAAGACTCATGGTGAGAACTGGAACGGTTGGTTTTATAAAAAGGGTAGTGAGTGGGAGGAAGAAACCGGCGTGACTCGTCATGAGCGAGAGAAAACCGAGAAGCTTTTAAAGCGTTTAGAAATCATCAAAATTAAGAAAAAAGGCACTCCGCCAACTAAGAATTATAAGGTTGACGAGTACCTTTTTAACAAAGCTATCGAAGACCTAATGAATGGGAGAACGCCCTCTAGCCCCAGTAAAGACGCTGAATTGCAGGATACAGCAAAACAAAATGCTGAATCTGGCAGTTCAAACGGGGAAATACAGCAAAACAAACAGTCAGATATGGCAGTTCAAACGGGGAAATCTGGCGATTCAAACGGGGAAATATCACCGTATATTACAGAGATTACTACAGAGACTACATCAGAGACTACAACACAAACCCTTTGCGCTTCCGAAAAGACGGAAGACGCGACGAATGAAAATAGTTCTGGTGAATCTGAAAAAAAGGAACCTTGGGTTTCATCCAAAGGAAAAGCGTTAACAGGAAAGAAGCTAGAAATTTTTGAAATTCTTTGGGAAGCGTTTGACTACAAAACAGGTCGAGCCCCATCAATCGATCAGTACTTAGCTAAAATCTTTCCTATGTTCGGTACTGACGCCGAAACAAACCGAACCCTTCTAAAAACATTACTAGCTTCAATAAAAATTCATGTGAAAGAGCGTAAAGCATCAGATGGCAGCGCTTCACCATTGCATTTTAAAACGTGGATTCATAACCGACGATGGGAAGACACGCCAGTAACACTTCAAAGCTCACAAGCTGAATCAGGCGCAAGTATTGAACAGGAATGGTCAAAGCAGGGTTTCAAGTCTAGCGAAGAATACCAGGCTTACGACCTGCTTCGTATCGAATACCGCCAACTCACAAAACTACCGACCCCATCAGCTTCTCAAGTGGAATTAATAAACAGCCTTTTTGATAAATTAACCGCAATGAAGCCCGCACCAACTCAAGGAAAAGCCGCGTGATTAATCATGATTTAAAAACAGACGCTAGAAAACTAAAGCTTTTGATCGATGGGAAATTGACTTTCATTGTTCAGCATAACCCGAACGGCTTAATCAAGGTTGGTGAAGTTTTATCGTATACAGACATTGCCGATAACCGCGCATGTCCAGAAACGTTTCGTTGCTTAGCTGTTCATATTGAAACAGAACACCAGGTAGACGGTTTCGCGGCCATAGGGGTTATTGATATTGATAAGCTTTCTGAAAGTGAGTTTATGTCATTTGGCTTTAGTACTCCCGAACAGAGAGCGAGCCTTAGAAAAGATGCGTGGGATGGTATCGGGCTGGTTGATAAAACTGAATCAGGGCTTTTAGAAGCTAAGTTTTGGAGAGGTAAGGTTAAGCACTGGACCCAATCAAAGCCATGCCCTAAGCAACTAGAACAGATTGCAGATTACACCAACGGGTTGATTGAACAATTTATCAATGAAAATGCCGCAAAAGAATTTTTGGCGAAAGGGTAGGGGTTATAAGCATGGCTAAGATCAAGCAAGCAGAATTAAAGAGTAATCGAAGACTTTCTTCCAAAGTGTCATTCGCAATTATTAAAAAAATGAGAGGGACTTTACCTAAAGAGATAGAGCCAGAAACACGGCTTTTCGGGGTTGCATTAGAAACCGCTATTTTTGACATATCGTCAAGGCTTGTTCCTTTACGTAGAGCCGCTTGGCATTTTCTTTTTAATAGCTCTGAAGACTTTAGTCGCGTTTGTGATTTAGCAGGGTACGACCCTGATTACATTCTACGCCTCGTTAACACTGCCACCGAGTATGAAGACAGCAAAGAAGTTGAGGCGGCGTAATGAGGTCTAAGAAGTTGAGAGATTCGGCCAGGGGTCAGGACTGTACCTTTCAAATTTCTGGCGTGTGCAACGGCAATCCTGAAACAACTGTTTTGTGTCACCTATCAAGTGAAACAGGCGGTATGGGCCTCAAATCTACAGATGAGTGCTCTGCTTTCGGTTGCTATGCCTGTCACCAAGCGGTTGATGGTCATGTACAGAGCAAAGAATACCAAGAACATCAATATTTTTACAACTTCAGAGCCTTGGTAAGAACACTGGGTGAATGGCAAAGACTCAAGCTGCTTGAATTTAAGGGTGCTAAATGACAAAGCACATTGAAGACCAGCATCAAACAGCATTATTTTCATGGGCAAAGCTTATAAATATTCGGCTTGAAAATGGCTCTGTTATCAAATTGATTGATGCGCTTTATGCAATCCCTAATGGCGGCAAGCGTGGGTTAAGGGAAGCGGTAAGGTTAAAGGCTCAAGGCGTGAAAGCTGGTGTAAGTGACGCACATTTACCTATATCGTCAAATAAATATCATGGCCTTTGGATAGAGCTAAAAAAGCCAAAAGTGAAAGGCCAAAAATCACCACCAAAAGTTTCAGATAGCCAAAAAATTTGGCTTGAAACAATGAAAAATCTTGGTCATAAGGTTTTGGTTGCGTATGGGTTCGATGAAGCAAGGGAAGCTATCAAAGAATATTTAGGACCAATGATAATTCAAAAAAACAGAGGTAAGAAATGATTAAGTTTGTAATCAAGTTTGTTGTGTTTTTATTCGATTTATTAACGCCTAGATTCATTGTTGAGAATTGTGCGTTTAAGAGAGATGAAAACGGTGATTTATATAATTTTTGTAGAGAGGTTGATTTAATGCCTGGCGAAGCTTACGAGAAAATTTTACCGATTAGATCGTTTAACTTTTTTGGTTTTGCATTGTTTCCAGAGTTGGTTGAAGAGGAGCGAGTCAAATGAGCAAGAACGAACACCTGGTAGAAACATTCGGACCAGTAGAAACCGACCCTAACGGAAAGAGCTCTCATGAGTTAGGTGCAAAGTTAGACGCAGGCAAAGCCCCAGTGTTTCAGGGTTTTGTTGATTACTTCCCCAGGGCAATGATGGCAGTTGCGGAAGTCTCACAATTTGGAGCATCTAAATACGCTTGGAAAGGTTGGGAAACGGTTGAAGATGGTGAGAATCGATATAAGGACGCTGAAGCCCGTCACCAGTTATATCAATCAATGGGTGAAAACTTGGATCCAGACAGCCAGCTTTTACATGACGCACATAAGGCTTGGAATGTTTTGGCAGCGTTAGAACTTAGACTTAGAAAGGATGAAATAGAAAAGAAAACCGCACTCGCAAACATTTAAACCACCAACCTTATTTTTGCAGTTAATGAGAAAGGGCTATCAAGTGATGATTGATGAAGTTGAATTAATTGAAAAGAAAATTGATAAGGCTGTAAAAGTTCGTGGTGATAGATTCAGAATTGAGAAGGCGGAAAATTTATTGACCTATTGGGCCTTTAGTCATTTAACTCATGAAAATCATATTGAGATAGAGGTTGGTTATACGAGTGAGAGTGTTATTAATGGGCTTAATTCAAGTCAAGGTTACAAGCCCTTTTGCTTTAACTTGAAAACCAACGCAAAGAGCACAAGACCCCAAGGGCAATCGAAAATACCTATGGGTGGTGTGACGTACGCTGATACTAACTCAAGTAGATCAAGGCAGATTGATGCAATGTTTATAAGGGAGTTTTCAGAAAGGGCTAGAATGCTTCTTATTGGTTTATTCTTGCCTCCTGCTACTTATGGGAGTGGTATTTTAAGTGATGCTAAGATATGTCAGGCATTTAATTTTAAACCTCGTCGCGGTAGTCAAATTAGGGTTCAAGGGGTGGCGCTGGTGGTTGAAAATTTATTGAGTACGCCTGCTTGACCCGGAGCGATAAATAGGTATGATGTAGGCAAGCTCCACTAATTCCGTTCGGAGCAATCTTATTTAAGACCTCGGCTTTTTAGTCGGGGTTTTTTTATGCCTGAGATTTGAGGTTCTTCAAATGTTTGAGCTATCCGGTAAATCAAAAAGCCATCTTGCAGGTGTTCATCCTGACTTAGTAAGGCTTGTTAATCGCGTAATCGATAAGACAAGAATTGATTTTGGAGTTTCAGAAGGGGTTAGAGATTACGCCCGCCAGGTGAAACTTT
>Ga0105348_1002232_pt1 | contig 11772 bp, 12 predicted proteins | sample EN8Hudsemesocosm_2_FD_83504 | JGI IMG/M metagenome (GOLD analysis project Ga0105348, IMG submission 83504) | Methane-oxidizing microbial communities from mesocosms in the Hudson Canyon - EN8C Hudson Canyon | ecosystem: Environmental > Aquatic > Marine > Cold seeps | place: Hudson Canyon... | reverse complement strand
GTAGCTAGAGACTGTCTAGAGAACTAGGTCCTTATCACTTCGAATGTCAGTACACTCCACAATTTTGCGATTCATAACTCTAGTCATCATGTCTGCTTTCGACTGTCTTCTACCGAAGCAAAGCCCATCAGTTTAGTCAGATAAGACGTTGGCTTAAGGCCTACTGATCTTGCCCAAGAAAAAGGATCGCTTTGCAGCTCATAGCCAGCGGCTTTTAGCGAACCTAAAAGGGAGCGCTAATGCTCACTTTCGTTAGTTATCACGAATTTTTTAAACTGGCTGAATTATCCTAAATTACGCTAGGTCGTTGGGCGTGTGGTTAGTTTGCGACTTTGAGCCTCTGAAATTCATCATTTCTAGGTTTCGAAAAGGTATCGCTTCCGAGAATTTACTTAGGTTTTCTGGTGATCTAAAAGGGTACAGAGCAAAAGAGTTCCCTTTTGAACAGTGAAGTCGAAAGTTAATATTTAGCTTATCTATAGAACCCAGAGCTACATAATGGTTGAATAGATAGGCTTCAGTTGAGAACTGAAATTTAATTAAAACTAATTATGGAACAGTGCTTATAGTGTTGTTAGGTGCAGTGTATTTATTAATGATTTGTTTAATGCTGCCATTTAGTTTTAATTCGGCAATGACTTGGTTGAATTTTGTCAAAAGGTGCTTTTTCTCAATACGTATTTTCAAGCCAAGTGGCGCCATAGATAGCTGTTTGCCGCGTTTAAAAGATATTGGGGGTAAGTTTTCTTCATTGAGTAAATGTTTAAATGCTATTTCATCAAGAAAAATAGCGTCTATACGACCCATATTCAATTGGCTAACAAGTTTATTGGCCGTATGGCTTTCGTAGGTTCGAATGCTTTCTTGCTTAAAAAAGGGGGTAAAATCTTTATAAAAATAACCAAAGTTGATCCCTACGATTTTTCCATGTAAATCACTTGGCTGACTAACGGTTAGAACGCTGCCTTCTTTATAGTAAATGTACTCAACGACGTGCATATATGGGTCTGAGAAAACGTATTGAGGGTTTGGTTTTTTAGGGTTCCAGTCCGGTGAATCAGCAAAATTGATATCGATTTTATTGGTATCAAATAACACATTTAATCTTTTAGTGGGAAGCAGTGTAGATTTATTGTTATGACCGGAACGACTAATTATTTGGTTAAAAATATCAACCGCAATACCGTTTAAATGGCCATTCTCGTTCTTCATTGCGTATGGACTCCACAGAGCTGTGGCAGAGCTTAACTGCTCAGCATAAGTCGTGTTAGTCATTATGAATAATAAGAAAAATGAAGAAAATGAACGCATAACATTACCAAATCTATTCTTAGTAAATTCCATTCAAATAAAATTATAGTATAAATAATGAAATTTATCGTTATAAAAAATTTTATGAAGAGTGCACTAAACGACTGACTAGCTAAATATGACGTAACTATTCAGCATATTTTTCAGTAAAAAGTATCGCTTTGGAGTTCATACTCGCTGTTTACTGACGATCTAAGGCTAATAACTCAAAGCTAGTGGTGTTTCGATGCGCCAAAAGGTAGTGCAGTAGCAAAAGCGTTACCTATTGATTGATCAAATTTAGAAGGGTTGAACTAATGCTACGGAGTTAAAGCGGACTTTAATTAACCCGTAATCAATACTCTGGGTTGGCTACCAATTTGTTGGGATTTTGATTAATAACATAATCAATAAAAACTCTTCTGTAATTTTTGTTTTGACCATACCACCGCTCTACCGTCGCAAGATGTGCCATCAATAGATCTTGTGTGAGAATTTTATTTACTTCCGACATGACTTTCTTACCGAAAGATGTTTTTGAGCAATGAGTATGCATGCTCATGAACATATCAATTTCTTCAATATTATAGAACTGATACTTATTCGGAATCCCTTTTACTTCAGCATCAAAAATAGCCTGTGCGGAAAACCCGAAGAAATAGTCCAAACGATTTCTATCCAGCATCGATAGCTCGAACTCAACCTCACCTCTTGAGGAAAAATGGATATTTTTCTCACCTCTATATTCTTCCAATAATTTATGCACTTTTTGGGTGTAACTCATTTCTTCCAAATAACCTAGCGTGATATTAGGATTAGACAGAAGTTTTGCTAAAGAAAGGATCTCGCCAGGCTTGCCAAACAGGTGCTGTTTTGATTTCAATATTTGAATTCCCGTTCTAGGGGCCAGCGAAACTGCTCTACTATGGATTCTAAAATCTTCACTTCCAGGGACGATCCAGGCCCAGGCAACACAGACGTTCTCTTCACGAATTAGCCTTTTGTACCTTCGAGTATTACTGATGAGTATTTCATGGTTATATTGAGGTAACTTCAGTTGTAATGTCTTAGTCAAAGAGCCTGCAACACCTTGACCTTTATAGTCCCCTTGAGTAATAAAGTTAGGAACTTGTTCCCAGGCCAGCCAACGGATGGTCTCCTTTTCTTGGGAAAATACCGATCCTGGAAATAAAACCAGAATCAGACTCGATAAAATAAATCGTAGCATTTATAACGCTTCCCTATATTCTTAAGTAGCAGATGGTAAGAGTAGCCTAAAAAGTACTAATAAGAATAGCAGCTAAATAAGGACGGTCACCCTTGAAAGATAATTCATAGTGCTGGCTTTCAATACGAAATCAAGCCAAATCAGCAACATTCAAAAGGATCGCTTTTGCTCACGAGCCTTGGTTAGCCATTTTTAGCTTAAGGACAATCTGGCCAAACGATAAAAGCGCGTGATATGGAGTTAAAGCGATACAAATTCAAGTGGTGATAAGCAGCTAGCTCCATAGCCAAAGCGATAGCTTTAAGTGCGTGGGAGGTTGATGGTGAAAGTACAAAAGCGATACCTTTTCTTAGGTGATAGCTATTCCTAAAAAACGCCATATTTTAGACCGATTGATCAATGGACTAAGTGGCTTGTTCTACAACATTGCTGACCTTTTATTGAAGTTAAGAAGTAGCTTTCAATTGGCAGCTTTGTAGTCACTAGAGGGTCAATCATTTAATATTACATTAACCCAACAGTATGAAAAACAATCGTTGTGAACTATCCCATCAACTAACCTGATAGCCGGAAAGGAAAATGATGGGAGTTAAATTTCATGATAGTGAATAACCATTTCTGGCTTGTCATGGTGTTGAGGATAATCAGTTTCTAATCGACCTTTTGCTGCTCAAAACTGCTTAAAAACTTACGTAACAACACATTCAACTGCTGCTGCTCTTCAAGCAATAGACCAGAAGTAAGCTTAGATTGAGTCGCGACATGTGACGTCACCGTCTTATCTATTAAGTTAAATCCTGACTCGGTTAGGGAGATAATAAAACCACGCCCATCGTTGGGGTTGGCGATACGATCAACTAGCCCGGCTTTAACTAACCTATCGATGCGATTGGTCATAGTCCCAGAGGTGATCATCATAGTAGCCAGTAACTCATTGGGCGATAAAGCGTATGGTTGGCCGCTGCGACGTAACGTGGCCAAAACATCAAAACTGGCATGATTTAAATCATGAGAGGCAAAGGTTTTATCCATCTCCTTGACTAGGTGCCCATTAACTTTTTTTATCCGACCTATCAGTTCCATAGAGCTGACATCTAGATCGGGGCGCTCTTTATTCCACTGTCTAATAATATTATTTACTTTATCCATTCCAATATAATAACACAACATATCTTGACATCAAGACATATTGTGTTATCTTGATGTCAAGATACATTTGGAGCCGATAGCATGTCTAACAAGTTAATATTAATAACAACTGCATTAGCACCGATGATTTGGGGCAGTAGCTATTTAGTCACTACTGAATATTTACCTCAGGGCTACCCTTTAACTTTGGCTGTGTTACGAGCACTTCCAGTTGGAGTGATACTGCTAATGATCTGCCGTCAATTACCTAGTGCCAATTGGTGGCTTAAAATCGTAATACTAGGAGCACTCAACTTTTCTATTTTTTGGTGGTTACTGTTTGTCTCCGCCTATCGGTTACCTGGCGGTGTCGCTGCAACTATTAGCGCTATTCAACCACTAATGGTGCTTTTTTTAGCCCGAGGACTATTAGGATCACAGATACATACATATTCAATTACATCTGCAATTACTGGCATCTTTGGAGTGGCATTATTGCTGCTAACTGCTAAATCGGCACTAGACCAAATTGGTTTACTCGCCGGCATAGGAGGGGCTGTCTCTATGGCTTTGGGCACTGTATTAAGTAAGAAATGGTTGAGTGAAAATAAGGAAGATTCCGTCAGCCCTTTAATCTTTACCGCTTGGCAATTAGTGGCTGGAGGACTTTTATTACTACCCGCTGCGGCTATTTTAGAGCCAGCACTACCCAACTTAAGCAGTGAAAATATATTTGGATTAATTTACTTAGGACTCGTTGGGGCTGGACTTACTTACCTACTTTGGTTCCGTGGTTTAGCTAATCTATCACCCAACACTATTGCTCCACTGGGGTTCTTAAGTCCGGTAACTGCGGTGTTCTTAGGCTGGATAGTTCTAGAACAAAGTTTATCAGTACTACAGTTTGTCGGTGCAGCCATTATTTTTTTTAGCATTTGGCTAAGCCAGCGCAAACCGAAACAAACAACTTTACAGCCGAGCACTAGCCTTCACAAGCAATACAGTTAAACATTAATCAAACACTTAAAGTTCAATTAAAAGGAATACTCATGAAAATTACAATACTAGGCGCAACAGGCAATGCAGGTAGTCGAGTGGTCACTGAGGCGCTATCACGTGGCCATGAGGTTACCGCTGTCGTAAGAAACCCTACTTCTACTAACAATCTGCCCTCAGGCATTAGGGTTATCACTGGTGATGCCAGTAATATCGAGGATGTAACCAAGTTCAGTACTGGCCAAGATGTTGTGATTTCAGCTATCCGACCTGCATCTGGGCTCGAGAGTGATGTTATTCCGACAACCCGAACGCTGATGGACGGTCTCTCGAAAACTGGGGTACGATTGTTGGTTGTTGGTGGGGCCTCAACACTAATGGTACCTGGCACTGGCGGTAAGACTGTCATTGAAGATTCAAACTACCTTCCAGTTACAGCACGACATATAGGAAAGGCAAGTGCTGATCAATTAGAGGTCTGCTTTGCTGAAACCCGAGTAGATTGGGCGTATCTTAGTCCCGCCGCACAGTTTGCTCCGGGTGAGCGAACTGGTAATTACCGAATGGGTACAGACGAACTGTTGATTGACGCTGTTGGCATATCTAAAATCTCGATGGAAGATGTTGCGATTGTGCTTCTCGATGAAGCCGAACAGCCGAAACACCACCAAACCCGATTTACCGTCGCATACTGACTTCTGGGTAGGTTTGTCCTGCCCAACTAACATCCTTAGCTCGATCCAACAATTATGGAATCCTCATGAAAAACATTATAACTATTACATTGCTATTGCTATGCACATTTACTTCCAAAATCATCTACGCAGATAGTGTGATTAACAAACCTGAAAAAATATTAATTGTTCTTACTAGTCATACCGAACTGGGAAATACGGGAAAAAAAACAGGGTTTTGGTTGCCCGAACTAACCCACCCCTACTACGAATTTACCAAAGCAGGTTATTCCGTCGATGTCGCTAGTATAGATGGTGGAATGGCCCCTGTAGACAGCAAAGCATTTGAAGAAGAAGACAAGTACCATCAAGTTTTTTTAAATGACGCCAAGCTTATGGAAAAAGTAATTCAAAGTATCCCGTTAGCAGAAGTAAATCCTGCTGATTATCAAGTTATAATGTACGCTGGCGGCTCTGGTCCTATGTGGGACTTCCCCGACAATAAAGACATTAATCGTATTTCTTCTGCCATATATGAAAACAAAGGTATCGTTTCCGCCGTATGTCACGGTAACGCTGCTCTTATAAATATCAAGCTATCAGATGGAAAATTATTGATTGCAGGTAAACGTATTTCTGCTTTTACAAATGAAGAAGAAGCCTCGCTCGGAACGACTGAAATAGTGCCTTTTCTATTACAAGACAAGTTAATTGAACGTGGAGCAATTCATGTATATGGTAAAGCTTGGGAAGAAAACGTAGTCGTAGAAAATCGTTTAATTACAGGACAAAACCCAGCATCGGCAAAGAAAGTAGCGCAAAGTATTATCGCGTTATTGGAACAAGAATAAGTTTCTTTAACTTCCTTCAATAAACGGGTTTCGGCTAGGTCTATAATTAGGAGCTGATTATTGCAGGAACCTTAAGGCTTTATAACCCGTACATACGAGAATGATGATGACTATTAAATACGGGCCTCGTTCAAACATCGGCAGACTGTGATTTAGATACGTTGTACATGCAGGTCAATTTATTTATCGTCATTCGCCTTAGTTAAAAAATGCTCCCAATAAGGCGTACCCCCAAAGTGAGAGGCTAGAAATTCGATAAAGGCTCGGACACGCGCAGGCATATGCCTAGTCTGCGGGTAAACTGCATAAATGTTCATCGCATACCATTGATAACCCGTTAGAACCGGCGTTAACAAGCCGCGCTCAACCGCTCCATGCACTATAAAACTGGGTTCACATAATATACCCAGACCGGCGACAGCAGCTTCCACCAGAGCATCGCCGTTTGTTGCCCGCATACGCATAGGTACTTTTACATAGGCAGGACTATTGTTTTTATCGCGGTAATGCCAGGTACCTGGCTGACTGAGATTGCCATAACAAAGCGCTGGCATCTCTGATAAATCCTGCGGTGTCTCGGGCCTGCCATAGCAGTTTAAAAAATCAGGAGAGGCACAAACCACATGGCGAACCGAAGCCAGCTTCCGCGCAATTAATGAAGAATCCTCCAGTGTGCCTATGCGGATAGCCAGGTCCAACCCCTCTTCCACCAAATCTATGCGTCGGTCACTCATATCCAGGTCTATCTTGATCTGTGGATGTAAATGCATAAATGCGGCAATGGCCGGAGCGAGATGCGCCACGCCAAAACTCAAGGGTGTAGCAATTTTTAAGGTACCGCTGAGGGCTGTAGCCGTATTACTGGCCTCCTGTTTAGCTTCCTCAAAATCTTCCAACAAGCGGACACTGCGCTGATAAAATCTATCTCCCGCTTCGGTAAGATGCATTTTCCGGGTGGTACGCTGTATCAATTGCACCCCTAAGTTTGATTCTAATTCTTTTAAACGACGGCTTACTGCGGAGACGGCTACATCCATTTTTTCGGCAGCTTTGCTGATGGAGTGGCACTCCACCAGCGTAACGAAGGTCTTGATTTGGCTGAATTCATTCATTATTTTATTATATTTCTAAAAATCGCAAAAGTCATTTGTGTAATGTACTGTTTTTACTCTTTAATGCAATAGTTATAGTGAATGCATGTTTTGAATACATACCAACTAACAACATTCATGAAGCAACATAGAGACATAAGTATGACAGTTTTAAACAACAAGCAGGCATTAGTATTAGGCGGTAGCAGAGGCATTGGCGCAGCTGTGGTAACACGCTTACAACAAGAAGGCGCCGACACAAGGTTTACCTACGCAAACTCTGATCAAGCGGCTGCGGAAGTGGAAGCGAAAACGGGGGCTCGGGCGATAAAAGTAGATAGCACCAATAGAGAAGCTTTAGCTTCGGTGATTCGTGATCAAGGGGCGCTGGATATTCTGGTGATTGCCGCCGGCGTACTAGTTATGGGGGATGCGCTTGAATTAAATCCGGATGATATTGATCACATGCTAGATGTCAATGTGCGCAGCCCTTATCACGCTAGTATCGAAGCGGCCAAGAAAATGAATGAAGGCGGCAGAATCGTTATCATTGGTTCGGTTAATGCTGATCGCATGCCCATGGCAGGAGGGACAGCCTATGCCTTAAGCAAATCAGCTATACAAGGATTTGTCCGCGGCTTAGCCCGTGATCTTGGGCATAAAAACATCACCGTCAACAATATTCAACCTGGCCCTGTTGATACTGATATGAACCCAGAAGATGGCCCGATGAAGGACACTATGCATTCCTTTATGGCCATCAAACGCCATGTAAGAGCTGAAGAAGTAGCTGGTATGGTTGCTTATCTGACAAGCCCTGAGGCAGGTATTGTTACCGGAGCTCAACATTCCATCGATGGCGGCTTTAGCGCTTAACCCCATCTATTCATCAATAAGGACTGTAACCTTGTTACAGTCCTTATGAAGCTTAATAAAGAACGAGATTGAGAAGAACATGACACAGCAAATATTAAGAATCGATGCCAGTATGCGCAAAACCGGCTCCTACAGCCGTGCACTCAGCAATAGATTAATCGCACAGCTGAAGAGTCAAACACCCTCGGCTGTAAAAGTGCGAGATCTGGCCGATGGCGTTCCATTTATCAGTGAGGCGTGGATAGGAGCCAATTTCACAGATATCAACGAGCGCACTGCTGAGCAGCGGTCGGTACTATCGTGTTCGGATGCGTTAATTAGCGAATTAAAAAGTGCCGATACACTAGTGATAGGTCTACCCATTTATAATTTTAATGTGCCGGCTGCCTTCAAAGCCTGGATCGACCAAGTAGCCAGAGCCAAGGTGACTTTCCGCTATGGAGACAATGGCCCCGAAGGATTGTTGGAAAATAAAAAAGCCTACGTGATATTAAGTTCCGGTGGAACACAATTAGGTAGCGATATGGATTTTGTCTCCGACTACATTCATCATGTTTTGGGCTTTATGGGCATCAAGGATGTGACCATTATCGATAGCAGTGGCATTGGTCGAGATGAAGAAAAAGTGATCGCCAATACCCATGCGATCATCGATGGTATTTGACGACCGCTATTGAGTTGGTACATCCAAACTCTATAAAACTTGAAAAGAGTGAAAGATAGCAATGTTCTTACCTATCTACTCAAAATAAAAACTTTCGGAAAAGGGTGATGAGTTGTCACAGCTGAAAATGACATTTTCTGTCAGTGACTAACGATAAACCTAATTCGAAAGCGATCGCTTTAGGTGTTAGCCAGCCCTTTAATTCTAAACAAAAAGGGAGCGCTTTGTGCTCACTCCTAGCGGTATTTCGATGCGTCCAAAGGGATCGCTTTTGCTCACTTCCGTTCATTATCTCGAATTTCAAACTGGCTGAATTATCCTAAATTACGCCATGTCGCCAAGAGGCGGCTTAGTGCGAATTTAAGTCACTCGATTAATTGAGGTTCAATGGTAAATTCTGCCATCAAGGGGCGAGGTTGGACGTGTAAAACAGAATAAAACTCCCCTTTGCATTTCATATTTACATAAACTCGATTTTGATCAATGTTATTCATTGTCATAAGGGTTTCGTGCACAATTGTTTGATTATTCGTAGTATATTGTTACCGCCAAAGGTCAAGAGTTCATTTAAGTTGTTCTATCGGTATTTGTCATGAATTTTTTTGTAGCTACCGTCGGCTCGGATTGCTGCCAATCCTTCGTTGAACTTCCGGGCGACTTCCTCTACGTTTGGCGATTTTTTACTGAAGCAGATATAGAGCTTATTTTCATAGATATTGGTGAAACGCATATCTTTTGAAATACCCAGTTGCATGGCCTTGAACTTCGATGCTTCCAAAGGTAAGTATGTGTAATCAATCACACTTTTCATAAGAGCTCTGAATGCCAATTCATCTGATCTGTAGGTAATGACATTAGCCCCTGCTTCTTTCATGATATCTGATTGTACCCAACCTAGGACGGAACCAACCTTGAGTCCTTTAGCTTCCTGAAGACTAGAGGGCTCGAAACCGTCAAAGTCTTGCCGAACAATAAATCCGTGTGTTGAACTACTTATCATATCGGAGAAAATAAAGTGCTCCTCCCGATCGGGCCTGTGAGAACAGGAGAATATACCTGTAAACATACCTAATTTAGTTTTCTCCAGCGCACGTTTCCAGGGGAGAAACACGAATTCGCTTGCAATCTGAACCCGCTGAAAGGCGGCCTCAACCACCTCAACGTCAAAACCCCGTAATCCGTCTTTGGGATTCTCAAACTCATAGGGGGGGAAGTCCGTCGCTGAAAGAACAATGATCTCCGCATGAAGCATGCTAGTGGATGATAGCAGTAGAGAGAGGGAAGTTGTCGCTAGTAGTTTAATTAATTGTCGCATGTCGTTTCCTCCGAGGGTCAGGAGACCGTTCAAGTTGTTTTATCTATATTTGTCATGAATTTTTTTGTAGTCACCATCTGCCTTTAATTGAGCGAGGCCATCATTAAATTTGGCTAGCAATTCTTTAGACCCCGGCCACTTTTTACTGAAACACATGTGGTAGGATTTTGTGTTAAAGGGGTGGAATTTAATTTCCTTTGCGATGCCCATTTGATTTGCAATAAACTCATTGCTCTCCTTTGTACCGTAGTAGATATCGACTCGTTTCCCGATCAGGATATTCAGTGCGAGTTTATCATTTCGTGACTTAATATGTTCAATGTCAAGTTCCTCTAGCTTTTTCTGTACGGTATAACCACGAACTGCTGCAATCTTCTGGCCCTGTAGCTCAACGAGAGAGTGGTAATTGAGGTCAGGGTCTTCCTTGCGTTGAAAGTAACCATGTGTAGCAGTGCTGATGACGTCGGAATAAAATACATGGACGTCGCGACCCTTGGTGTGGCCACAACTTAAAAGTGCCATCGCTTGGCCAGCATAAACAATCTCAACGGCACGGATCCAGGGAAGGAACTCGACTTTAGCCGGAGCCCCCATGCGTTGAAAGACTGTTTCAACCACTTCGACGTCAAAACCCTTTAACCCATTTACAGGCGATTCGAATTCATAAGGTGGAAAGTGTACCGCTAGAATTTTGAGAGGTTGTTCATCTGCCCAGACAGAGGGCGACATAAGGCAGGCGAAAATGACGATGATTGCCGCTAACTCAATATGTTTCAATTGATATGCCATATCCTACTCCCCTGAGGGTTAGAAGACTGGAATCGAAGTTGCCATCTAGTTTTTGAAAAACAACCTTGCAAAGTTGTTGTTTCAATATTGTTATTGCAATATTGAAACGTCTATACAGTATAGATCAAATATTCATACTTGATCTAAATTGTAATTATTATGAGTTTTCTTACCTGGATACGCAGTCGGCTGACGTTTATGAGTAAAGTACAGGGGATTGTCTATCGAACGATTTCCACTCACTTAATTAAAAAAAGAAAGGTATGCCAAGAAAACACCTTATTGAAATGGAACAACCCATGACCTGTTCGAGCCATTAGACTTTACCACTAAACTCGCAACTCTCGTTCCAAAACCTAGAGTCAATCTCAACCGGTTTCATGGTTTTTTTGCATTGCGCAATAAACTTAGAGGTGTGATAACGCCAAGGAAACGTCGAAAACCGCAGCTTAATAAACAGGATTAACAGTCACCCGTCAAACGACAGAAAAAGGATCGCTTTGCAGCTCATAGCCAGCGGTTTTTAGCGAACCAAAATGGAGTGCTAATGCTCACTTTCAATCATTCACTCAGTGATCAAATTGGCTAAATTGTCCTGAATTACACAAGACACCTGAACGGCGACTTTGCGGACTACTAAGGCTTCTGCAATCGATGTTAAGTATACCAAATGAGCGCCTCTTTAATTTGAAAGCACTCTACCAAGACTTTCCCAACACTTTTTAGTGTGGCTGCAAGATCGAATGGACGGCTCAGATGCCTGAAAGCCAAGCGGTAAGTCCTTCTGCACTGAGCAAGGCTCTATCTCGGTCGACGAGTTCACCCCCTCCGTTAAAAAGCAAGATATCAAGCGAGCGAACTTGATAGCGC
>Ga0105348_1002230_pt1 | contig 11776 bp, 9 predicted proteins | sample EN8Hudsemesocosm_2_FD_83504 | JGI IMG/M metagenome (GOLD analysis project Ga0105348, IMG submission 83504) | Methane-oxidizing microbial communities from mesocosms in the Hudson Canyon - EN8C Hudson Canyon | ecosystem: Environmental > Aquatic > Marine > Cold seeps | place: Hudson Canyon... | reverse complement strand
CAAAAACTGCGAGCTAAAAACTATAAGCTTGGCTATGACCCTGAGCTAATAATTCATCATTACGTCGCGCCCTACAAGCAACGCCTATCTTGGTTTTTCGTAAGGGCACACGCAGCCGGCAAAATCTATTGGCAAGCCAATCACTTAAACCCCTCGCTATTAATGCTTTTTGGTCTTCTGGTTTCAGCGCTCAAAGGGCTATTCAAAGATAGCTGGTTTTGCTTTAGAGAAATGCAAAAAGGTCACTATAAAATTCAGAACAGTTTGATTTATATCGGAGAGCGTTTCGTATTGAAAATCATTAAATTTCGCTTCGGCCTGCCTCTGTTTTTCGCTAAGACAAGGTTTAATAATGAATGAGCAGTTTTATTACACGGTAATAATTCCTCACTATAACTCCCGTGGCTTACTGGCTAGAGCTCTTGACTCAATTCCTCGTCGTCATGACATACAGGTCATAGTCGTTGATGATATGAGCACTGAAAAATGTATTCGAGAAGTGTCTCAAAGTGAAAAATACTCTCATGTTAGGTTCATTTTCAGTAGCACGAAACTTACCGGCGGCGGCGCGAGGAATAAAGGTCTGGCGCTTGCATCAGGTAACTATATTCTGTTTCTAGATGCTGACGACTACTTTACTGAAGACGCCTTTAACGTGTTTGATATTCATATTAGCCAAGGATTGGACCTCTTCATGTTTAAGGTTTGCTCTTTTTTAGAAGACACGAAAGAACACGGAACAAGACATCTTTATCTCGAAGACGTGTATAAAAAAAAGGGCCTAACGAAATTCGTCTCCAACGACCAACCTTACGCAAAAATGATTAAACGATCTTTCATAGAAAAAAACAGAATCCAATTTCAAAAAGCTGCAGCCGGAGACGACATTTACTTTTCCACACAAGTCTCACTCTATTCAAAAAGCCGCTTATATGTACCCTCGCTAGTTTATCAGATTAGTCAAAATAACTTTTCCGTTACGGCAACAATGAATGATGAGAAAGAATGTTCTGAGCTTGAGCAATACACGAAAAAAGTCAAACTAATCAGGAAAAATACGTCTATTTTATTTTCAACTTACTATTTAGCTAAGAGAAACAAACTAAAACGATATTTCAGCGTAGTGGCGGATGAGTCGGCAAATCCATATCTCAGGGCCTCTGCAAAGGCATACATTCAAGCAATGCCATTTTTAGTATTACTATGGTTTCGCCTATTCCGGAGACTAAAGGCTAGCTGACATGGAAGAAACATATTTATACTCGGTTATTGTTCCTCACTTTAATTCAAACGGTCTCATTGAACGTTTGCTTAATTCGATTCCTAATCGACCAGATATACAGGTCATCGTCGTCGACGACTGCAGCACCCAAACCTGTATCCGAGACATAGCAAATAAAGGTGACTTCGCCCGTGTAGAATTTGTTCTCTCCGATAGCAAAGTTTATGCTGGAGGGGCGAGAAATATTGGCATAGAGCGAGCTAAAGGAGAGTACTTATTATTTGCAGATAGCGATGATTACTTCTGCGCCACTGCATTTACATATTTCGATAGGTATATCACTCAAGACCATGAATTAGTTCAATTTGGGGTAACTTCGTTCATAGAAGGCAGCGGTGCAAAAGGTACTCGCCACCAATACTTACTCAAACAATATCGCCTAAAAGGTTTAGCTCGATATCTTTCTGTCGGTATTCCCTGCGCGAAACTGATCAAACATGACCTTGTTAAACGCTATAACATTCGGTTCAACCGGGTCATCGCTTCGAACGACATATGCTTTAGTGCAAAAGTCGCCCTGCTCGCAAAGTCGAAGAGTGCGGTTAGCTCGGTAGTATATGAGGTAAGCGAAAATGCATTTTCCCTTACCGCAACCCAAACCCCCGAAAAAAGCATTGCGAGGATGCAGGAGCAAACAAAAAAAATACAGCTAATTCGGTCTCTCACGCCCTGGCACTTTTGGGTTATCTATCTATCGCGAAAGAATACGCTCGGCTTGTCTTACAAAATGATTAATGTCGATAAAACGATTAGCATTAATTTTCAAGCGGCATGTAGAGAGAATATTCGAATGACGCCTTATATCGCTAAACTTATCTATCGGATTTATAGTGTCATTAAATCAAACAAACAATCAGTTTCAACGACGCCCAAGTGACTAAAAAACTCTACTCAATAATCATTCCTCATTATAATTCTGAAGGAAAACTAAAGCGTCTTCTGTTATCAATACCCTCACGCAGCGATATACAGACCATCGTAGTTGATGACCTGAGCACGGAAAGCTCGATACTCAAGCTCATTGAGGATCACGATTTTAGTCATATTGAATTCAAGATGAGCGACCGAAAACTAACAGCAGGCGGCGCGAGAAATGCAGGGCTAAATTGCGCAACTGGTGATTACATTCTCTTCGCAGATAGCGACGACTATTTTGCACCAGACGCATTTGATCATTTTGACCAGGCAACTCAGCTCCAGTCAGACCTAGTCTTGTTTAAGGCAACCTCATTCAGCGAAAACTATGGGGATGCAACGCGCCACCAATACTTAAATGCAATTTACAGAGAGCCAGGTCTTTTTCGTTTTTTAGCGATTGATCAACCATATGGCAAGCTCATTAAACGAAGCTTAATCGAAAGATATCTCATTCGGTTTAGCGAAGTTCAAGCCGGTAATGACATTCTTTTTAGTGCCAAGGTTTCATTATTTGCAGAAAGCCGATTGTTTGAAAAAACATGTGTCTACCATATTAGTCAAAATGACACCTCGATCACGGCTTGCCCAACAGAACAAAATGATTACCTTCGCTTGAGCGAACAAATAAATAAGACATTACTGCTACGCTGCACTACCTCTATGTACTTCTGTTTCTTGTTCCTATGCCGTCGCAATGCTCTCACCTTATGCGACAAGCACCCAGAATCAGAGGAATTTCGAGGGCTTGCTCTCTTTTATCGCGCTCTGGTCCCTAGAACCGCTATTGTCATTCATAGAGTTTACAAATGGTTTCGTTCTTTAACTATTTGAGCCAATCAGCTCCTCAAATAACAGATTAAACTGCTGAGCTTGCGACGATCTCGTAAAAGCCCGTTGAACCGTGCGACCTACGTGAAACGAACCAGACTGCCAGTCAGCATAAGCTTGCTCAACCTTTCCACGTATTTGATTTGTATCAATGCAAGATATCACTTCTTCTCCATGCTGATTCAGGATCGTAGCGGTATCTCCATCTGGTCCCACTGACAGTATGGGATTGTTTGTCTGTAAGTAATCGAAAACCTTTCCTAGTGTAATACACTCATTAAAAGGCACGTTGTAAATAAATAGCAGTAAAAGCTGTTCTTGTTTCAAAAAGCTACTAATTCTGCCAGATTCTACAAACCCAACCACATCAAGATTTTCAGGCGGGATATACTGGTTGACGAGCTTCATTGCATTTGGGTCCACCGTACCGACGAGCCTAAGCACAAAGTCTTGTTTAAACTGCGGGTCACTCAACATAGCTTGAATAACCCGAAAAAATGAATCACTTAAGCCTTGCGAGTAAAGCGTTCCAACATATGTAATAGTGAACGTTTTCAGCGGTACCGCTTGATAGCTAATCTCTTCTAGGTCATATCCATTAGTAATTACAGAAAATTTCTTGCTATGTTTTGGGGCTATTTTTGAAGCGTACAAGTCTCTCAAGCGCCAACCTGTGCAAGTAACTGCGGACGCCGACTCAAGAATAGTTCGCTCCATTTTCGAAGTCAGTGCTTTAACCCATGGAAAGCGTGGCGTCACATTGTAAGTTAGATTCTCTAGCCAAGGGTCCCGAAAATCTGCGACCCAAGGGCATTGATAATATCGAGCCAATGCCTTCGCCACAAAATGAACGCTATAAGGAGGAGCGGAAGACATAATGATGTCAGGGGTATCAATGTCCGATTGTTTCCCTCGCCGTATTGCCGGTTTTATCCAGCCAATTCGTGAGTCTGGAATAAAGAAGTTTAAACGCACGAACTGGAGGCAATAGTTCAATAATGGCTTTAGTTTTTTCCTGAGCGAACCGGCGCCTGACTCTTTCGATTGCTGCACCTGTGAGGCGTTTTTCTTTTTTGGAAACAACCATTTTTGTGGTTCAAAACCGCTAGCCTGCAATGTCATGATCCCTTCGGTTTCGGCAACAAGACCTTCATCTACTAATGCGTAGCCGCCTCCATCAACGGTTAACACCGAAACTCTCCACCCTAGGCGCCTAAAATGGCACGCAAGCTTTACAACTCTCTGAACAGCGACGCCTCCTGCTGGAGGCCAATAATAGCTAACAATCAGTAGGTTTTTCATTATTTTCAGCCGTATAAAGCGATAAATCATATCTAGCAAGCGCACGGAAAGCCCAAGCATTGCACCAGCGCATATACGTTACTCGTTTCGTAAACCACCTCAGCTTTTGATAATAGAAACGACCATTTCCCGAGTAGAGATTTACAATTAACCAACTCGACAAGCTATCCAAAAACGCTCTATTTGATAAAAACTGTTCGGAAAAGCTAAGCAAACCTTGGGCAGCGCCGTGTACGTCATGAGGGTAGCTCTGATCACTCATCCAACGAGGAGAACTGTCCTCATTAAACAAGTGCTCTCTATAAAAAGCTAACCCTTTAGAGAACTGCGAATCAAAAGCTGCCGTTTCGGCATATGACCGGTATCTATTCAATGCGTCAAGAATAAAACCGGTATGATAGTTATCATGGCGAATCGGCGAGCGCTCAGGCGGGTCAGTGTAAAACCAAGCCCCCTCTTCCGTCTGCCTTCTCACCACATAATTAACTAGTTTACGTGCGGTATCTTTGTTCAAGTCAGAGCGACCCAAACAACCGTGCCGCTCGAGTAAAGCGGCAATAAGGATACTGACATCCATAACCCTTGCCTTGTTTGCCTGCAAAGGAACATAAGACAAACATAACTCTTCTTCGCCACGATAGAGAGTCGGCAAGTCTTGCGTTAAAAACGTAATACCTTGACTAGCAATATCAAAATATTTTAGGTCTTTAGTTACTTCGTATAGGTCCAAATACGCTTCACAAACAAACACTGTTACAACAGCATTCGGCACACCATTCTCCACATAAAAATTGAGATCTTGCCACGCATAATGATAACCCCAAGAATAACCACTCCAGTCGCCCCTGCAACGCTGACTCTCAAGTATCTCTTCCAGTTCAATCGCACGCTCTAGTTGAATATCCCCACCACCAGCACGATAACGATCGACCAAGCCTGAAATAAACAATGCCAAGCCTTTTGGGTTATAAGTTTTTTTAGTCAGTAATAATGGCCTTACATTGAAAGGAAGACGCATAACAACCTGAATAGCAATAATTCTTAACCATCGAGTCCAGCCCATAAATAAACGAACCACAGGACTGTTTAGCGCATCATGCTTGTTATACCCCTTAAATTCCCGTTCCCGAGACCAACGGTATGTTGCATCGAGAATTTCATTTAAGTCAGCTCTGGACTTCATGGCTACGTCCTTCAAATATTTCTAACCAAACATGGGCGCCGATCGCCAAATACAACATAAAAAAGTGCCAACGATATTTCTTTCTTGGGGGTAATTTTTTTACCGTTTCAATGAATAGTGGGTTGAACAAACCGGCCTCTCGCACTGCTTGAGGATTCAAGTATTGCTTGGCCAATGGCCCGAGACTATTTAAAAAGAAACTCGGCGAGTCCACCTGAAACCCACTTTTCCTGCGATTCAGTATTTGTTGAGGTAATACCTCTGCCGCCATTGCTTTTAGCAAATACTTTTTTCGACCCTTCGGCATTAGACGTCCAGGCTCTATTTCTGCCATATAAGCACTAAGTTGGCTATCAACGAACGGCACTCTAGTCTCCAGTCCTACCGCCATGCTGCAGCGGTCTTCCTGCCACAATAAGTCGTTGACCAGTTTCTCTTTACGCTCAAAGCTCATCACCCGCTTTAAGTAGCTACCCGAACTCGGCATTCCGTCACGAATTAGCTGGTGGCAATCGGCCAAAGGTGAATCTAGCATTCTAGGACCATAAATTTGGGACCTTAACACCGGCGAATCCCAAACATTGCGCAAGAGCGCATAGGCACCGGGTAAATCTCTGAACTTACCAAGCAAGGCCATTCCCCTGTATCGCTCAGACCAGAAGTCTTGGGACTTGCGAAACGATGGCTCTATCACTCTCAGGAGTTTCTCCAAAGGTAAACCAGAAAACCTAAGCTTCTCCAACAGGTAAACCAACTGATGCACGTTATAACCGCTAAATAACTCATCAGCCCCTAATCCAGATAAGACGACCTTTACATGCTGACTAGCAAGATTCGACAAACCTTGCACTTGCATAGCATTTATTTTTGGCACCTCGAGATGCCAAATTAATCGCCGAAATGCGTCAATTCCTACCTCACCAGCGTCCGCACAAATATTACTCAAGTCCAGTAATATAGCGCTTGCCTTTGCGTTATCTGCCTCTAATGGGTCATCTCCAACGTTCATCGTGAATGTCTTTAGCTCACGGTGATCAATATGCTTAGATGCCAACGAGCTAATCAGAGCAGAGTCAACTCCTCCAGAAAGATAGCTACCAACAGAGACGTCAGCAATAACATGCGCAGAGACGGAATCCTCAAGCGCTGAACGTAAACTTGAATAGGTGTTATATATTGCAGGTTCGAAATTACGAGAGGTCGACTTACCGTCTCTCCAAGTCATAATGGTACCTGGCGCTAACTGTCGAATGTTTTTGAGTAACGAACCCTGCCCAGGGATATATCGGAAGTTCATCACTTGGTGTAAAGTTGACTCATCGAGCCGAGCCAACTCTGTCTTTGCTGCGAGGATCGCTTTTGCCTCTGAGCCAAAGTACAACTCGCCACTGGAGCACTGATGATAGAAAAGCGGCTTTATCCCGTTAGAGTCTCGAACTAAATATCCTTGTTCCTGAACATTGTCCCACAATGCTATCGAGAACATTCCTCGTAACATCGAAAAGGCTGCAGTGCCTTCTAGCTCGTATAGGTTAACGATAACCTCTGTATCCGAACGACTTTTAAAGACAATGCCTCTATTTTGCAAAGTGTCGCGAAGAGACTGATAGTTGTATATTTCACCATTGAAAATCAGACTAGATTTTCCAGACGTGCTGACGAAAGGTTGTTCGCCATGGTCAACATCGATAATAGATAAACGCACATGAGCGAATCGCGCAGCACCGAAAACACCTGCACCACTTTGATCTGGGCCTCGATGTTTGATGGAAGAAGACATTCGAGCTAGGCGCGCATGATCTTGTGGTGACTCAGGTATTGATGAAAACCAGCCGGCGACTCCACACATTGCTATCTATTTCTCTGAGAACAAGCGGCTATTATTTGCTCACCAATAAAATCGTTCACATCAATCGTATTCTCTAGCAAGGAGCGATTTTTGGCTCGATAAAAGTCACGATTCTCAGACAAAATAGTATCTATTGCAGAGATAATATTTTCTTTGTTCAATACCGAGACATTTTCAACAAGCTGATACAATTTTTGTTGTTCATCAGTATAACCACGCCCCGTTTCAGCAGCATAGATGGCAGGCACTCCAAGCACAGCACACTCCGACGCCATCGTCGCACTCTCTCCAACAAATAGCCTACAGTATGCCATTAGATGATGAATATCCTTGACGGCACCTGAATATCTTAACCTCTCTAACCCATTAGGGAGTTCACCTTCAGAAGAAATAATGACTTTACCCAAGCTTTCCAGATGAGAAACAACATTCACCAGCAACGCTTCTGACCAGCCAGCTTCACCCACGTCGTGGTTAGCATTCCACGCAACGATTCTCACCAAGAAGGTATCCTCATGTTCACTAAGGCCACCAGATAGGGCGACAAGTTTACTGGATAAAAAGTAATCAGGGTGCAGATAGGCAAGTTCATGATACCCCTTGTACCTTAGCATTTTTTTTTCAGGTACCCATGCCTTATAGCAGTCTGGGACAATTACTTTGCTTGCAAACGGATAAGTAATTAGGTTCTGTAACTTGGCATTTTCCGTGTCATAAAAAACCAGCGATGGCACGCGCGTGAGACAGCCAACATGAGCGATAAAGATACCACCGATCGACAACATCACATCTGGCTTTTCAGACAAAACAAATTGCGCAAGTTTAAAGTCCCTTACCAGTAACTCTTTAAACAAGGAGAGTACGCCACCTTTGCGCTCAGCAGACAAAACATGATGCTCTAGATTGAACTCCTCGAGTAGGTCAGTCGCACACTCTTTTACTCGGCTGGTAATGACAACCGAGTGACCTTCATCAATCAAAGTCTTAATAGTGTACTTAAAAAAATGAACGTGAGCTGGGTGATTTAGATCAAACAACACTTTCACTTAATACACCCTTCTTAGTTCAGACATCATAAATATAGGTATTCGATATCAATAGAGGGATAAACCATGACCGCTTAATTTTTGATGTTTCAAAGCCTTTAAAACTAAGCCATGCCTCATCACTGAAAAAATTGAGATTATCGCTATAAGATGGTTTCGAGTTAGCTTGCCGCCATTGCCAAACTAACTTCGCCGTATGGGGCTCCACCAGAGTGCTTATTGATGGCACGACAATAATATGCGACTTCCCAACGCGCTCTATTTCAGAAATCATTGAGCATAACTTTTCAATCGGCGATATATGCTCCAAAACACCAATCGAAACAACAAGATCAAAATAATCGTCATCAAACGGTATATTCTCTGCGTCCGCTCTGCAATATTCAAAGTTTTCTTGCTGAATTCCGTGGTCAACTAAATCAATACCCTTGATTTCCAGCGCACGCTCAAGTTCAAGAAATGAAACAAAATCGCGGCCATTATGGCACCCTACCTCAAGAATTCTCAGCCGTTTTCCGGTGGTCAGTCTCTCGCTGTAGAGTTCATTAATCTTTTTAAACCGAGATTTTGCCAAATAGCTATGTACGCCAAAGCGATACAACGCATTTTTTACTAGTTGAATCATCACTACTCTTTTGAAAATAGAAATCTAGAAAAAACCGCACATTCAATCGCTCTTGCAGTAAGAGGGTTAACTACTGAACCACAAAAAGCGAAAAAAGCACGTGACGAGTGAACAATTCCACGGCTTAAAGACTTGTGCAACCAACTTTTCATAAACACAACCGAAATATATACCTTCATTTGGCCGAAACAGAACCCAATTGGGGCCTAAGGCTTCGAGGGCGATATGAGTAAATAGTCACTAAGGTAAAATTCGAGCATTGCTAATTTTATTCGCCAAGAGGCCAAGCTCATCGGACATATCCGGTTCAGACCTTCGTCGCTGCTGATTAGCTTTCACTGCCTCATTAAACTTCGATTGCGCTAAGTCAAGCAACCCAGCAGTCAATAATAGATAAGATTGACGCATGTATACATTCGTTTGTTTCCTGAGAAGCAGAGCATTGTCCAGCGCTACCATTGCGCCATTGAAGTCAGCTTCCTTTACAAATAGCTCTGCTTCGTAGCCAAATAGCGTTGCCTTCCAATGCCCTCTTGCATGCTCCATTAAGCGCATAGCGGTATATAGGTTATGCAAATCAGACACATCAAGAAAGTCGCACTGTCTGTTCAAAACAAGATCTTCTAAATGTAACAACGACGTTACAACATTCTCATGAGCGACAAGAGTGTTGGGGTCTGCCAAAATTTGATCGAAAGATGCTTTTTCATCCGCTTCTATTCTGCATGCAGCGGTGATAACCGATAGGCGAAAACCCAAATCGCTTGGAAACTGCCCTCTCAGTTCCCTCGCATAGTCATAAACCCTTTCGTAATTTGCTTCGTCATAGATATAGCCAAGCCATTTTCGCTGAGCTCGTTTTGAGTTTGGGTGCTCCATCGCCCAAGTTGAGTAGAGCATTTCCTCATTAGACCAAGTTAGGGCTGACTGAGGAACCAATAAAACAGCCCCCACCAGATAAGCCGCACCGACAAAATAAGGGAGCATTTTAAGTATCGGTTCCTGAACGTACCTAGCAATTTGAATTAATAAGCCTGCAATAGCAACCAAAACGCCAAAGGCCGCGGAATAGTTACGGTGCTCAAAATACATTTCTAAAGGAATAAAAGTAGACTCTAAAACGTGAGACGAATAGAACCAAACGATACCAATTGATATCAATGTAGCTTTTCTACGAGCCAACACCGCTAGTAGCAACATCAAAAGATGCCCGATTCCACCTATAAGCGTGCTAATAGGCGAAAAGAAGGAGGTCGAATAGACTATATCGTCATGGTACAGGCCCATACCCGAAATTCGAGGAAACGCTATTTGCTGAAAATAGGACCAAAGAACTCTCATTTGCGTGAATACTCTTTCACTCATGCTAAAGTCTCTGTAGCTATAACTAGCCAAGAAACCATCAAAACTAAAAACTAAATACACGGCAATAGCGATACAAGGGATATAGATAAACAAACAAGAACTAGTTTTCGCGACTTTATCTAAAGACTGCCGAGAGAACACTAGACAGTGCAGCAACAATAGGTAAAGAAAACACAGCACACCAGACTCTTTGCTTAGAACAGCCAGCAAAATACACACTGCCGACGCCAAGTATTTAAAGAACCTTAATGGAAGTGACGACTTAACGTCTATAGCTGAAATATAAAAAAGAATGCCCGTTAAAGAAAACAAAAACGCTAGCTGAGCCATTCTTTGAACAACGTAAAAAACAGTCGACGCGTGAATAGGAAGTACTAACCAAATCCCAGCAATGAGTGATGCCCCAACAGCAACTTTTGTATTTGTGCCATAGAGAAGACGCCCTACTTTAAGTCCTAGCCACAATAATAAAACGCCATTCAACAAGTGTATTAATATATTCGTTCGCTTAAAGGACTCTGCTGAGGCTGGCGCGAATTGATCATCCAACAAAAATGAAGCAAAGCTTACTGGTCGCCCTAGCAAAGTTGGCCGAAAGTCTAGGACAAAATGCCAAAAGCTAGCGGCATCAGTGACACCGCCAAAGCTAGAGTACGCATCAATCAACACTGAGTCATCAAGCAAGAAGGGGCCAGAAACTCCTTTTTGGAATAAAACAAACAAACCCAATAAAAACAGAAGATAAATAGGAATTATTGCAGCTAAAGGTCGATTCAAACTCGGGTTAGAGTGCATAGTGAAGTTTCAATTCAGATGTGATGATTAAATTTACGCAAAAAAAAGGCCTCCGAAGGAGGCCTTTACAATCAAGCTTTAAGATTAACGGCAGTTAGCTGGCAAGTATTTTGTATCTAAAGTACCACCGGCATCTCCGCCACATGTCCACTTAACGCCCGTACCAGAAGTGCCCGTACCCTGAATTGCATATGTATCACCATCAGCACTTCCACCCAAATTTTCAAGCGTGTATGTAACGGTCGCGACATTAGTGCTGTCTTGAGTAAACCCAATCGTGCTTACGTAATCACTTTGGTCAGTGTTCACGTTTACGCCCGCCGCTCCAGCCGTTCCAGGCATAATGCCTTCCGAGATATAAAACTCAGAAACCGACGTCTTTGCCGCAGAACCAGCAACGATTACTTCAGAAACTTTCGCACGAATTGTATAATCCTGATAAGCAGGAATCGCTACTGCAGCCAAAATACCGATAATCGCAACAACGATCATCAATTCAATTAGGGTAAAACCTTTTTGCATTGTTTTCATATTTGTACTCTCCAATTTAAAAAAACGACCACCTGAGCGATGTTGTCCGCAT
>Ga0105348_1002226_pt1 | contig 11790 bp, 5 predicted proteins | sample EN8Hudsemesocosm_2_FD_83504 | JGI IMG/M metagenome (GOLD analysis project Ga0105348, IMG submission 83504) | Methane-oxidizing microbial communities from mesocosms in the Hudson Canyon - EN8C Hudson Canyon | ecosystem: Environmental > Aquatic > Marine > Cold seeps | place: Hudson Canyon... | reverse complement strand
GTTGGGTTTCACCACCGACAATGCCGCTACGGCTAGTACGGTTTACGGCCGTCCAAATTAGCATCATTTGATCCACAGGGTGGACGGGGGCATCATGATGAATCGTGGATGATATGCCATTATCCATCGCGCTTTTGATAGGATTGAGTCGATCCGTTCTTTCCGGCCCGAATATGTACTCCCGATGATAATCACTAAAATAAAAATTATGAGCCATTTGGAAGGTCATGGTGATGTCGAGGTCTTTTAATACATCAAACTGGTCAGGTTGAACCTGCTGTGCATGAATGATTTGTGTTCTCTTATCATGGGAGACGTTGATATTGGTTTCGGCATATTGAACTGCTTCTATACTCATATCAATCGCTGCATCACCGAGTGCGTGAATATAAATGGGCGTGTTATTTTGGTAATAACTATCAACTAAATTGTTTAATACTGATTGCTCTTTGATCGTGGGATAGCCTCTGTAACCAGTGGGCTGGCCGTGCGTAGGTGTGTGGTAGGGTGTTCTTAAATACGCTGTTCTACCTGGTGAACCCCCATCAAGAACGACTTTACCGCCGCCCACGCGAAATCGATTGTTGTAACGGTTGGAGTATGCTTTCTTTACTTCGTCGACGGATGATGTTTCAAAAAATTGCAGTGCTATAACATCTTGATTCAGGCGCTGTTTGCTGGCGAGTTGGTTGAAAACTGTGATTTGTTGAGGTGTGGCACCACCCTCAATAACCGTGGTAAACCCTTTTTTTGCATAAATGTCTAAACCCCTCTCAATAAAGGTTTTACTGCCATAGCGGCTGCCATCACCTAAGGCTCTGAGGATTGTGAGAAGTGTGCTACGCATTGCAGTTTCTTCAACAATACCGTTGGGCTCATTGGTGTAAGGGATACGATGAATGGCGCCGCCCTCAGGGTCTGGCGATGCGGCTGTAATATTCTCCATTTCGAGCGCTTTACTATTGAGCACTGCCATATGCATGGAGAAATGAATAATGATAATGGGTACTTCGGTGCTGACTTTATCAAGATCGGATTTTGTTGGATGACGGTTTTCAGCTAGCATGCCGTTGTCATACCCCATGCCTAAAAGCCATTCGCCTTTCGACGGTGGATTATTGGCTAGTCGTGTTTTTAATTGGTTGACGATGTCATTGATAGTCGCTATATCACCCGCGGGTTTTGAATCTAAATTAACGGTGGCCAATTTCATGCCGACGCTTGCTAAGTGGCTATGTGAGTCAAAGAAACCCGGTAGTAGAGTCTTCCCTTTGAGGTCGACAATAGTAGTATTTTCACCGTGGTGCTGTTGTATAGTGGATTCTTCACCTAAATGCGTGATTATTCCATTTCTGATGGCTATGGCTTCAACATACTCCGGTGTTTGTCCTTCCATCGTCAGTATGTCGCCGCCAAGATAAATAGTGTCGGCTGGTGCTGACTGGGCGCCGGAGAGAGGTATGTTGGAGCAGGCTCCTAGAATAGAGAGTAACGTCAGTATCACCAATCGCGCTAGCATAAAAAAACCTCGTTATTGTTTGTAATGGAAGTTGCTATAAAGATATCAGGTTCTGTTACGGCAGGTTGTTTGGCATCGCTGGATGGACGGAACCTGCCGCAGAGTATTATCAAGCTTACATGTCCAACAATGCCTTTAAGTCAGTGTATTATCACCACTCCATTCCTCTTTATCCTTGTTTTACCGTTTACGACGGCGGCTGCGAATAACAAGCTGACAGGCTAGTGCTGCCCCGATTACTCCCACCCCGTTGATTGCAGCCCCGATTACCCGAAAGTATGTGGAGGGCCAGTTGTCAGCCGCTCCAATGAACGCTCCGTAGATTGCATGCAGGGCCCCCAGCGCCAGTAGTAATGACAGGCCGGCGTAAAGCCAGATAAACCGCCGTACACTGATCACCAGTAAAATGGCTACCACAATCATTGCCGCCACAGCTACTAGTGAGGCCGCTGGCCCTAGGGGTTGTTGTTCCGCGGCAATTAACCCCACATTGATCAGCTGCCAAAAGATGCACATGCCAAGATAAGACAGTTGTACGGCTATTGCAGGGGCTGTTTTTAGAGTGTTTGCTGAATTGTGCATATCAATGCAGCTCTGATTTTTTTGAGGGAGTTGCTGCTAAAGGCAGCGGCTGCAACCGGCCTTCCAATACCGTACCCCATATGCCGATATCCTTGATGGTCATCGTTTCAACCTGTAGAGGGTTTTGCTCCAGAATGGTGAAATTGGCTCGTTTGCCTGGGGTGATACTGCCTATTTCATTTTCAAGCTGCAGCGAGTAAGCAGCATCGAGTGTGATCGCTTTTAAGGCCTGCTCTGCGGTCAGGCGTTGCTCAGGGCCCGCAACCCGTCCAGAAAAAGTGGTGCGATTGACCGCAGCCCAAGCCAGAAATAACGGCTGGGCTGGCGCCATGGGCATGTCGGAATGCAGTGAGATTGATATACCTGCTCGACTTACATCCCCCAGCCGCACCATTTCATCGGCCCGCTCTGGTCCGATACCTACTTCGCCATAGCGGTCGGCCAGCGCGACAGTGTAGTAGGGGTTGGCGCTTACAATCGCGCCCAGTGCCGCGATGCGTTGCACTTGCTGTGTGGTGGCAAAGCCAAAATGTACCAGCGTGGTGCGGTGATTATTTCGGGGGTTGCGCCGCATATTCTGTTCAAGCACTTGCAGTGCTATTTCTAGCCCGGCATCGCCATTTTGGTGAATATGAATCTGGTATCCCGCATCCCAATAGGTCTTAAAGGTGCGGGCATAATTCTCTGGCATCATCATCCATTCACCCTGGTGTTTATCGGTGTAGCCGTCTTGCATCTGCATGAGTTGGCTGAAAATAGCACCGTCGGTAAACAGTTTGACCTGCTTGGGGAGAAAAGCGGTATGGCCGCTCATGCCTTGAATCATTTCTTCCGTTGCCGCTATAAGCGCATCACCCTGATGGGAAAGTGCCAGCATCCGGCCATCGGGAATAAAGTAGAATCGAAAGGGGGTGGCTTCGTCGCCCAACACCGTGTTTTGCACAGAGTACATGCTGGCCAGCCCCGCAGGCTCGGCAGAGGTGGTGACGCCTGCGGCGTGCAGGTAGCGTTCCGTAAGCTCCAGACCTGCGATCACTTGTTGCTCAGAGGCAATAAAGGGCATCAATTTAGGCAGCAGGAATTCGAACATTCCGCGCTCCCAAAAATGCCCCTCGGCTAGGTTTGTTTGTTCCTGTATGGCCTGCGGCTCTGAAAGCACCATATCGGCGTTTAGGCCAACGGCTTCGATGGCCGCAGTATTCAAGATAAACTCATGACACGAGCGATGCCAGATCATAATGGGGCGAGTGGTAGAGATAGCGTCTAGGTCGTCACGGGTTAGCTTGCCGTGAAAATAGTGGTGAAAGCCCCAGCTCAACAAAGGTGTTGCAGGGTCTGCAAGAAGAGACTCAGACTCACGCAAGCGTTGGATATAGCCCTCTTGGCTGCGCACCGCGGCATAGGTTTTACCATCAACCAGCCAGTCTTCAATAGAAATGATTTCCATGGTCAGGCTCAGAGCCGCTAGCACCGGGTGTATGTGCGGCTCTATCAGACCAGGCACAATAACTTTATCGGCAAAACGGCGATCAATTGATGCCAATGTCCCGCCCGATAGTTTAATCATGGCCTCTTGCGAGCCCACCCCGAGGATTCGACCATCGGCGACGGCCACCGCTTGGGCGCGTGGTGTCGCTGGGTCCATGGTGATGATGTCTTTTGCAATATAGACCACAGTTTTAGCAGTCTCGGAATTGGCTACAGTAGATAGCCCAAACAGACATACAGCTAATGCAGTGAAATTTATTAGAGAACGAATCATGCTTTACTCTCGTGTTTATCATGCGTTTAATTTTTTTGGAGAAATTAATTTATTACGTCTGACCAGCTTCCTCAAACGCTCAAATAATTGTTATAAAAAACCAATGCAGCGAACCGCACCGGTATTTTTTAAAATGTTCCCTATTATTTATCAGTTATAAAAATAGCGAAATATTTTAGGCGTTAAAAGTTAGACCAAGTGATCGAAACCGCGAAGGCCAACGGCCTAGAGCCCTACGCCTACCTGAAGCAGGTTTATACACTGTTGCCACAGGCTCAAAGCCTGCAGGAAGTCGAGGCTCTACTGCCTTGGAATATCAAGTCTGCAGTTGGTTAGGCGCTTACCTTCTTTGGATAAGTGGCCGCTTGTGCGTCAAGATTACAGGGCCACTTATCTGATGACTTTACGGCTAATCTTCGCAGGTGTTCGTTTTAGTTAATGGTGCGATTTCTTGCCCCGTCCGAGAATTTTCTTGCCGGGATAGCGCCCTTCGATCCGCTCTGCATCAATCACCACCTGACGTCCAGCAACCAGCACATGCTGCATACCGGTAGGCTTCTGGTATGGATCTCTATAAGTCGCGTTAGCGGCGATGGTGTCGGCATTGAAAATGACAATGTCAGCATCCATACCTTCCTGCAGTCGCCCTTTTTTCTGAAAGGCGGGTGAGGACTGCTCCATCCACTGGGCCTGAAATAAGCTCAGCTTCGCTAGAGCTTGATTCAACGATAACACCTGCTTGTCACGAACATAATGGCCCAGCAACCGGGAGAACGTGCCTGCAATATTGGGGTTGGCCAACACATCCAGATCCAATGCCGGCAGCGCATCGGTGGAAATCATCATCTTCGGCCATTGTATCGCCGTAATCATCCACGGCTCCTTCACATAGTGATGGTTGACCAGTCCACTGGGCTTCTCACGGGCATACTTTTCCCAGGTTTCCTTTGTCAGCCATTCACCGGTGGCAACCCATTGCACATCTTCGTAAGTGATATCGAAAATATTTTTCCAGTCGCGCCGCCGGAACACGTCCGCGGATATACCGGTGCCACCTGCGGCGTAGGATAGGGTTTCGGTGGTGATATTGGCGCCATCCGCATTAGCCTGGTCTATCATCGCCAGCCAGTCGCTGATGCGTCCCATGGCATTGTGCGTTATATGAGATACGAACAGGGGAGCCCCGGTCTTTTTGGCCAGTTCGATAACCTCGATTAGTCCCGATGGGTCACCGGTATAACCTCGGCGTACATGAATTTGGATGGGGGCCTGGCGCTCAGCCGCGACTTCAAACAACATCAACAGCTCCTCGTCTGAAATGGCCATCGTCATATAGTCGAGCAATACCCCTATGCCTAGGCCACCTTCGTCTAGGCCCTGATTCACCAATACACGCATTTTTTCTATCTGCTCAGTAGTCGCAGGTTTCATCCATGCATCACCTCCCATCACCGTCGGTTTGTGGCCGGTGAATATATAAGGCTGATCGACACCTTCGATGACTTTGATACGAATGGCGAAATGCCCCACCGAAGATCCATAGTTAAGTTGCGCGCCGCCCTGGTAGTGTTCACCGTAGAAGCTAATGGGGAAGGAGCCTGCTTCTAGGTCCAGCTGGGTGGTTATCCCATCCAGCAGGTTCATATGCTGACCCAGCAATGTTGGAGTATGGCTGTGCATATCGATAAACCCGGGGGCTACAACAAGGCCACTAGCGTCGATGGTTTTTTTTCCGATGAGTGCTTGCTTCGATATTTTTGCAATACTGCCGCCATTTATACCCACATAGCGCTGGGCGTCCAGTTGAGTCTCTGGGTCGATAACTCGACCATTGGCGATCACCAGATCGTACTCAGCCCCGTGTGTCAGGGCAGGCCTCGATTCGGAGGCGATGGGCTGGCTAGTACTGGATACACGGTCGAATGATTTATGCATCTCGCTGTTTGAGCCATAGGCGTGAGGTAAGAGCGCCACAAGTGTTAAAATGGCGGCCCAGCCTGAGAAAAACATTCTTATCTTGTGCATAGGGGATCTCTCAATATTGGATGATGTTCATGTTCATGTTGACTTGAGTCTGATGAGCGCATTCCTCGGCCCGGCGCCTAATTCTTTGCTCGCGGCTGATACGGCTATTATCGTGCAGCCCCCCCCGCGCTTAAGCGCGGGATACAATTCTTCCAGTTTCTTTCTTCTACAGCCGATATTAATTTAGCTGTTGGGAAATTCTTTGAGCGGCATAGAGCTTGGATAGAAATTGCGGGTTATTCGCTGCGCTGGCTACGGGTTGGCTGGAAAAGTAAGCGATGACCACATTAGTGCTGCGGTTGATGTAAATGACCTGTCCGTGGACACCAACGGCGGCATACTCTCCTAATTGATCGTCGATAATCCACCACATGTTTTTATAGGCCGACCAAGGGCCGTTTTGATACTTACTATTATTACTCATTTTCTGTTTGTCTTTAGCCGAAAGGTTCAGGCTTTGATCAACCCAGTGGGCGGAGATAACTTGTTCGCCGTTTACTTTTCCTCGGTTGAGAATCATTTGGCCAAATAGAGCCGCGTCGCGAAGTGTGGTGGTCATACCTCCGGTGGCGACGGGCATATAGGCGCGATCAATCGCAATTAATGCATCGTGTTCAGAGCCAATCTTTGACCATATCTTTTTCTGAATAAAATCTTGCAGAGGCATACCCGATACACGTGTTATTATCCAACCAGCTACGTCGGCATTTGCGGAGTTGTAGTCAAATTCGTCACCGGGTTTCAGGGTTTTGTCTTCGGTAATGAATTTTTTTATAAAATCATAAATGCCGTAGATATTGCTGTTTTCCGGTTGGGCTTCTCGTCCACCCGGGATGTAGGCCATGTTGAGGGCTGGGGCGTAGTATTTAAGGAAGTTGGAATCTAGGTCGATGTAGTTTTCTTTAAAATCGATGGCTGTACTGTGGTTAAGTACATTCTGAATGGTGGTTCGCTCATAACCACTGCCGTTCAATTCTGGAATATACTTGGCGGGGGAATCGGATAGTTTTATTTTTCCCTCTTCAACGAGAATGCCGAGGGCCGTACTGACAAGTGATTTTGTGGCGGAGAACCAGATATGGTGGTCGTGGCGGTTCATCTCTCCGTAATAACGTTCAAACAGCACTTCATTATCACGTAATACCACAAAACCATCGGTATCGTTACTGGCCAAGATGTGTTCGACCGTATGTGACTCCCCAAAACCGTCGACCAATTCCAGTTGGCCCAGTTCGGAATGTTCTTTTTGGTTCAGCACGTTAACTTGACCTTCTCTAGGGATAGTTAGCGTGTTGAACGGAGCGCCAATGTTATGGAAAGCCCATTTGCTAAAGGGGTATTCTCGATAGTTTTTAAAGGTTACCTGACTTGATGTGCTGGGCGGGGTTCCTTCCATAACAGCAATTGTATTTGGCTCTGCGGTCGTGATGTGAGCGGCCAATATGAGTAGGCTAAAAGTCGCAATCGTGAATATTTTTTTCATATTATCATCTCAATATTTAAGTGAGTAGCTGCTAATAACGAGTTGGCTAGCGAGCACTGCGTAGACTACGACACCACGTTAATTACAGCCCCCAGCATGCGAAATTAATGTATTGCGCCTGACTAGCCTCCTCGAGCGCTCAAATAATTGTTATAAAAAAACCGGTGTGATGAACCACACCGGTGTTTTATAAACCGATAGCTATTACTTATTAGTCATAAAAATAGCTTTTTTAGTCTTTAAAATTTAGACCAAGTAACCGAAACACCTAGAGTGCGTGGCATAGCCGGAATGTATAAGCCGCCGAAACCACCCTGATAATAACTGTGAGCTAAGTATTCTTCATCGCCAGCATTTTTAACCCACGCGGCCACTTCCCACTCACTTCCTGCGGAGGTGTAACCTGCTCTAAAGTTGGTGATACTGTATTCGCCTTTACGGCTTACGTCGTAATTTTGAATTTCCTGCTCAGTCTCACCCTTAAAGAGGTATTCAGCGCGGTAACTAAGTTCAGCGCCACTGTTCAAATGGGTTTCATAAAGTGCCACTAGATTGTATGCGTTTTGGGGCGCGTTACGTAGCTTGTTGCCTTCAAAAGGTATGAGGCCTGGGCTATCGAATTTTGAATACTCAGTATCTAGGTAAGCATAATTACCTTGCAGGCTGAACTCTTCAGTAATACCCCATTCAAACTCTACTTCGATACCTTGAATATCTGCTTCACCCGCATTAACCGTTCCAACCGGGCAAATGGTCGTATCGCAAGAAGGTAAGTTGGTTGCCACTTGCAAATCTTGATAATCTGTTTTGAATACTGCGGCGTTCAGGCGAAGTGTGTTATCAAGAAGCATAGACTTAACGCCAACTTCAAAGTTAACGGCAGTCTCTTCATCGTATGGAGTCTCCGCCGCCAATTTATTGGCGGGCAATGTTCCCCAGCCGCCACTTTTGAAACCTGAAGCAGCGCTCACATACGCCATAACATCGTTTGTGAACTGATAATTAGCTGAGAAGTTGTACGTAGGCGAAGTCCATTTTTCGCTAGCGTTAATGTCATACGCTTCGGTTGCAAACAGCCCAATCCCAGGGGTGCCGACCGTAGAAAAGTCTTTTTTATCTTGGCTAAATCGTGCGCCGAAGGTTAAGTCTAGTGAGTCAGTAACGGACCAAGTCCCTTGACCAAAAACAGCAATACTATTATTTTCGGCGTTTTGCTCAAAACGATCAGTTAACGTCAGTCCTTCTGCGGGAATAAGAGCAGGAGAAACTAATAGTGCAGCTGGGCCAATTAAAAAGGCACCGCCTTCAGCTCGGCTGACGTCTTCCTGGAAGAAGTAGGCACCGGTCTGCCAGTTAATATTATCTGAACTGCCTGCGATACGAATCTCCTGAGAGAACATTTCACTCTTTTCTTGAGTGAATTGCGTAATATCAAATATTGGAAAAGCCTGTAAACCCATTCCTACCGTACTATTCGCCATGTCGGTTTCAGTTTCACGGTAGGCGGTAATCGATGTAATGGTTATATCATCTAGGTCCCAATCCATTTGTAAGGATAGGCCTGAATTCTCTACATTCTGGTGGCCGGGGTCTTCGAGCAGGGTGTCATGGAAACCTATTTTGGGTACCGCAGAAAGATCCGGAAGACTAGGGATGGCGCCTTTGAGGATCGGGTAGCCGCCATTGGCGAGAAAGTTTACGATATCGCCCGTTCCCGCACCAGGGTTAAGCTGGGGGTTGACGTTTAGACCGCCTCTTTCGTCCTTTATATGGTCAGCCGTGATGAGTCCACTAAAAGAGGATGACGGCGTAAACGCGAGTTGTGCGCGTAGCGCTTTAGAGTCCATGTCGCCGGTATCTGCATCAGAGCTATACGCACTTTCGAATACATCACCACGTTCTTTAACAGAAACAGTCGCTTTTGCCGCTATCGTATCGCTCAACGGCCCACTGACAAGACCTTGAATGCCGCGTGACTCATAGTTTCCTGCGCTGACTTTTACCTTAGCTTCAAACTCCTGGCCGGGTTTTTGTGTGCGAACATTAACTACACCTGCAGCCGCATTTTTCCCCCAGAGCGTACCCTGTGGGCCACGCAATACTTCAATAGCTTCCAAATCAAATAGTTCTGTGGCTCCAGCTGACGCACGGTTCATATATACGCCGTCAACAAATGTAGCGACAGAGGCTTCGCCGCCTGCAGCGCCTCGACCGTTTGAGCCGACACCTCGAATATAAAGCATTGGTTGCGCAGCTGAATACGTTCCCATGCTAAAACCCGGTGTACGAAGGGCAATATCTTCGACGTTGGTTATACCGGCCTGCTCAATTGTACGCGAGTCAATTGCAGTTACCGCAATAGGAACATCTTGAAGACTCTCCGATCGTTTGGTTGCTGTAATAACGATTTCTTCCAAGACCTGCGCTTGCAGTCCAATTGATCCAGAGGCAATGGCAATCGCAAGCACGGTCTTTTTAAGGCAGGATGAATTCATCTTATCTCACTCTCATTTTTTATGGTTATGGTTATTAACTTTCTACTTCTTATGGTTTAAGTGATGCTTTAAAAATATAACCTATAAGATTTTATAGGCAAAGTTGTATTGTTCTAGCTTGTCTTCAAGGTAGGGTCGTTTTTCATTAAAAAGTCGGTTGATGGTTATCTCGGCTAGTTGGCCAAGCTTGCTGCAGTTGATTATTTCAATTTTAGCGTTGATTCCAAGGTGTTCCAATTCTTGCTCACAACAACGTTTTATTTGGTCGGCCCGTAGGTCGGGTTTGAATATTTTACCTACCGCGGTGGTAGGTATTTCGTCGACAATATAAATTTCTTTAGGGACGGCGGCGCGTTCGCTAATGTGTTCAGCCGCCCATAATAAAATTTGGTCTGTTGTTGCTACGCCACTGGGAGTCAGTTGGATGTATGCAACTGGGACTTCCCCTGACTTGATGTCTGGTCTACCAACCGCGGCGGCTTCCGCAATAGCGGAATGCTGATAGAGAACCTCCTCAATGATGATCGGGTCTATGTTGTGTCCACCGCGTATAATCACATCTTTACTGCGGCCAGTTAGCCACAAGTAGCCATCCTCATCGATACGGCCCAGATCGCCGGAGTTGAGCCACCCATCTTCGACCCATAGATCGGCATTCTTACTTTCTTGCTTGTAGCCGCAGATGACCGTTGGGCCAGAAATGGCGATGATGCCGACTTCGTTAACCGCGCAGTCTCGACGGGTCCTGCTGTTTTCATTAAGGATAACCGTTTTAATTTGCATGAAAGGCAGGCGTAGCCCGACAGAGCCATTGCGGTGTTCGCCATACATTGGGTTGATAGCCGTCGCGCAGGTTCCCTCGGTCTGGCCATAGCCTTCAACAATAACAAGTCCGGTAGCCTTCTCGAATCGCTGTTTAGTTTCTTTTGGCAGGGGAGCCGCGCCGCAAAGCGCGACTTTTAAGCTGCTAAGATCATGGCCATGAGTGTCAAAGTTTAGCAGGCCGCTAATGACGGTGGGTACGGCACTGAAAAAGCTTGCCTTGTGACGTTCGACAACCTGCCACATCTGGCTAAGAGCCCTTGGATTTCTAAAACCATCAGCCGTCAGTAAAATTATCTCGACGCCAGAATGAAATGCCGCGAGGCCCGTTACTATCGCACCATTGACATGAAATAGCGGTAGTCCACAGATGCCTACGTCGGATGCTTTGTAATCAAGGCTGAAGGCTGCTTGCGAGGATGCCGCCACTTCGTTGTAATGACTGTGCTGTGCCAGTTTTGGTACGCCTGTTGTTCCCCCTGTGTGAAAGTAGGCTGCGATGTCGCCGGGGTGAATAACTCGACCACTGTCTAATTTTTCGTTATTAAACTGAGTTAAATACTGGTCAAAATCTATGACCTTGCATGATTCTTCCACAGTAGGTTCGATATTTTTTGAACGTAAGTCTTGGCTGGATAACTTGTCTATATCTACGGTAAGTATTGCGACTAACGTCGGTACCTGCGATGCAATGAGCTTGGCTTTTTCCCATAAGTCATAGTCTTTTGATGGTGCCAAGGTGACTAATACTCGACTGTCTGCTTCGCGCATTATCGCGGCTATATGCTCGGCATCCAGAAATTGATTGATAGGGGTTACTATACCTGCGGCCTCCCCCCCCCAGAGAGTGAAGTGGGCTTGCGGAATGTTTGGCAGGAGCATGGCGACAGAGCGCTCTTGATTAACACCAAGGGCGTAAAAACTGTTTGCTGCTTGGGTGATGAGCTCGAACATCTCGCGATAGCTGTAAGATATGTCATTATTACGTTCTGGATCGGCGAGAAACCGAAGTGCCGTTTTCCCCATATATTTACTGGCGCTGTGTTTTAACAGTTCATAAGTGTTATTTGCGCTGAGGTAATCCTGCAGTGGCTTTTTCTCT
>Ga0105348_1002225_pt1 | contig 11790 bp, 11 predicted proteins | sample EN8Hudsemesocosm_2_FD_83504 | JGI IMG/M metagenome (GOLD analysis project Ga0105348, IMG submission 83504) | Methane-oxidizing microbial communities from mesocosms in the Hudson Canyon - EN8C Hudson Canyon | ecosystem: Environmental > Aquatic > Marine > Cold seeps | place: Hudson Canyon... | reverse complement strand
CGCAGAGGGGCCATTGTTGATCACATGAACTAAAGGTAGGCGGTTTTCGACCGCCCGTATCCTTGATAAGGCTAAGTGTTGAAATGGCGCATGACTTTGGCCAAACCAAGCGTCAAAAGAAGCTGTCACCAAGACGCCACCGGACGCGCTCTGAGAGACGGCATCCGCCACAAACTCAGGAAAAATAACTTCAAAACATATCAGCGGAATAAAGCTCATGCCTGCGGCAGAGAAAACCGATCTTTTTTGTCCTGCAGAGATATTTGCTAAAAAATCACCGACGATGGTTTGCGCCCATGAACGCATCAAAGGGCTGCGCTCTATTAAGGGCATATATTCCCCAAAGGCGATGCGTTTTTGTTTGCGATAAATCGAGGCCAGTTCACCCTTGTCAGAGAGCATAAACAGGGTGTTATACGTTTCTGTGCGCCCAGAATCAGAGTGCTTACTCGTTACCTTTTCGAGGTCTTGCATAATCAGAGGTGTTGCCAGCTGTTTCACCCGCTGTCGATAGGCTGCGCGCACATAGTCGCTATCGAAAAAACCTTTATAACGAGACTCCGGCCAAAAGACGATTTCGGCCCCGCTCTCAACTAGCCGTTCCGTCATTTCCATTTCAGGCGGATAAGACCAGCCATATCCCGCTTGAGGCGCTGGAATCGCAATACTCGCTTGATCGTTAGGTTGCACTAGACCAATTTTTTTACTTGGCCAATCGAGCTGACGCTGCTCCCAATCGGCTAAATGATAATAGCCATAAGCAAACCATAAGCTGAAAAACAAAGCAGGTACGATAAACGGCAACAACGTCGATCTGGTATCTCGCAAATTTAATAATTGATAAATGCAGATATTACTCAGTGCAAGCGCGAAGTCGAGACCATAAATTCCGACCATATCAGTCGCTTGGAGGGCCAATAAATTATGGCTTTGTCCCATGGCAAGTTGCACAGGAATAACGTTCGGAAAAATCGCATATGCAGCAACAAATAGCAGTGGAAATAGCAGCAAGCGCTGCCATAAGTTTTGCTTAGACAGCGCGCCCCAAAGCACCATAACAACTGCGATCACTTGCGCACTGTAGGCCCAGTACAAGAAAGAAATCAAAGCAGAAAGCAGAATGCTATATCCTTTCATATTCATAATGAAAGGTAGTACCCAATAACAACTACAGAGGTATAACACCAAGCCCGCAAAGAGACTCACGGCATAGCATTGTCGTAAAGATAAGCCTTTTACGGCAAACAACAAGGGTACCAGACAAAACCAGGCTAGTAGATAGAAACTGGGCTCTAATACCGATAAGGCCATTAACAAACCCGTTAAAGCGGCAAAGGCATAACGCCAATGCTTATGTAGTCGGCTCAGAATAAGCGAGGCTAATTTACCGCGCGTATTGCTGGTCGTAAGCTCTGGCACCGGGCAATTCCTCCGCAGAATAGTGACGCTGGAATAAACTATTTACTTGCTGCTGCTGGTCATCCGCACCCAAAACAGCCGCTAAAATGACTTGTTTTTCTTGCTCAAACTGCTGGTAGCGCAACTGCCAGTCATTCTGCTGTTGCTCCATGAGAGATACCTGCTCTGCTGCCCCTTTACCTAAGGTTTGCTCGCGCCGCGCCTGAATCTGTGCCTCATCTTGGCCTTCCGCGCGCATTTTTTCTACATCGTCATGAAGTTGCTGAACTTCTGGTGAAGGGGAGCTCATAACCAGACCACTTTGCTGTGCTGCGGTTTTTAGCTGTGTTAGTTGCTGATTTCGTTGCTCAACAGAAATAGCATCATCTCGTTTAATGATTTCCCGCTCCAGATGATACTCGGCACGACGTTGCTGTGCACCGAATAGCTTTTCGGTATACTCTTCGCCCATAATTTCGTATCTTAAATCGCTTATCGTCGCTAACTGTTCTAGCGCAGTATCGATACTGTCGGGACGTGGCGAGTTCATCACAAGCGCCTTTTCGGTCACTTTATAGCGATAGTATTTTGTGAAGACATCTGCCACTTGCGCGCCCGCTTCGCCTGGTAAACTGGTTTGAATCAGCTCTAGTATATGTGCTATTTGTTCTTCTGGCAGATCAGTCGGCAGTCGAGCGATGGCCCGATTCAGGGACGCCTCTGTCTTATCATTTAAAATTAACTGCCCAAAACTATCCAACTTGACTAAGCGCAAAGCATATTCAACTTCACTAAAGCCCACTTGCATTTTTGGTTTAACAACCTCGTCCAAGACTGCAACAGGGGCTCCAGACTGCTGCTCGTCAGTGTTTTCGGAAGCTACTTCATCAATGAGTGCATCAATAAACCGCTCATCACTGAGATTAGCATTCTTTTTGTCACCTGCCGGAAGCACTTGCATGGCGTTGCTGTACTTTGAATCTAACGAGCCTGGATCTGAGGAGTCTGAAATGATATCGGTTAAGACAGTCATTAATAACCCTACGGCCCCAACAGTAATCAACAGGGGACGAATAAAGCTTTTTATATTGATCATATTTCCATGCAACATAGGAACATCCAGAGACTAGGGCAATTTAGGTTGGAAAATTTCAATATCCGCGTTTTGACGCAATTCAGCCAGCAGTGCCTGCACCCTCAATTGCTGAATTTCATCGCGTAACCAGTCCCGCGATCGATTATAAGGGGTTTTATCTAGTTCTTTCTTGCCCTCTAAATAGAGTAAACGCCAACCTGCCCTAGTTTTTACCGGTTCAGTGGTAAATGTGGCCACTTTCAGGTTTTGCACAGCCTCTAGCTGTTGTACGTTCATTTGGCCGCTACGTAACCAACCCAACCAACCGCCATCTGACTTGCCATTCTCACGGGTATAACTATTCGCCAGTATCTCAAACTCGGCACCCTCATTGAGTTGCGTTAGTAACTGAGCCACTTCTTCCTGAGTCGCCACATTGATTGCCCGCAAACCGTATTTAAAGGCTGCTGGGATAGCATCATAACGATTGCGAATTTCTTCCTCGGAGACTTGCATATTAGCCACCTTTTCTCGAAGGAACATTTGCCCGAGTAAGGTCTTATATTGAATGGCTGCCTCAGCGACCGTAGTAGGTAGTTTGTCCAAGCCCGTTTTACTTGCTTCCTGAACCAATATTTCTGCCAGGACCAGGTCATCTATTAATTTCTGTTGTTGAGCCTTAGATAGCTTGCCATCCTCACTCATATTTACCATTGAATGCTTGCTTCTCGCTTCGATCAACACGGAAAGTTCAGCGTCACTAATAGCCACATTATTGACCATGGCGACGACATCAGGACTCGCTTCCACCGCGAACAGTAGGCCAGGCATGAAAGTCAGGATCGTTAAGGAAGTAATATATTTTAAACTTGGTTTTAGGCGTTTCACGCTATTCTCCACAGGCATTCACACACAAAACAATACGGTATTGTATGCACTTTTTATTATTATTCGATATTTGCTAAGACACGAAAGTACTACTAATATTTCTAAGATTTACCTATCGTTTAAAGCACAGTTGCTACTTCTATTACAGCAGTCTCGAACGCAAAGGTAAATATCTCACTTTGTGGAGCCGCCGTTCGTCCGGCAGCTCCGTTTAACATTTAACTAAGAGTTAGAGGTCTTCCATATGGCTCTTAACGTCTTGATACGCTTGTAGGTCCCAAAGAAGACCTAAGTGACTCGCACTAGTGGTTTGCGTACTGATACCACAAATCGCACTTTCTGCCGGTAAAACGATGCCATCTGAATCAGACCAAACAGAACGATCACAACCTTGGCCAGCCAAAGTATTCAGAAAATCAGAGCCAGGTGATAAGTCAGCACAAGCTGGGTCCCAGCAAACATAACCCCAAGTGGTGCCATTATGCGGCGCAGCTAAGGCGACAAAACGATCATTCGCAGCGTAACCGCCTTCAAATTCACGGAACCAACGTGTAACTAAACCACCATTTGAATGTGAAACGATGGTCACTTGTTGGTTATTGTGGTCAGCACGCACGTCGGCCACAAAATCGGCAAGCTGTTGTGCACTGGTGATATTGTTGTTCCAGGTAGAGCTATATTCAAAGCCGTATAATGAACATCTATCATATCCATCAGCTTCTAGATAGTTCCAGATATCGGTCCAGTTAAAGTTACCGCCAAGATAACCATGTACGAAGACAATGGGTTTGAGATTGGGGTCACAGGTTTCAGGCTCACCACCACCGCTTGAAGCGTAAGATGTCGTTGAGAGTAACGCAAGGCATACCAGGGAAGTTGCGCTGAGTAGTTTCAGTAGTGTTTTTTTCATGATCATATTCTCTATGTTTGTTTTTATAGTCGAGTAATTAGAACTTCGTTTATTACCTTGGCCACATCCTTGTCGATGCCCCTTATAGATACTTCCAGTTCCTTCTGATCCAGAACCAGCATAACGCTGAAGAAAACCACAAATATAGAAAGAACTGATGATGGACGAAAAATTAACTATAATTTATTTCGGTGACTGGGCTAGCCACCACATCTCGAAAACGTATTGTTAAGGCCTAAGAAAAGCAGGCATGTAGCCCGCCCACTCGGTAAGAAAGGGAAAAATAGTTTAAGGCCACCGATAGAGGTAGTGACCTTAAACTAGGCTTGGCTCAAAGCTAGGTATATAAGCCAAAACTATTGAATATTCTTAAATAAAACTAGCCAAATTGAACATAACTAAAGATTATCTTTGATATCCTGATAAACAGTTGCATCAGTAAACAGCGCTTCATGCCAAACACTGACTGTTTGCGTGCTCGTACCACACATCGCACTTTCTGCTGGCAGAACAATAAGGTCAGAGTCAGACCAGATAGAACGATCACAACCTTGACCCGCTAGATTATTAAGAAATGCAGAACCAGGCGCCATGTCTGTGCAAGATGGTTGCAAACAGATAAGCGTATTCGCCCAAGTGGTACCATTATGAGGCGTACCCAGAGTAATAAAGCGATCGTTCGCCGCATAGCCATTCTCAAATACGCGGAACTGTCGGGTAATCAAACCACCATTAGAATGAGCCAGAATGGTTACTTGCTGGTTATTGTGATCTGCACGTACATCGGCAACGAAGTCAGCCAGGTTTTTAGCTGCTGTCACGTTATCGTCCCATGCGGTGCTCCAAGAAAAGCGATTGAAAGCACAACGCTCATAGCCGTCAGCGACGAATCGGTCGACAATATCATCCCATTGAGAGTTACTGCCGTTCCAGCCATGGACTAAGACAAAGGGTTTTACATTGGCATCACAGGTTTCGTTACCACCACCAGATGAAGCCAATACAGAGCTCGCCAAAATGGTTAGGGACAGGCCCGTCAGTAATTTAAGTAGTACTTTATTCACGATCAATTCCTCGAAATTTGTTTTTATAGTTGAGTTTTTAGAACACTTGGCAGTTTCCTACAGGATGACACCCAGCTCCCTCTGATCCGCGGCTAGAATAGTTCTTACGCTTCTAAGAAATATAGAATGAATTGATGATCACCCCTTAAAATTGTTGCTAATATAAAACTTATTAATATTAATGTTCGTATTCGAACTTCCATATACCCCATTTGTCGGTTTACAATCGCGCACTACAGCTTTAACGTTAAAGCTTAAGCACAAGTCATCTAAAAATCGCTTATGACAAAAAAAAATAAAACTGAATACTAAAAGAAAATATACATATGAATACTTTTATCTCGCCGCCAGTTGACCAGACTCAACCATCCTCACGCTTGTATTTGTGGAAACAGCGCACCTTCTATATTGGCCCTCTCACAGAGGCCATTCATTTTTCACAAGGTGCTGCGTCTTTTGCAGTCAGTTTAGGGGGCAGCATTGAGTTCTCATCAAAACAGCTTAAGGAAAAGGTCACGTGCAGGAGCCTTCTGATTCCGCCAGGCACTGAAATTGAGTGTTACTCTGGCACAGAACCGGTTGCCATTTGTATGCTCGATGCACTCTGCAGTGACTACAACAGCCTGCTGCCATTGATGCAGAATAAAATTAAGAACATTGCTTACGGGATAAAAAAAGAAGAGAGTTATATTGAGGCATTTACAAAGCATTTTTATCAAGAACTGCCACCTGAAGAAATTTATCAGTGCCTCGACAAACTGGTGTCGTTACGCTGCCAAAAGAGTGATATACATAATATAGACCCTAGAATTATTAAGGTCATTACACTTATTCAGGAAAACATCGGTGATAATTTATCGATTGAACTACTCGCAGAAAAAGTTGACTTATCCGTGCCTCGTCTCACGCAATTATTTCGTATACAAACGGGCGTACCTATCCGTCGCTACCGTTTGTGGCACCGGCTTTTCTGCTCCATGGCAGACCTCACAGTCAATGGAAGCCTGACTAGTTCAGCCATTGATGCCGGCTTTTCAGATGCCTCACATTTTAATCGTACCTTTAAAAGCATGTTTGGTATGACGCCAACACACTTACTAATGCAATCCAATGGCATTAAAATTTTCACTGAGTAAGGCTAAAACACTAACGTCGTTTCTGACCAGTATTTTTACCATATGCGCGATCTTTGCGTCGCTTCCTTTCACCCGATCGAGAATTCTTTTTAGACACTTTTACTTCTTTCGTTAAGTCGGGCTCAAAGCCCGGCAACCATTGCTGAGGTAGACGTTCATTCAGTATGCTTTCGATTTCTTCTAGTAAGTATTCTTCACCCAGGCTCAGTAAAGAAATAGCTAAACCCTCTTTGCCGGCTCGGCCAGTACGACCGACTCGGTGAATATAATCTTCAGCGACGTAAGGCAATTCATAGTTGATCACATATTTGAGCTGGTTGATATCTAGCCCGCGTGCAGCCACATCGGTGGCCACCAGGGCACGTATTTCATTCTGTTTGAATGCTTCAAGCGCTCTTTCTCGAGCACCTTGTGATTTGTCGCCATGAATAGCCAGAGTTTTAAGGCCGTCTTTACACATTTCTTTAACGAGTTGATCGGCCCCTTGTTTAGTGCGGGTAAAAATCAGCACTTGTTGCCAGTTTTTAGAGCCAATGAGATAAGACGTCAGTTCGCGTTTTCTGTCTTCGTCAACGGCATAGACCATTTGCTCGACTTGCGTGGCCGCAGTATTACGCGCATCAACCTCAATGAGTTTTGGTTCATTCAACAAGGTTTTACTTAAGTCAAAAATGGCATCATCAAAGGTGGCCGAAAATAACAGTGTCTGCCGCTTGGAAGGCATAACTCTCAAGATGCGTTTGATGTCATTGATAAAGCCCATATCCAACATACGGTCGGCTTCATCAAATACCAAATATTTAATTTTATTCAGGTCAACGCACTCTCTCATCAGCAAGTCCAGCAAACGACCTGGTGTGGCGACCAGCACGCTCACGCCTTTTTTTATGGCGTCTACTTGCGGGTTGAGACTTACACCACCGTAGGCAATCGCGCTGTTTACTCCGGTATTTGTGGCATACTTTTCAAAACTATTAAACACTTGCTGTGCCAGCTCTCGGGTAGGCGTTAACACTAAAGCTTGAGGGTACTGGGAGGGCTTCGTCTCTTCGTTTGTCTGGCTTGCGTCACTTGTACTGTTTGCAACGCTGTTAATCAATTTATGTAAAATAGGTAAAGCAAACGCAGCGGTTTTTCCTGTGCCGGTTTGTGCTCCCGCCATCACATCATGACCTGCCAGGATTTCAGGAATTGCGGCTAGCTGTATAGGTGTTGCCTCCTGGTAACCCAGTTCATCGATTTGTGTGATTAATTGTTGATCGAGGCCTAAAGATTGAAAACTCATGGTTTACCACATTATTAAGAGAAAATGATGAATGCTTGAATGAAAAGAATGCATGACAATTGCCCAGTTTAACGGCTTTACCCGTGAGTTTATATATTTCACTGCGGTATCGCCGCCGTTTCAGGTATTCTATAGCGCCTGTCACTCACTAAACTGATAGCACTAAACTAAAGGTGTTTAACTAAAACTCGACAAAAAACAGAAGTGTAGAAATAACGTGAAAGAATGCAATTCCTGCGGAAAATGCTGTATAAAATACGGCGACGGTGGTCTTAGTGCTTCCGATAATGACATTGAAATGTGGGAATTATTTCGGCCTGACATCTATCGCTATGTGCGCAAAGGCGAGATTTGGTTTGACCCAGACACTGGCGAAGCCATTAAACGCTGCCCTTGGCTTCGACAAACACCAAAGCAAGGCACTCAGCCTCTTAGGTATACCTGTGATATTTACAGCGACCGCCCAGAAGATTGCCGCCACTACCCTAGTAATATCGATGAGATGGTCAGAGACGAGTGTGAAATGATCGAAGTACAGGATTTAGCTAAACCCAAGCAAGCCCAAAAAAAACTCGATAAACTTATGTCAGACAGCCGGCCACCCTATCTTTAAGCCGTCTAGCTATGAACTGTCTACCTAAAACCTTCATCCCTAAACTCTCTACGTATAAACTCTCTATCTATAAATAAGGAAAACCAAGTGTCCACAGATTGCTCTCAAGCAGATACCCTGATCGTACTCGATTTTGAAACGACAGGTCTATCACCCGACATGGGTGACAGAGCGATTGAAATCGGTGCGGTATTAGTCGAGAAAGGTATTATCAAAGACCGTTTTCAGGCTTTAATGAATCCTGGCATGCGGATCAGTAGTTTTATAGAAGATTACACCGGCATCACAAATGCCATGCTAAGTGATGCCCCCCCCTGTGCCGACGTGATGAAGGAGTTCGGTCACTTTATCGATGGCTATAATTTAGTGGCGCATAATGCCTCATTTGATAAGCGTTTTCTCGATGCCGAATTATCCCGTATCTCGTGTACTTATTCAGGTGAGTTTGGCTGTTCTTTACTTGCCGCCCGCAGAATTTTTCAAGATGCACCCAACCACCAATTAGGCACCTTGGTAAGCTATACCAACATCCCTTCAGACGGTACTTTTCATAGAGCCTTATATGATTCTGAAATGACCGCTAAACTGTGGTTAGCCATGTTAGATACCATTGGAGAGCGATATGATATATTCGACCTACCTTTTTCAGTCATACAAAAACTCAGCAAGGTGCCTAAAAAATCGGTACATGCATTCTGGCAAAAGCAGCAGGCATGACCAATTTGACCATGACTAAGGATTTATTCAGCACCGACTCATCCAGCGATGATTTATTCGACACTCGCTCATTCAAAACAGACGAGCCGATTCAACTGAACCTGCCAGATGCGGATGTCAGACTCTATAAACACTTCTTTTCAGCAGATGAGGCTGATGCTTTGTTTGAAACCCTGAAACAAGAAATTAACTGGCAACAGGAAAAGGTAAAAGTGTATGGCAAGCTGCATAATACGCCAAGACTAACGGCTTGGTATGGCGAGCCAAACAAAACCTACACTTATTCTGGGCTCAGCGCGACGACGACTCCCTGGACAAACAGTCTTCTCAGCGTGAAACATAAATTAGAGTCTATCTGTGAGCATACCCTCAATAGCGTTTTATTGAATTTGTATCGAGACGGCTCAGATGGCGTATCCTGGCACAGCGATGATGAAATTGAGCTGGGTAAAAACCCGCTAATTGCCTCTGTTAGTCTGGGTGAAACCCGTCCATTTCAGATGAAGCCCAAGTTATTAAAGAAAGACAGTAGCTTAAAGAAAGATAGAGTGGACATACCATTAGCTCATGGCGACTTATTAGTGATGCAAGGTGAAACACAACATAATTGGCTGCATCAGATTCCAAAAAGTAAAAAAGCACTGCGCGAAAGAATCAACCTAACTTTCCGATTTGTGAGCTAAACTAAGCACATATATTTGTGCTCAACGCTAAGAATCAACCTAAACAATTACACGGACCAATACCATGAAATTACTACACAGACACAACCTATATTGCTGGAGCCAATTCGATGAGGATAGAAATATCGACTTTCATAGTTATGCCTGGGTCACCGATGGTGAAGCCGGCAGCAAAGATGTCGTCGTCATTGATCCGCTGCCCATGTCAGAGCATGACAAAAAACACTTGGGCACCTTAGGCAAAGTGAACCGAATATTGATCACAAATTCAGACCATGTGAGAGCGGCTGAACAATTGGCTAAAGATACAGGGGCTGAGATCTGGGGGCCGGTTGCTGAAAAGGATGACTTTCCTATCAAGTGTGATCACTGGCTTGGTGAGGAAAAAAATGCCATCGAGGGTTTAGACTCTTATGCCTTATCAGGTTCTAAAACCGGTGGCGAACTAGCGTTTGTGATTGAGAAAAATACTTTAATTACAGGTGACCTGATACGTGCTCACAGTGGCGGCAAACTTTGCATGCTGCCTGACGCTAAACTCAAGCATAAAACCTTGGCTGTCGAAGCGGTTAAGCGCCTTGCGAACCTCAAAGGTATTCATGCCATATTACCAGGTGACGGTTGGCCGGTATTCAGAAATGGCAGCAAAGTATTAGCTGAATTAGTTAGTTCTTTATGAGCCATAAGGTATGAAATCAGATAAGAATCCAGACTTGGACCTGATAGTAGAGACGACCTTAAAGCATTACTCACGTAATGCTGAATCTTTCTGGCAAGGCACACGTGATCATGATGTCAGCCAGAATATTGAAGCCTTACTGAATGCATTACCGCAACAGAAAGGCTTGGATATTCTTGACTTTGGTTGTGGCCCAGGAAGAGATTTGGCGACCTTTAAAGCCTTAGGTCATCACCCTGTAGGGCTCGATGGCAGTGCTGAATTTTGCCAAATGGCTCAAGCATTTTCGGGCTGTGCTACATTGAACCAGAATTTTTTGGATCTGCAACTTGAACCTGAATCATTTGATGGCATTTTTGCCAACGCCTCGATGTTTCATGTACCGAGCAGTCAGTTAGCCGATGTATTAAGCAAACTCCATGCGGCATTAAGAAGCGGAGGTATGCTATTCACCTCAAACCCGAGAGGCAAGGCTGAAGGTTGGAATGGTGAACGTTACGGCCATTACATGGAGTTGGATGTAAGCCAGCGCTATCTAGAAGAGGCAGGATTTAAAATAGTACACCACTATTACCGCCCCAGCGGCTTGCCTATTGAAGAACAGCCTTGGTTAGCGATTGTCAGTCAGCGTCGCTGATATCAAGTCATACCGGCGGCCTTTTAAGCCGGTATCTTTGGAACACACTCTAATACCGCTTATCCGCCTACCTAAGAACCCGTCGACCGCCCCCTTCTTTTATCTTGCCAAGTTATATTTTAGGGCGATGGTAAAAGTCCATTGCAAGCTATCCGTACCTTCAGGAAAAGAAGGAAAGCTGTCGACCCTTTCAAACGCGCCGAGGGCAGCGTTTTGAAACAGGTGATGCCCTATGTTACCGAGTACTTTTAGGTCTATCATGGAACCGTCTTGCTGTAGGGTAAACTCGACCTGAACCTCCCCTTCTCTGCGCATTTTTCGTAATATACGGGGGTAATATTTCTGTGCTTCGATCAACGCCATTACCTCTTCCCTGTAGCGCTGAATTTGCTCATTTTCCAGCCCTATACTTTGCCCTTTTATTATGCGCGCCTGCCTATTACGTGAAACTATCACAGGCTCTTGTTCTGTCTTGGGCGCAGCTTTGGGTGTTGCTTTGGATGTTGCTTTGGATGCAGCTTTGGGCGCAGCTTTGGGCGCAGCTTTGGGCGCAGTTTTGGGTGTTGCTTTGGATGTTGCTTTGGGTGTTGCTTTGGGCGCAGTTTTGGGTGTTGCTTTGGGTGTTGCTTTGGGTGCAGCTTTGGGTGCAGCTTTGGGTGCAGCTTTGGGTGCAGCTTTGGGTGCAGCTTTGGGTGCAGCTTTGGG
>Ga0105348_1002222_pt1 | contig 11804 bp, 11 predicted proteins | sample EN8Hudsemesocosm_2_FD_83504 | JGI IMG/M metagenome (GOLD analysis project Ga0105348, IMG submission 83504) | Methane-oxidizing microbial communities from mesocosms in the Hudson Canyon - EN8C Hudson Canyon | ecosystem: Environmental > Aquatic > Marine > Cold seeps | place: Hudson Canyon... | reverse complement strand
CTCGGTAAATTTAAGCGCATTGCCGACTAAATTATTAAGAATCTGCCTTAACCTACCAGGATCACCTTGGACCATAGAACGAGTTATTTTACTGTTATCGACAACAAGCTCTATCGCATTTTCTGCCGCTCGCAAAGCTTGTGCTTCTGAAAAAGAGTCAAACAACTGCCTAAGATTAAAATCCATTACCTCTAGGTCTAGTTTACCTGCTTCGATTTTTGAAAAATCTAAGATATCGTTGATAATCCCAAGCAAAGATTGAGCGCTCGTATTCGCGAGCTTTACTTGTCTGTGTTGACTCTCATTGAGCTCCGTTTTATCTAGCAGGCCTAACATACCCAATACTCCATTCATAGGAGTACGAATTTCATGACTCATGCTGGCAAGAAATTCGCTTTTTGCTCTGGCGGCATCTTCAGCGGCAAATTTAGCTTTTGCCATTGTTTGTTCTGCATTCTTACTTAAAGAGATATCGGTACGAATGGCAATATAGCTATTGGGCTTACCTTGATTGTCCATAAAAGGGCATATAGTGGTATCAACCCAATACTCTTGGCCATTTTTAGCCACATTACAGATTTCACCATGCCAGACATTCCCCTTGCTTATAACTAGAAACATTTGCCGAAAAAAATCTTCATCGTGGTGACTCGACTTTAGTATTCTGTGGTTACTGCCCATTAACTCATCGCGACTATAGCCACTAATTTCACAGAACCGGTCGTTACAGTAGGTAATTATTCCCTTTATATCGGTAATTGCGACAATAGCATGCTGGTCCATAGCAAACTTTTGATCATTAAGATCTAAAATAGCTTGTTTACGACCTTCAATTTCTTTGTTCAAACTATCAATAGAGGTCGTCTTCGTACTTAAGTTTTCGACCATATCGTTAAAGGCTTGACCAAGATCCGCAATCTCATCCGAACCTAGATTAGGTATGCGATGTGCCAATACTCCTTGGCCAATACTTCGCGCGGCCTGCTCTAAAATCGTAATGCGTGTTAGAAGCGTCTTTTTTAAAACGACAACTAGAATTAAACCTAATATAAGACTGCCAATAAAGGTGGCACTCATCACTACACGAGAGGCATCGGAGATAGGACGCATCGCAATGGATCGATCAAAAACAACAACAATCTTCGACAAGTTTGGCCCTGTTTTCAGTAATTGGCTTGCAAGCAATTGATTTTCGGTGGGTTTGAACACACCCTTAAAGTGGTATTTTGTGTGCGCTTCAGATTGTGTATGTGAACCTTGAATCAAAATATTATTTTGCTTATCGGTAATAAATAGCGAGTTAATGGGGTTACCCGTATCCGCTAGTTCTTCCGCAATGTTATTTAGCAGCGTTGTATGTATGTTGCTCCAGTTTATCGACACCACGATTTGACCTATCACCTCCCCTCTTTTGCGGATTTCAGTGGAAAACCATTGTGATAAACTTCGATCCAAACCAACCATCTTCAGATAAGGGTCAATGCCCACCCTGCCAACCGAAACCTCATCTTTACTCATAAGATTAAACATTGGGTTTTCTGAAACTTGTTTCAGCAGTAGGCGCTCACCGAATATTTTTTCACCCTGACTACCTCGTGTACTAACAGCAAATATACTTCCGTCAGGCTCTGTTACCAGTATGTAATTAACAAAAGGGTAAACCGCTACCTGGTCATTTAAAATCTGATTTACACCTTGGCTTTCATATAAGTCTAATGCTTTAGATATATTCCTTGAGCGTGCAATTATTTGAGTAATAGATATGATCTGATTCTGTTTCTCAACTATTCTGGAGGCTGAAAACTTAGCATCACCGGCCATTCGATTTGACAAGTTATTTAGCATATCAGTACTAATACTGGAAACCACAAAATAACCAATGGCACTCATCGACAAGCCTACAGCAACAATTCCGGCTAAAACTAACTTGGGAGCCAGTTTCATTAATTAACCCACTTGATTAATTTTTGAGCCTCAGGTGAAAGCTTGATTCCCAGTTTATCTAAGCTAGCGCGGTTAACTAAAAATAAAGGTGGTTCTTGTAGCTCTGTTTGAATTTTTGTTGGCTCAGCCCCCTCCAATAATATTTTTGCGGCTTTAGCACCTGCCATTTGTCCTAGAATGTAAAAGTCAGCCACAGGACCAAAACTGGAACCTTGTTCAATTCCCAATTTATTAGAGCTAAGTATGGGAATGTTACTATTGAGTGATACGTCGATTAATGCTTTCTCGCCACCCGATTGCATTAAAGTATCTGTTGTGGTCATGAATGCGTCTACCTGGCCCACTAATTCTGTTGCCATTAAACGAACCTGTTCTATATTTTCAGGCTCTCTATCAATGCCTTTAATGCCTTCTCGTTTAAGTAATCTAAGAATATTAGCTGTTTGAATTCTTGAGTTCGGTTCGTCTTTGCGATGAAAAACAGCAATACTTTTAACAGATGGAAGAATTAGCTTTAAGAGCTTAAGATACTGTCGCGTTGGAACATAGTTACTAGTGCCTACTAAGTTATTACCAGAGTATTCAAAAGATTCTATTAAACCTGAGTCTGCGGGGTAAGTGACAATTGAAAATACAATCGGAGTCGTTTTAGGTATAAGCTCTTTAACAACAATAGTGCCGCCAGTGGTTAAGGAATAGACTAAATCTACTTTAGCCTCAATAAAACTATTAACTATCTGTTGTCGGTTTTTTTGATCCGTCACGGCACCACCCGTTAAAAATGTTAGGTTTTTCCCTTCAATTAACCCGGCCTCTTCTAAACCTTTCTTAAACCCTCGAACACTTTCAGGATATCCCCCCCAAGTCGCTAAGCCAATTTTAAACGTTTGGTCTGCTACTGCTAAGTTGTTTGCTATAAGTAAAAAGGTAATTACCAGAGAGCTAAATATCCGCCTAAAAAGTAGAACATTTTTATGACAAAAATCATCAAGTACTAAATTATGGTTCATAATCTATTCCCTTAGGATATTAACTTGATATAAAAGTTAGATGAGAAATGATGATCTTGCAAGGAACTCTAAATATTACTCATCTACAGTTAACTCAACGATTTCCTTAGAATGTTAACGAGATATTACCATTTCAAAAATAAATCTAAGTTTCAAATTAACGCTTGTCGCCAACTGCTTTCATTGAGACCATTACCCATCAAACTTTACAATGTATAGTTTTTATTCTAGCATATAGTCTTTTCTTAAACATAAGATTGATTCTATGACGTTACTTCTTTTGAGCTTATTAATACTTCTACTCGCTACCGTTTATTATTACGCGACTGTTGCGAAAAAGCCCTCGTTGATATATCAATCAACCTCTTTGAACAAAGCCATCGTATCCGCCACGAAGACTTTAAATAAACCTTATTACACTACCCCATGGCTATTCAATACCCACTTACAACTGGTTGTTCTTGGTTTTATGAAAGGTTTTTCAAAACCTCTCGAGTATGACCAGCATGATGAATTAACAATGAAAGATGGAGGCAAGGTTGCGGTTGATTGGCTCGGCTTAGATTTACCTGAAAGTACACCTACCATGCTAGTGCTGCATACGATATCGGGCAACCCGCAAAGCATGCGTGGTTTTGTACGCTACATGAGGGAAAAGCTAGGCTGGCGTGTGGCGCTTTGTGTGCGTCGCGGCCATGGTGACATGGATTTACAGACAGCAAACTTTAACACGATGGGTAATACCGATGACTTTGCTGCACAAATTCAACACATTCATGATCGTTTCCCCCAGTCAGACTTATATGCCACGGGTATTTCTGCAGGCTCGGGTGTGCTGGCTCATTACTTAGGTAAAGTAGGCAACAACACACCGATCAAAGCCGCTGTTGCGTACTGCCCTGCTTACGACATGCGTAATGCATTTACGCGTGCAGTACCCTTTTACAGTAAAATGATGACCAAGAAACTCCATCGATTATTCATCACGCCTAATGCTGATAAATTTCAACACTTGGAATCATTTGAGGCATTAAAAGACACACAAACTTTGCATGAATTTCATCAACATTTATATGAAGTAGCCGGTAACGAAAGCACTGAGGACTATATGCAAAATTCCAACCCATCCGTGGTGTTTGATGAAATTAAAATCCCTACCCTTATTTTAAATGCCAAAGATGATCCTGTGTGTCACATTGATAATGTTTATGAGCACCAAGAACGGGTTGAAGCCATGGAAAATATTATTTTAGTTTTGACCGACAGAGGGAGTCACTGCGCTTATTTTGAGGGGGTGACAGCCAAACCTTGGGCCAACCGTTTAATTAAAGAATACTTTACGGCATTTCATCATATTCAAAACCAGTAAGTTTCCCCACATAGGTGAAAGGGTATTTTTCAGGTCTAACTAGGTACTTAACGAAACGCATTGACCTTCTAGCAACGCCTGTTTCCCCTGCACAAACTCCGTCATAAAACGAACAAAGGTTTGTATCTTGGCATTCTTACGTAAGTCTGGATGACTCAAGATCCACAAATCATATTTAGCTTCGCTGGTATAAGGTGGTATACGTACTAATTCAGGATCTATATCGCCGATAAAGCAAGGTAAAATACCTATACCCATCCCATAACGCGTCGCTAATGCCTGCAATTTACCATTGGCGATCTTATGCTTTGAACTAAAGCGTGGATATTCTCGAGCTATTTTACCTATGGGACGTCTTTGCTTATCAGTCCAACCTATCCAGTTTTGTTGCTCTAACCAGCCTTCCTGCTTTAATAGCGGTAAGTTTTGCTTGGCCATATAACAAGCTCTATGCAGAACCACGAGTTTACGGCCAATTAAATAGTCCGGGGGCTCTTTTACAATACGAAAAGCCACATCTGCTTCTCGATTGGCGAGGTTCAGAAGTTTATTTGAGTCCACAATATCCAATTCAACCTCTGGATACTGCTGACAAAACTCAGCACAGCCTTCAATTAACAATTCTTGTGCAATCAGATCAGACATCGTAACGCGAATATCGCCACGTAGTTGCTCATCCTTACCCAAGATTCGTCGCTCCACACTACTTAACCTTTCTTCCAGATATGAAGCTTCGTTATAGATTTCATCTCCTAAACGAGTACGCACATACCCTCTAGAAGTACGTTCAAACAACCTCTTGCCTAATGACCTTTCAAAGCTATTTATTCGCCTTGAAACCGTCGCATGATTTACCTTCAACTCCTCCGCGGCAGCGCGCACTGAGCCCGCACGACTAACGGCTAAAAAGAATTTCAAATCATCCCAGTTCAACATGGTTTATCTCGCTTTTTTATCCGATGTGGGTACAGCCTTAATTAAAGCATAAAGTAGTGGTGCGTTTTTGCAACACGCCTTTGCAGTTATAGCTAATTTAAATGATGAACGAACCTGTTTAAGCTTGGTCTTACATACTCAGGATGCTTCATTATGATTCACTCACCTATCTAAACCTTAGAAACAGGATATCCATCATGAATAACGATCACAGTAGCCTACAGCAACACAAACAACACGGCTTCAAATCAACCATCACTATAAATGCACCAAAAGTTCAGGTTTGGGCTGTTTTAGAAGATTTCAACAATGTATATACCTGGGCTCCAGGTGTATCAGAATCTCATGGATTTGGCAGTAAACAGCAAGAAATTGGTGCTGCTCGTCACTGCAAGTTGTCTGATTTTGGTGCCATAGACGAAGTCATCACCGAATGGAAACAAGGCCAAGGTTTCACCTTTACCATTTCACCTTTAGGCCCATTAAATAACGCTATTAGCCGCTGGACTCTGATTGAAGTAGACGCTCAAACCACTCGATTAGAAGTAGAGTTTGCTTACGACATTCGCTTTAGCCTATTTGGAAAACTGATGCACAACCTGGTGATGCGTAAAAAACTGCTCACGTCTTTACCGCAGGCCTTGCAAGCTTTTAAGCAGCGAATTGAAACCGGCAAACTAGTCAGGCCATTAATTGATAAGCAAAACCTAGCATCTGCTCATTAACTAACGACTTTCAGAACCCGAGTAATAACATGACGCTTAAAATTTCAGCGCTACCATCAGAGCCTTTATTAAAGGGTGAAAAAGCTTTAGAAAATGCGCCACAAGCAGAGTTGGCAGGTGGCCGACACTGCATTCCACAGCATTATTTGTCCTACAACCATACCTTACAGTCTGTAGAAGAGCTGGTATTAGATATTGAATATGACCAACGCTACCCCATATTTGTTAGCCACGATAAAGGGGGGATTTATATCCAAATAGGCGTTATTGGCGTTGATAACTACAAAAAATCCCCGACAAAAATTGTTTATGGCCGCAAGTGGCGAGTAGAACCTCAACTTCCCAGCTCAGAAATAATTCAAACAGTTTTTCTTGCTTTGAAAAAAGCGCGGGAGCATGAAGTTCGTGAATTATTTCGATTTGTTTGTGCAGAAAAAACGACAACACCATTTAATAATCATCACGACTTGCCGCTATTAACAAACAGTCGCAAGCGTTTACAAAAAAGTAAAAATAACAACCCCCTAAGCCATTTTAATCAGCAGCTAGAACACCTTATGTCAGCAGTAAGCTATGATGGCACCCAGTTTGAATTAATGGGCTTTACGCAAAGACCTAGCGATCATTACCTTGTCGAGCTGGCTATTCTTCATAACAAGGAGATCCAGCTGATCGAGCTGAAACAAAATAAATACCTTAGTTTCATTTTAACGAAGCTGGATATCAACCATTTCCTCCACCAGCTAATGCAGCAACTAATTCAATTAAGCGACCGTCATATTGATGAAAATTTCCGCTACCGAAACTTCAATCGCTTCAGCTGGAATAATGATGTTCAGGCAATTGCTCAAATTTCGACTGAAGTTCGTCAACTTCATAAAAACAAAAGCTTAAAAAACTTCCATCAAGATTGGCAACAAAACAATTATGAAACTGATCGTAGTCGTATCCCCAAAGCTTCTACTAGCGCTTTATGGGGTAGACTTAATAAGCAACTAGAGCGTTTTTCTCCTTTGGAAAATACGCTTCCCATTAATGCTTAGTCAGTGCTAGAAACTAGTTATTACTGCTTAGATACTCTTTGGGCGTATTTAGCATGCTGGTGAATTACATTAAGCCATTTAATAACACATCAATAATTGCAGTCTGTCGCTCAAGCCCGGACTGTTCATCATTTTTTGCGATCAGGTTGCCATCTAACCTCAAGGTGACGTAGCCATGAATCATTGACCAAAGCGCTATCGTTTGTGATTCAACACTGGCTTTTGATTCGATAAGGGTAGCACTTTTTTGTTGATGCTCAGATAGTATTTTAGTGAGTCGTTCATACATTATTTCCATGACCGCATATAGCGCTTCATCTTCATTATTCAGGCATTCTTTGCGCCACAACAAATGGTATCTATTTGGGTATTTCAAACCAAATTCAAGAATGGTTTTTGAAAAAAGGTGAATTGATTCACTTAAGGTATTTGCCTGGGTTTTGAGTTCTTTATCCATAATACTCAAAAGATGCGTAAATATTTCGGTAGCTAATGCAGTAAAAAGGGCTTTTTTATCTTTAAAATGGTTCGCCGGTGCAGAATGTGCAACCCCCACTTTTCGGGCTATTTTTCTAACAGATACAGCCTCAATGCCCTGTTCATCCAGTAATTCAATAGCGGCATGAATTAATTCAGAGCGAAGATTTCCATGATGATAGGAATTCTTTTTACTTAACATATTGACAGCGTCCATATTTATCTTTTAAATTGACAGTGTCAATTTATATAGTGATCAACGATAAAATGCAATTTTAGTTACCTTGCTTAATACTCAAATAAGGGCCTTATGATGAATCAAAATTTGATATTTGTACCTGTTCTCATGCAAGTTCTCTTGGTGTTTATGCTTTATATTCAACTGGGGGTTAAAAAAGCGCAAGCAGTAAAATCAGGTAATGTAAATAGAAAAAAAGCGGCATTGGATACCAACGAATGGCCAGAATACGTCATTAAAATTTCAAACAATATTGGCAACCAATTTGAAACACCTATTATTTTTTACGTGCTTTCCATCGTTGTTTATTTGCTAAGCAGTGTGAATATAGCGGTATTAACTCTGTCTTGGATTTACGTTATTAGCCGTTATGCTCACGCTTATATACACACCCATTCAAATTATGTTCCTCATCGATTAAGAGCCTTTTTAGTGGGCGTATTGATCCTGATTTGCATCACCTTGCATTTGCTTAACCAAATATTATTTTCTGCCTGACATATCCTTAAAACAAACTAGACACGGAGTCTTTCATGTTGACACAAAAAAAGTATGCCCCCGCTTATAAACATGCGCCAATTGAAAAGTTATTTAACGATGTTTATTGGGTCCATGGCAGTGTAAAAATGGCACCCGGTATGACCATTAATCGAAACATGGTCATTTTAAAACAAGGCGCTGACATATTTTTAATCAATCCTGTACGCCTTGAAGCAAGCGAAGAACACCAATTAAAAAAGCTGGGTAAGGTCAAAGCAATCCTAAGACTTGGGGACTTCCACGGTTTGGATGATGCCTATTATATAGACACATTCAAAGCTGAGTTCTGGTGTCAGGCAGGGCAAACAAGCTATCCCTCTTTAAAGCCTGACCATATGATTGATGAACACATTGCCAGCCCGATAGACAATACTGAATTTTTTATCTTTAGCTCAGCAAAGTTTCCAGAAAGTGCTTTGCTTTTGAAAACGCATAAATTATTAATTACCACTGACAGCGTACAAAACTGGACGAATTGGTCTTATACAACGTGGTCATCACGGCTGTTATTGCGCATAATGGGGTTTAGGACGACATTATTAATTGGCAAACCCTGGTTAAAGCGCGTAACCCCCAAAGGGAAAAGTATGTTAGGTGACTTCGAAAACCTGTTTGAGCTGGACTTTGACAACTTATTAGCCGCCCATGGTTCACCTTTACTTGGTGGTGCAAAAGAAAAACTAAGACACGTCGTTACTTCAGTATTTAAGCGCAGCTAAGGCAGAGGCTCGCGCGGCATCACATACTTCATCGGCCAGTATTTTATCCGGTAATGTGCGCGCGAGCACCATTCCTCCAACACATATACTGGCTAAAGTCAGTGCTTTTTGACGCGCTTTTTCCCCACCCTCGAGATTCTTCTCAAAAAGCCCCACCATCGCTTTAAAAAGATGTTGGTACGATGCTTTAACTGCATCTCCAGCACGGGCAATATCTGAAGGTAAAGCAATCAAGGGACATTGGCCATCAAGATCCCCCAAATGATCAACCGATAGGTAGCCGTTAATCATACGCTCAATGCTTACCAAACCTGGCGGAGCCGTATCTACCCCTGCGACTGAACGCATTACAGCACCCTGCCCATGCAAAAAATTATCGACAGCTTCGGAAAACAGTTCTTCTTTATTTTTAAAGTGATTATAAAACCCACCTCGTGTCAGCCCTACTGAAGACATGATTTCATCAATTGAAACATCTGCCACGCCTCGTCGATTAAACAACATGCGAGCACTCTCAACAATTCGCTCTCTAGTTGCTTGTTTGTGTCCTGGTTTATAGGGCATAGGTTCCTCCATAAAGAGCGCTATAGTCGTAATGATATCAAAAATAATAATATGTTCTTTAACATATTATACGCTTGAGTATATTGGTGAATGAGTGAATCGCTCAATAAAAGGAGAAAAAAGTGGCTCAATACATGATTACTTACTTATGCGGGAATCCGCCATCTACCCCAGAAGAAGGTAAGCAACATAAATTAAAATAAATGGACCGGTTATCGTCTCTGGGAGATGCTGCATTACGCATAGCACAAGCTTGTCCATTCCTTGAAATCGGTGGTTCGCTTGAAGTGTCAGAAATTAGAAAAATGCCCTCCCAACAATAAATCACCTCATTCATTAAGGAAGAAACCATGCATTTATATACTGCGCAAGCACCTAACCCCTTTCGTGTTAATGCTTTTTTGGCCGAAAAGGATATCGTTATCCCATCTACGTCACTTAACGTGATGAAAGGCGAAACACATTCAAGTGACTTTCAATCAAAGAACAGTTTATGTGAAGTCCCTGTTTTGACGTTGGACGACGGAACAATTTTGACAGAAAGCATCGCAATCTGCCGCTATCTTGAACACCTCAACCCTGAGACCCCATTGATGGGATCAACACCACTCGAACAAGCTAAAATCGACATGTGGACGCGTCGTATTGAACAACACATTTTTAATACTGTCGGGGCTATTGGCTTACACACCTTCCCATTTTTTGCTGAACGGGTTGAACAGATCCCTGACTATGCTACAAGCATGAAAAGGCTCTTGGATAAAAAGTGGTGCTGGTTAGATTCAGAGTTAGCCGATGGCAGAACCTATATTTGTGACGACGTATTTTCTGTTGCCGATATAACAGGGATGGCGGCGCTCTTTATCTGTGATTTCGCAAAAATCACCCTTCCAGAAGAGTTAGTGAATTTACAACGCTGGATCAGTGCCGTCAAAGCGCGTCGTGGTTGGCTAATGTAGCAAACACCAAAAAACGCTCATTCCCTCCTGAACGCAAAGCATCAAAGGGGTAGCAGGTTACTAGCATCAAGCTGGGGTTTGATGCTAGTGGGTCAAGTTGAAAGTCACGCTGGTCTACCACGGAAAGCTCATTCACTACATAGACATAACTTCCTGAATAAGTTTTAAGCCTTACCCTGTCATTTGATTTAATTTTTTGCAAAAAGTTAAAGCTGGTATCTCTATGGCCACTAATAACCGTGACCCCCGGTTTTCCCGGTGTAGCGCTGGCTTGTGTGTGACCCGGTGAAAATGCTAATACGCGCCCACTGTCGCCAGATAGTACAATCTGCCGAATACCTAACCGTGGCACGCTAAGTTCGGCGATTGGCCAAGTATCTGCCCAAGGCCAAGGACGCACTTTCTTTTCCCCTTTTAAGGTTCTTTGCCAAGCACGCTCTAATAAGGCTTGGGCTAGGCAGGCCTTTGCATAGATTTTCACCGCCCCCCCCACGTGCCATACACTACAAAGTATTAAAGCTACAATCAGCAGTGTGACGAGTTTCTTAGCCATGCCGCTCTCCTTTGCCAAACCAAAAGCAAACACAGCGCACTCAGTAAACATATAGCGCCAAGCAATAAGCTATAGCGGGCATCCGTCGCTGTTTGTGCCAATCGAATGCCAGGCACAGTAGAAGTGTTACCCCCTACCCAGCCCTTTGGACGGTTCTTAGGAATGCGTGTTGTATGCAACAAACCACCTGCCCGTTCAGATGACACGTCCACCGCGACTAAACTGGTAAATTGGCTTACCTGATGATGCGTAATCGCTAATTCAACAATTTCACTCTGCATGTGTTGTTTTTGTTCTTCATTCACCTCTTCATTCACTTCTGCGTGCTGTTCAATCAAAGCAGTGATTTTTCTTCGAGCCCATTCAACAGCGATACCTTCATGCTTCTCAGCTCCTTGTAATGACACGCTGATCTGGGATGGAACCCCACCTAGATTGCCACTTAAGCTGGCAAAATCAGGCAGTGAATCAGACATTGAGTCAAAGTCGCTCTTTAGCTTGAAAGCGACATAAACGGGCTCCCCCTGATAAAGGTCAGGCAAGGGATTAGGCAAGATACTTGCTAAAGCGCCATGAAGGTCAAATTCTATATCCGTGAGTGCAGGTGCAGCTAACTGCCGCAGCAAGCGGTTAATCTTATGACCCACCTCACTTGGTTGGCTGACATAGGTAAACATACCTCGGCCTGCTCGAGCAGCCTTACGCATAAAATAGCTATTAGGTGCTG
>Ga0105348_1002221_pt1 | contig 11808 bp, 12 predicted proteins | sample EN8Hudsemesocosm_2_FD_83504 | JGI IMG/M metagenome (GOLD analysis project Ga0105348, IMG submission 83504) | Methane-oxidizing microbial communities from mesocosms in the Hudson Canyon - EN8C Hudson Canyon | ecosystem: Environmental > Aquatic > Marine > Cold seeps | place: Hudson Canyon... | reverse complement strand
TGTATGGTAATAAACTTTTGGTTCTACCTACGTAAGAGTGGTGAGCACTACAATCCTTAATGACTAGGGTGAGAGTGTTCTCATAAATAAACGTAAAAGAAAAAAGGCCTGCTGATGCAGGCCATTTTTAATGGGGGAGGCTTAATATGTAAAAGTTCAGAACACCATCTGACTTTTAGTTATTGAGATCTATGTTTATAGAGTGATACCTCATCCAAAGAAAGACCAATGTGCCAACTTGGGACTGATAGATCAGAGGGTTAAGTAAGTAGCTTGCTCTGCGTAAATACGCCTCTTTCGACCCATTGCTGCCATCATGTGTTGCTTAGACTTATTTTAGATTTGTGCAATTTTAAGCTGCTGAGGGTAGGGTTGATTTGGCCGAATTATCATGATTCAACTTGCGTCGATAATTCTAGCTTGATAGCCAAAGCGATAGCTTTTGGGTTCGTAGGAAGCTGATGGTGAAAGTACAAAAGCGATACCTTTTTGTTTTGGCTTAACTCGTTTTTTTGGTCATAATAAGAACCTCATGCACAAGATATAAGTGTCTACTTTTTATGGGTAAGACCGCTTGGAGGAGGTTAGACTATGAGTAAAAAAAGGCGTAAAGCTAAGAAAGCTACTCAAAGTAAAAGCTACAAAAAGTTTCGTTTACTGCAAATAATTTACTTAACACTTGTTATTGTCGGTGTTCTTATTCTAGGTTGGTGTGGGTATTCAAAAAGTAACCCATTTCCTTACGTTAATTATATTGGTATGTTTCATATTTTTATTGGAATGCTTATTTTCGTAATGACGGATAAGTCACCCACACCTAAAGTTCCACCAACGAAAGATGATATTAGGGGCGGTTATGGTGGTTGGTAGGCATATAACCAACTGCTCAAACACCGTTCCGGCCAAAAAACGGCCTCCACTGGACTCGCTAGCGCTCGCCGTTTAGCAGAGTGTTATGGTCTTAAAAGGTTATAAATCAGAATGATTTGGTACAACTCAAAGCTTCAATTTGTCTTACTTATTAGTGTTTTTCTGCTAGGTTGTGCCAGCAAGCAAAAAGAAAATTGGGTACCAGATCCTCAAAAATATTTAAAAAATACGAATCATTTATGCAACGCATTAAAATCAAGTGTTATTAATAAATTTTGTGATTTAGACAATATGAGTACAAAGCATATGGATGATTACAAGCCATTTATGCAGCATACCCTTGGCAAAATTATAAGAAATTATAAAGCACCAAAAAAAGATGGTACTGAATATTATGGACAAATAACATATTGCTTGGAGGTCGATGGAACAATTAATCAAATTGAGCTATTGCAACCATCAGGGCATAGTGGTTTAGATAATGCTTTTTTAAATGCAATTCGTAAATTAGATATACAGCCAATACCAGAAGACCCGTGCTTATTAAATTATGTGCATTATAAAAAGAATACAGTCTACTATGATCATAATGACATGGCCGATTAGTTCGATTATCAAACATTCAGACCATAACAAACCGCTCAAATTTGTCCCATTAGCGGGGCGTTAAGTGTTGAGTGTTAAGCGTCAAAGGATAAACAATGGCCATTGAAAGAATTCAGTCTGAAAGAGGCATAGAGCTTCCTGAAGATTATCTAAAAATCCTAGAAAATATAGGCTCTGGAGAAGATTACTGCTTTAACGAGTATCCTGACGAAGATCCCGATTTTGAAGGCCGTTGCTGGTCATTCTTAGACGAGGATCTGCTTCTAGAAAATATCGAAATGAAAGGTGTTGGTAATGCTCCTGCTCACCATCAATTAGAGCTGTATTTAAAGTGTTATCAAGAGTTTTCTAATAGCAGTTCAGTTAGCTCAACCAACGGAAACATCCCAATTTCAAGGGTTTCGGATGGTTTCGTCATAGCTGAAGAGAATGGCGATTTACTGTACCTAGATCCGGAGGATAGTTTTTCCGTTTGGATCTTTCATCATGATGGTAGTGATGTTATGAAAGTATCAAATTCAATTAGTGATTGGCTATCCCGTGCAACAATCGCTTAACAATGTCCCTATGATGGCTGCGTTAAATGGCACTAGAGAGAATAATGAAATACCAAAGCACCATAAAATTCTTAGTTTGTGTACTCGCTCATGCAATTGCTACATACACAACTATTGCTCTTGGTGAACGAGAACTTGAGGAGGTTTTGCGCTTGCAAAGTGACAGTCTCAGCACAACTGGATATGTCATCATGTTTTTCAGAGAGGCTTTTACTTTCCCCCTTTCTATTTTTAGCTCAGAGAGTATCGAGCTATCATTTGTGGGGTTTTTAGGCTTAATTATTTTCAATAGCCTTGTTATAGTTTCAATCTTATTTGTTACCAAATACAAACCTAAATTGTGGGTTCGTAAAGGTGCCAGTTAACGAGCGCAAGCACCGACTCCGCAACAGTGTTGCCGGCCTTATTTTACCTCTGAAAATATCAAAGTATAAAGAGCTAATTTATTCTGCATTCGCAGTCATAGCTTTGGTCATGTTTCTAGTGTCTCACTTTCTTCAGGGTGATGGAGATGGGCAGTTTATAATTTGGTTCTGGTTGTTAGAGGTCGCAATATTTTTGCCGGTATATTGCTATATCGCAAATGAAAAAGGTTCAATTCATGTGGTCAGGGTCTCACCGCCGATTATAAGTAAAGCTGATAACCCCTTAGGGTTTTGGTTGGCCGTGTTGCTCTATATGGCCGTGGCTATTGCTTTTCTATGGGGGGCGATTGCCAATGGCATTTAACAAGTACATCAATGATCACCCGCAAAAGGGACTGTGGGCTGGAACTTCGCAGCTCGTCCCATTATGTCTAGGCATATTATGAAATATTCAGCATTCACCTTAGTTTTTATACTTATTGCAAGTGCAGCTTTTTTCGCATTTCAAAGTAAGAAGTCACAAGCGACTGAAATTGCTTTTTATCAAATAAGCATAAATGATGTTTCTAATGTTTATTCTCAGCTAGAGAGCAAGGGTCAAGATTCTTCGTATTCTACTTTTGTATTTTTCCCTAGTGATCCAAATGAAGAGTCGCATGTTGAAATCCAATTTAGTATTGAAGGTGGTACTATCGGCTTTGATTGGATTTTACTCGGAGAGATTAAGACTCGTGATATGGGGCGATTTATTCAGCTGGCAAATAAATATGGATATAACTTTACTGAAATCACTGACAATAATGTTAAATACCTTAGAGTAGAAGGTGGTGATCTTATAAATCTATGCAAAAAAGTGATGATGGAGATGTACGGTATTGAACCATCTTCCTTTATGGAGCTTATAGCAGCCAGATTTGAAGTGGTTGGACTACCGTTATTAATAAGGTAATACCTAATCGGACATTGCTTGTGGATTCAATCCAAAATTAATAGGTCTGTGATCGTTAGCGATACTATTTTGCATGCCAAAATCTTACGAGTTTCATAGCCAAAGCACTACCTTTCGGTGTATCGAAAAGCCACTGACCCACATCTAAAAGCGATACCTTTAAGTTTCATTGGAAACTGATGGTGAAAGTACAAGAGCGCTCATTTCTTATAAAGATAAACTGACATCCTTTTGAATCACATCACGTATTTATTTTGCAAAACCAGACATGATGCTAAACAAAATCAAGTAGAATAAATTTCCAAATATACCCGTAAGAAAATTAGACGTGTCTAGTTTTTGTGCGGGTAACCAGTGGCTGTCGCGATGAATGACGATGAATTTGATAGTTGGGTTGACCTTCAAAGAACTCAAGTGATTGAGTATCTTAGCGCTCAAGGAATCAATAACCCGAATGTTGGTGAATGGCCTGCATTTGATGTTGCCCCTTATTTCGCTATTTGGGCTGTTGAGTCAAAGGAGGTTGAAGAAAAGATCGGATGGTGGGCATTCTCTGGCGATTGTCCGACTGACTACGTATCTGAAAACGGTGAGTGTCACCCAAGAGCTGCATTGAGAGTTTTAATTGGTAGTTGGAAAGGATATATCCCGCATATGAAATCTGGTCTTCAGCCACCTACAACCAATCTTGGCAGAGGTGCAGATCTTGACAAATTGGCAGGTCTACTCGAAAAGAGAGTGACAGTACTTGAGGAATGGTATCGTGATAATGAGCTGTGGACAGACTTGTAATCCCCTGACAAAAAGCAACAATGGATTCCGTAATGTGTAAAGAGGGAAATTTGAAACTTATACTTATATTATTCTCAGCATTATTATCAGCTTGTTCATTTACAGCCACTTATCCTGAAAATTGGGGGGCAATTGATCAAAACCGAGCGTGTGATTCTATTATTGGTAAGTACAAGAACCAAGGTGAACATTATTTTGAAGGTAAGCAATATCAAAGGAATATTTCCTATATTGTTCAACCAAAAGACAAGCAAGACCATAGTGTTATTCGATCGTTTGAAGTAGCAACTCATCAGACCGGTTTGTATGAGCTTATTATTGGTAATAATACAGAAGGTTTTAATCCCATAAATATTGCACTTGAATGTGAAAATGGTTCTTTAAATATTTCCAAAGATACCCATTTCACAGGGCATGAGCCCGGAGCTATGGTATTGGGTGTAGAATCAAATTCATTTTTTTTATTCGGTACGGTAAACGGAAACCTAATCTTAAAAACGGAGAATTCTGCTGCGGGGCTTTTACTTTTAGTAATACCGGTAGCAGGGGCTACGGAAAGTTGGTACAAATTTGAACGAATATAAACACCTAACCAGCACCAATGGACTCTTCCCCCCCCCCCGCTTTAACGGACACTAAAACCCTGCCAGATTAGCTTTTGGGGTAGAGCTAACCATTTACGACGTCTTTAACTTGGGTTGATGTAGTACTTAAATGATAAAAACAATGCGGTATCAAGTAAATCTACAGAGAAAAATGCTCAATGATAATTAAATCAATTCGTTTGTTCTCTGAGTATATTAATATTTGGGGTAATTTGCTGATGTCCTCGATATTCTTGGTATTTATTATCCATTCACTTATAACAGGCGAAATATATTTCAGAGGAGGGGGAGTTGCTAGAATTGATAGCTCTGTTATGTTTTGGTTTTTTATATTTCTAGCTTCCATTCTTTGTGCGACCACTACATTAGCTTTTCTTTTACAGCTTAAAAAAAATTGTTCCAATAGAAAATAGCCAAGTCACGGATGAGCGTAGTATTTAGTGATCCTATTTAGTCAGTAACAAACTCTTTACTTTCAAATATACGTCGACTTTGCGGGTCGTAGATGACATCGTAAAACAATAGAAAGCATATCGCGCTATTATCCTCGTTGTCGAAACAACTTTTTTTATTATCACCGTGCGGAAACCACACAATTTATGTATGTCATACTCTTAAAATCGGCTGGCATTGCCTTGCTTTTGCTACTAATTTCCTGCAAAACCGTTGAGTCATCTTCAAGCGATGCTTTACCGGCGCATCACACTAAAGATGGCTTCAAAAATTTGTATATCGAAACGGTCGGAAAAAGTCCGTTTTCTTATTTAAAAATGAAGTACTTTGGCGATGAACCCTTTGCAGACCAGGAATCGGAAGCACATCTGGTAGACGTGGTAGCGCCAAACATGGAAAAAATCCTTAAACCAGGAACTTCACCCCTTGTCACCTGGGTTGGCCATTCAACCTTTCTAATACAGTATCAAGGCATTAATATTTTGACGGATCCTATTTTTAGCGAGCGAGCGTCTCCGGTGAGTTTTTCCGGGCCCAAGCGTCTGGTTGAAATGCCGTTGGGACTTGAGGACCTGCCAGCAATCGATTTTGTCATTATTTCGCATAATCATTACGATCACCTTGATATTGCATCGGTCAGTGCTTTGGGTGCAAATACTCTGTTTCTGGTGCCTCTCAACCTCAAGGACTGGTTCGTAGAACAGGGTATATCCGCAGAGCAGGTTATCGAATTTGACTGGTGGGACCAGCATAACTTTTCAAACGTCAGGGTATCAGCCACCCCATCGCAGCATTGGTCCGCCAGAGGCCTCTTTGATCGCAATAAAACCCTGTGGGCCGCGTGGCATGTAAAAATAGCCGAGTTTACTTTCTGGTTTGCTGGGGATACGGGTTACAACCCGATTCAGTTCAAGGAAATAGGTGAGCGCTTCAAATCAATAGATCTGGGTTTGATACCCATAGGTGCTTATGCACCTAAGTGGTTTATGGGACCTCAGCATGTTAATCCGGAAGAAGCACTTAGCATTCATCTTGATATTGGTGCAAGTAAAAGTATTGGTATGCACTGGGGAACATTTCCACTAACCGCGGAACCTATTATGCAGCCCAAACAGAGGTTGGCAAAGGCTATGGCCGAGAGTGATATAGATAATACGACTTTTGAGGTTCTCGCGATTGGGCAAACGATAGAGCTAGATATAAGGTAATGCAGTGTTAATTTACTACCCAAAGCTATGGGTTTTCTGAAACTCTAAGAGGTAACGCTAATAACTCATAGTTAGCATTACAGAGGGCTTGCCAGTGTTTCAATCCAAAAGGTATAGGTCTGTGCCCGTTAGCGATACTGTTTCGCCTGCCAAAATCTTACGAGATTGATAGCCAAAGCGATAGCTTTTGAGTGCGTAGGAAGCTGATGGCGAAACTACAAAAGCGATACCTTTTGTTTTCATTAATACTTAGCTAAATTAGCTTTCCGTAAGTATGGAGTTGGAAGTTATTAAGCAAACGCATTCATTTTTTATGAGAGTGCATTACTTAGTCGTTACACGTAACTTCATCTTTAGAAACTCGTGTTTACCATCGAGATCAATATAAAGTAATGACACAAGCTATTGGGATTACTCCTCGCACCCGCACTCGCGGCAGAACTTTCCATTAACGTAAGTATCCTTTGTGCAGTGACTACAAGCCTTGTATTGCTTAAATCCGCATATTGAACAACAAGCATGCTTTTCACTTGGTAGGTGAACTCCACAATTTTGGCATAGGCTTTTAGCAATACGTTTCTGCATCAATTTTTCTGGAGAAAATATTTTCTTTTGCATTACGTAGATTAATGCCATAGCGCCGAGAATGCCGCCGAACATCATCAAGTAGTGCCACACGGCCACGAGATTTAAAGATTCTAATAGTTCAATGACATACTTCAGTATTTTTTTAGGCATAATGTCATAAACAAGCTCAATAAACTTGAATATCACAGGTATAAATACAACAACTAATAGATGAGACGACACTAAGATTTGATAAGGACGGCTTGCAGTAATACTCTTAGAATTCCATAAGAAAAATATGATTATGAGAGGCAGTAAGAATAGCAATTCCATTCCAAGCCGCTTGACGGGGTACCAAAAATTTAAATGACGTAATTCTTCTAAAAGAACATCTCTGTTTTGAGGTGACGCTTCAATTATCCTGAATAATTGGCCAATCTGTGCGTTATTGGTAAACACAGAAATAGCGTAAGCTTCTTGGTTAGCGAGCGTGTTTAACCTTTGTGTTAATGTTGATACCTGCTTCTTAAGCGATTCACGATTTTCAATACCATCTTTTTCATTAGCAATAATTTCAAGAAGAGAAGTATCGTAAGCGCTTCTAGAGCGTTCGATGCCTACTTTTACTTCATCAGCATGTGTTCTATTTTTAAGAAAATCATTCAAGTCAGTGGTAAGTGTTTTATTTTTTTCAATCTTTCGTAATATGTTGACTATCGGTACACAGATAGGGTGTACGTCTTTAAGCCAGTCTTTTTTATTTATATAGCGATAGCTATTTCTGGACCTCGTTACTATTGTCGCTGTTTTTACGAGTCTATTATCTTCATTCCAACCTTGATCGATTACAATGTCACGACAGTGTTGAGGTATGGATTCGTAAGCCGTCGATAACTGTCTAGTATGGTCTGATAACCCCTGAAAAATTGAAATCAGGATGAACAAATCAAGAAATAGAACAATAGTTAATACTGCCTTTCCAATCGGTTGATTGTTTAGATTGATGAGGCCAGCCCTAATCATTTTTATTCTATTCGAGGCTTGTTTTAGCATGTCTTTGGTCCAATTTAAGTAAAATTATTTTTGTTATCATCAGAAATATAAAGTACTGAATCATTTCCATTATTCGGCGGGTAAGTTCTTAGTTAATCTCTACAGGAGCTTGATTAGCAGACAAATCACAAAAAAATCTAAGCGAAGTGACGTTTGTTATGCTCCTTGATGGTAATACTTTAAACATAGTGTTTGAGGCAATCCACCTAAAAAGTCATTGCTTTTAGTAATCTGATCTTGAACATTATCATTATTACCCTACCGTTTTGGCAGAAAGCCTAATAATAGGTGGGTCATAATTATTCAATTGTACCGTTATTATTGCTTTTACCTCATCTCCAGATGTATTCAAGAGTACTAAAATCGCTGACCCACCGCAAAAAGCGTTACCTATTAGATCACCAGAAAACCGCTATATGACTTAAATCTACAAGGTATATACACACGTGGGGTTATCGGTTTCAACGAGTACAGTAAAAATATCACCTTTTAGTTTCCGTATAATCGATATCTTTAGTGGGCACTAGTAAGTATCCTCTAGTCCTCGTTATGCGTCTAAAGCAAACCATTTCTTGATGCTGGGAAGCGGTAGGCTTAATAACAATTATGTATAAAAAATTTGTTAACCAATTTTAGGTTTTTACTCTATATGATTTTGTATATTCAAAGGCCAATTGCGTCCTTAGTAATTCTAGTTCTTGTATGTTTGACGGCAAGTTGCGGTGGAGCAGGCGGTGAACAAAGTGGCAATATAGGTGAAAATCTAAACCTTCTGAAAATCGAAACCGATAGAGATGCCGATGGTACGTTAGATGGTGTGACTTATTATACTTATGATAGTCATGGTAATGAGACTAAATCAGAAAATGACTCTGACTATGATGGAGTTATAGATGGCTATAGCATAACCAGTTTTACTTATGGCCTAGATGGAAATCAAATATCATCAGAATACGAAGATGATTACGACGGTGATGGCCTGATAGATTTCACTTACTACGCTACCTATGATGAAGATGGGAACCTAACAAAATTAGAAGAGTTTACGGGTGATCTGCTAATCGATAGGGTTTCCTATCATACCTATGACGAGAGTGGGCGCGTGGGGAAAACAGAAATAGACATAGGTAATGACGGGGTAATAGAGTCAGTTTCTAACAGGATCTATAACGAGATTGGAAATAGAATAAGAGATGAAAAAGATTCCAATAATGATGGGATTATCGATAGGGTTATCTATTACACATATGATGAAAATGGGCATGATGCTGAAAGTCGATTCGATCAAAATAACGATGGAATCATAGATTCGGCCGAAATATATACTTATGATAGTTTTGGGTCTCGGACAAGTATGAGTTACTTTAGTCAAAAGACGGGAACAACTCATTTCGTATTTAATGTTCTTAAGTATACCTATGATACCAAGGGTAACCGGATAAAAGCAGAATATGACGATGACAACGATGGAGTCATCGAGCGTATTGAGTATTATAGCTGGGGCTAAGTTGAATCTGTCGCCATGAATATGGCTTAGCGATTACCTGAGCAAGCATAATCAGATGGTCGAGGTATCTCTCAGCCACTAGTTCAATTCAGAAGGGATAGGTCTGTGACCGTTAGCGATACTCCTTTGTCAGTAAAAATCTCACGAGTTCCATAGCCAAAGAGCTACCTTTGGCCGCGTCAGAATTCCGCTAGATAAGAACAAAAGCGTTACCTTTTTTGTTGGTGGGGAAACCGATGGTGAAGTACAAACTAGAACCCTTTGCGAATATCGATGACCGCTAGCTAAGATCACAAAGTGATACACTTTGTATTTTATATTTAATAAATCAGGAACGATTGAAGATTTTAAATAATCGCTAGAATTCACCCTTTAGGATGTTCATGACCTGCGTAAAACCATACATATTGTCTACTTAGGTCGTAATTATTCATAATAAGTCGCCTAATCGAATTGTCGTAAAGGTTGATCACGTCCAGCCTACTATCCTTTTGATGGTGTATAATTTCTTCTCAAAATATGCGTTTTTTCAAGGGAAGAAAATGAATTTCAGTAGTATTTATCGATCTATTTTAGCCATTTGTTTATCATCAATTATTGTAACTTTAATGGGCTGTGGAGGCGGAAGCGGAAATGGAAATGAAAAGGGGGATACAAATAATCGCCCATCATCACTCTCCTTAGAGGAACTGGACTCTGTTGAACATAGTAAGCATGCTGTTCAAGGCTTACAATACACAGAAATGCTCGTGGTCTTATCTAACTATGTTATTTCTCTTGGTTTGTCTGCGGAGTCTTACAGTGGAGATAATACTAGTTCACTCAATAACTTTACCCATAGTTTTTCAGAAACCATAAGTAAACCTTATAGAACGATAATTTCTGGAATTATGGGGGTTGAGGTCGTAACTTGGGAAAGAAACCCCGGTACTTTTAAATCGTCGTTTATTGTAAGCCTTACAGACTTGGATTATGAGTTCACTGATAACTTTAATGCGATTGTAAATGGGGTGTTTGCCTTTGAATATGAGGGGACTGCGTTAAAGTCAATTACTAACCTTGAAGTAAACAGTGACATAGAAATCTATAATATAGATTATGTTGATGTACTCTCAGCTGTGAGCTTAAATAAAGTTGTCAGCTACGCAGACTTCAATTACACAATTGACATGAGTATGTCGCTGAACTCTGATCAACTGGATTCGCCAATATATATTTCTACAAATATCCCACTGGAAGGAGGTTTACGACAATGGCCTAACAGAGGTGAGGTGTTAGCAACTGGCTATTATAATGATGTTAAATTGATGCCAATTAGCTCTGAAGAAGATCTAGCTTTTTCTGTTGAGTTTGATGTGGATGATCAGTTTATCTCCACCAATGAGAAGTTAGACTGGAAGCCAATTTCCAATATGGCAATGCTTTGGGATAGAAGATTTAATAGCACTAGTATTGTTACTAGTGGGAGCGATCGAGGGGGTGTTTACTTAACTATTCATCCTACTGATGAAAACAGGAATACGGCTAGAGATACGTATGGGACTGGTAACTCGGTTCGTATCGAGCATCCTGGTTATAGTAATTTGGTTGAAGTTGGAGAAAGTTATATTTACTACAGCAATTTTCAGATAGATCCTAGTAGTGTGCCAAATAGCATTACAGCCTTCCCATCAGACATAAACTCACATCTAGTGGATGATGAATCGATCGATTATAACGAAGAAGCCGAGTTTTTGTTGGAAGCCACTGATGGTACCGTATCTATCACTCCTTCTATGGGCGTTCAAATAAACGTTTCCTACAGAATAGAATTTGAGTATCGGTCTATTGATAGTAAGATAATTGTTTTTGATAGCCCTAATACTCTAGTTGTACCAGTAGGTCAGGCATTACAGATCTACAATGAAAATCTATAGTAAAATAATGGAGGCATCCACCTATAAACTATAATCCCTGATCAGGGCGCGGTACCTTTCCGGCATTTCTTACAAGGTATCGCTTTGCTAACTCTTAGTTAACATTATAGTGGGTTTACAAATGTTTCAATCCAGAAGGCATAGGTCTGTGCCCGTTAGCGATACTGTTTCGCCTGCCAATATCTTACGAGGTTGATAGCCAAAGCGTTACCTTCTGAGTTCGTGGGAAGCTGATAGTGAACCTACAAAAGCGATACCTTTTTTATCTAATGGGTATAGCATCTTAGTGAGTTAAGGTAGATAGTTTTAGCCCTTACTTCAGGCTCCAAAATAATCACCACTCGTGCTCATAATGGTCAC
>Ga0105348_1002219_pt1 | contig 11813 bp, 11 predicted proteins | sample EN8Hudsemesocosm_2_FD_83504 | JGI IMG/M metagenome (GOLD analysis project Ga0105348, IMG submission 83504) | Methane-oxidizing microbial communities from mesocosms in the Hudson Canyon - EN8C Hudson Canyon | ecosystem: Environmental > Aquatic > Marine > Cold seeps | place: Hudson Canyon... | reverse complement strand
TTAATCACGTATTGAATAAGTTGCTCTTGATCTACATCTGAAATATTAATAAAGTCAGCACGAATCAGGTGTGTATGTTCGTTCACTTCGTCAATATAGCCCTCACAAGCAATCACCGCAGCAAGCAATTGAAGATTAACATTGCTCTGATACAAGCTAAGCTCTATCTCAATATGCTGGTTTAAGCTGGCAAACTCTGAACTCGGAAAGGCAATGCCGCACGCACTCAAATTAACCTGACAGGCTCTCATTGACTCTGCGACATCTTCACTAGTATTTGCTAGGCCGTGCCCTACCATTAAATTTATTTTTCTATTGTATAAATCTAGTAGTGTATGAACTTCTGGCTCGGTGTTTTTTAACTTTGCCAAAGCTATAATGATTTGCTCATCCATTTGAGACAGTAAACTTTTTAAAGAGGAAGGTTGTGCTTGTACCGCTAAATCTGTCTCGTCATCGGATAAAAACCGATACCGTACACCAATTAAGTCACTCACACGGAAATAACGTCTTCTTTCATGCTGTAAGGTGGTCATTACTTTCCTTTATACTTATTTCATAAGGCATTAGCTTAGAAAATTTCATTAGGGTCCAGCTCAAATATCTGGTCTATTTTTTCATCAAATAGCTGGTCTATCGTTTCAATATTTGCATCAAGCACTTTGCTTTCTTCCCTTAGTTCTTTTTGAACTTGTTTATCCGTTTTCTCTTGCAGGATGATTTCCACCCGCCGGTTCTTTTTCCTGTTGTCAGCTGTGTCATTAGGCACCAATGGCCGTGTATCTGCGTAGCCAGCTACGCTAAAACGATCTTGCTTGATATAACCATCATCAAATAAACCGTGAGCGACTTCTAAGGCTCTAGCTACAGACAAATCCCAGTTAGAGGGAAACATGAAGGTCTTAATCGGTAAATCATCCGTATGCCCCTCAACGGCAATATGCCCTTCAATTGACTCAAGCATATCGATCAACTTATCCAACACAGGAATAAAGTCATCTTGCAAAGTTGCTGAACCTGATGAGAAAACGCCTTTTTCCTGAATTCGAATGATAATACGCCGGCCCTGAGTTTCAATTTCGACCATATCCTTGGCCACTTCTTCTTGCATCTTTTCAGCTATTTCTTCTGCCTTGGTTTCGGCTTTTTCTTCCATTTCCATGAGTTTTTGAGCGACAAACTCACTTATTTGTTCTTTTTTATCTTCAGAGTTCTCAGTTGACTCGTCACAGGCGTTTGCAACAGCCTCTTCAATTTTGGCTTCGCACAAGATCTCCAAGGTTTGATGATCTGTATCCGTAGTTTGCTGCATCACCATCTGCAATGGGGTCGGATCAGGTTTGCCGGGGGAGAATTCTTGCGCAATGATGCTTGTCCCCTTAGGCACTGCATTAACTTCCACCTGGTTCTGGACACCAAAAGCTTCACGCATTGAACCCGCTAGGCGCTTAAATTTGAGAACATCCATTTCTGCAAAAGATAAGAGCAAAACAAAGAAGCACATCAATAGTGACATTAAATCTGCAAAAGTCCCCATCCATGCGGGGAGACCGGGGACACATTCGCAATCATGTTCTTCGTCTTCATCACTCATTTGATATATTTACCTAAACTCATATCTATTTCGATTAAACTAACTTATTCATCAATCTGAAGAGCCTTACTCTTCATCTATTGGTCGCTGGCCTTCAGGTAAATAAGTACGTAACATGCCTTCAATAACGCGGGGGTTTTGACCCGCCTGAATAGCCAATATGGCATCAATTGACATGGACTTAAGTAAATCCTCCTCACTCATTCTAAGAGTCAATTTATCTGCAAAGGGTATACAAATCATATTTGCCAACATAGCACCATAAAGCGTTGTTAATAATGCAACCGCCATCGCAGGACCAATAGATTTTGGGTCGTCCATATTCGACAGCATTGCAACCAAACCAATCAAGGTACCAATCATCCCCATAGCCGGACCAAGATCACCTAGAGAAGTCCAGACACTCGCACCCGTTTTATGCCGCGTAAGTGTCATATTTTTATCTTTCATCAATATGGTTTTAACCACATCTGCATCATGACCATCAATTAATAGCCCGATACCTTTCTCTAAAAAGCTATTACTGATTTCTTTACCTTCAAGTGACAACAAACCACCTTTGCGTGCAGCATCTGCTAATTCAACAACCAAGGTAATTAAATCTTCAGGCGTATCCAGTTTAAACATAAATGCTTTAGCAGCAGTCTTGCCCGCACCTAAAAACTGACCAAGGTTGAACTTCATCATACAAACTAAAAACGAGCCGACAAGTACAATCAGAACAGAAGGTACATCAGCAAACATTGACAATGACCCGCCTAAGGTCATTGCGTAAATCACAACACTTATGCCGCCGATCATCCCAATAAGGGTTGCTAAATCCACTAATAACTCCTAATTCTGTCTATGTACTGCAATATGCTAAATCCAATTAGTTTTATCACTTCCTGAAAGGGGCTTTGAGCCAAGCCTAAAAAAAACAGGGGGTTAGTATTCCAAGAATGATTCATCTATCTGTATACTTACAAAAATAGTGTAGTCGGAATTAACAAAAAATCATGATTTTTATGCGTTTTTTTTACGACAGACCCTGTAAGTGAACAATACTTATTCATTTACGTTGCAACTTAAGATAACAACTCGCTTTTAGAGAGATAAACATGCCTGAAAATAATCCAGTTTCCGATTTTGAAACATCGTTACAAGCGCTTGAAGATATCGTGAGTAAAATGGAGCAAGGACAGCTTTCCCTTGAACAATCTCTAACCGCATTCGAGCAAGGTGTGCAACTAACACGCACCTGCCAAACCACGTTAAAAGAAGCTGAACAACGTGTTTCAAAGCTAACTCAAAAAGGCGATGATTTTGAGTTAAATATCCTAAACAACGACGAGAATGACTAGTGTTTGAAAATTACAAAACACTGATTGATGATGAATTACAAAAATGTATTCACCAATTAAGTGATAATGGCTCTATTCTAGCCAGAGCAATTCATTACAGCACACTTTTAGGTGGAAAGCGTATTCGTCCAATTTTAGTTTTACTAAGCGCTGATAGCTTTGGTGTTAAAACTGAACAAGCCATCACACCAGCTTGTGCTGTAGAATTAATTCATGCCTACTCATTAATTCATGATGATTTGCCGGCAATGGATGACGACGAATTACGACGTGGACAGGCTACATGTCATATCGCATTTGACGAAGCAACAGCCATCCTATCAGGCGATGCCTTACAAACGATGGCCTTCGAATTACTGAGCCTCGATAGCAACATCCCAGCAAGTAATCGGCTTAAAATGATTCAAACCCTGGCACATGCCAGCGGCCCAAAAGGCATGGTACTAGGGCAATCAATTGATTTCGAATCAGTTGGTCGGCAACTAAGCATCGAACAACTTGAAAACATGCACAAACATAAAACCGGAGCCCTGATTGAGGCAAGTGTTATGCTGGGCGCCTTATGCTCGTCTACTGAGATTTCTTTTGCTGAAGAAACAGCGCTTAAAAATTATGCCAGCGCAATCGGCTTAGCTTTTCAGGTACAGGATGATATTCTGGACATTGTGAGCGACACCCAAACTCTGGGCAAAACCCAAGGCGCAGATGTGGCACTAAACAAACCAACCTACCCTGCACTTTTAGGTATGGATGGCGCAAAAAACAAGTTGATGCTACTGCATGAAGAAGCCCTCAGTTCACTCCAAAAAATGCCTGAACGCAACACATCTAAACTCGCTGAAATCAGCTACTTTATCGTAAAGCGCACCTTATAGCAGGAACAAGCTTGGTGCCTTCACAGGCCAAGCAGCTCCTCTCGATACGTATCAAAATCTATTTTTATTTCGTGCCGCAAGACTCTGCTCTTTTACGGTATATTCTTCAGTTTGATTTTGTCTTAAAAAGATAAACCTTCGTAACTTCCACCCGCTTTCTGTTATACTTCGCGCTCATTTTTTGACGATATTATGATTGCCCGATGCAGACAACCCCAATCTTTCAGGAAATTCCCGCTGAACGTCCAAACACACCGCTTTTAGATCGTGTAAATGAGCCCTTTCAGCTACGCTTACTTTCGGAAGAACAGCTGTCACAATTAAGCTATGAATTACGAGCTTATTTACTTTATAGCGTCGGCCAGTCGGGTGGACATTTTGGGGCAGGCCTTGGTGTTATCGAACTAACCATCGCATTACATTATGTCTTTAATACACCTGAAGACAGGATTGTCTGGGATGTTGGCCACCAAGCTTACCCGCATAAAATTTTAACAGGCCGTAGAGAAGCACTACTCAAGATTCGTCAGCATGATGGCCCGGCAGCCTTTCCTGCCCGCGAAGAAAGTGAGTACGATGCGTTTGGTGTAGGCCATTCAAGTACCTCAATCAGTGCCGCAATGGGTATGGCACTCGCCTCACAACTACAAAACCAACAACGCAGGGCAATTGCGGTTATTGGTGATGGTGCTTTAACTGCAGGCATGGCATTTGAAGCACTAAGCCATGCAGGCGATATTGCTCCAGATATGCTAGTCATTTTGAATGATAATGATATGGCCATTTCTAATAATGTGGGCGGCCTTAAAAACCACCTGGCACGTATTTTATCGGGAAAAACCTATAATCAGGTGAGAGATGGCAGTAAAAAGGTCTTAAGTGGTACCCCAGGTCTAATGGAATTTGCTAAAAAGACTGAAGAGCATGTTAAAGGATTTATGGCGCCTGGTACGCTCTTTGAAGAGTTAGGCTTTAATTATATCGGCCCGATTGATGGCCATGATTTACCAACCTTACTATGCACATTAGAAAACATGAAAGAGCTGAAAGGCCCGCAATTTCTTCATGTTATCACAAAGAAAGGCAAAGGCTTTGCACCTGCTGAAAGCAGCCCGATTGCCTACCATGCAATTAACAAGCTTGAATTTCACCCATCAGCATCAAAAAGCCCTCCTAAGTCGTATGCCACCAGTAAACCAAAATATGCCAATGTATTTGGCCAATGGGTTTGCGATATGGCAGAAGTTGAACCAAAGCTTGTTGCCATCACACCCGCCATGCGTGAAGGCTCCGACTTAATCAAATTTTCAGAGCGTTTTCCTGAACGTTATTTTGATGTTGCTATCGCCGAACAACATGCCGTCACCCTTGCTGCAGGCCTGGCTTGTGAAGGCATTAAACCTGTAGTCGCTATTTACTCAACATTTTTGCAACGCGCTTACGACCAGCTCATTCACGACGTTGCAATTCAAAACCTGGATGTATTATTCGCCATTGACCGGGCAGGCTTAGTCGGAGAAGATGGTGCCACCCATGCTGGAAGCTTTGACTTATCCTTCCTGCGTTGCATTCCAAACATGCTAATCATGGCACCCTCTAACGAGAATGAACTTAGACAAATGTTGTACACAGGCTTTATTCACAAAGGCCCTGCAAGCGTTCGCTATCCTCGCGGCACTGGCCCTGGAGCTGAAATACAAGCACAAATGAGTGTTATCGAGCTTGGAGAATCAAACACCGTTCGCACAGGTGAAAAGATTGCTATTCTATCTTTTGGCTCAATGCTTGAAACCGCTCAAATAGCCGCCAATCAATTAAATGCTACTTTGGTGGATATGCGTTTTATCAAACCTCTCGATAAACAAAAAATTCAATCCTTGGCCTCCTCTCACACATTACTGGTGACGGTTGAGGAGAATGTAATTGCAGGAGGTGCTGGTAGCGGGGTATCTGAATACCTTAGCGAGCAGAATATCAACACGCCGATTATTCATTTAGGCTTACCTGATACTTTTGTGCCTCACGGCAAACCTGACAATTTGTTGCAACAATGTGGCTTAGATGCGAAAGGCATTATTACCAGAATAGAATTATTTTTAGCCGCTTAGTATAACGAATCAACGCCTTAAAGTAAGTGTGAGTTCAACCAGTCAACGCAACACATAGAAACGAAATAACCTTACATTGTCATACTGACAGCCTCTTGAGCCGGAAACCACTTTTTTCAAGAGAGGTGCAACCCTTGCGACATTGAAGAAAATGGACTCTCGATTAAGCGACCTCTGGAATGACATTGTGTGTGTGGGGGAGAAGCGCTTTAAACAAAGACAAACAAGCCATCTTACAGATCATCTTGATGCGTTTTCAACCAATGCCCTAATTTGCTAGCTTTGGTTGATAAATAACTTTCATTATGCGGATTTCGTCCAACCTCAATCGAGAGCCGTTCAACAATATCCACCCCACCGTCTTCTAGCGCTTTTACTTTTCGGGGGTTATTGGTCATTAAACGTAGTGATTGAACTTTGAGGTGTCTGAGCATTCCATAACAAATACTGTAGTCACGTAGATCGGCGGCAAAACCAAGTTTTTCATTTGCTTCAACAGTATCGGCACCTTGATCTTGCAGTTTGTAGGCCCGAATTTTATTCAGCAAGCCAATACCGCGACCTTCCTGACGCAAGTAAAGTAAAATTCCACGACCTTCAGCTGCAATCGCCTGCATCGCTTGTTCTAGCTGGTAGCCGCAATCACAGCGCATACTGAACAGCGCATCACCTGTAAGGCACTCTGAATGCGTCCTGGCTAGCACTGGCTTTCCGTCAGAAACATCACCTAAGCTCAGCACTACATGCTCTTGTCCAGATTCAACCTCTTCAAAGCCATGCATGTCAAATACGGCAAAAGGCGTTGGTAAACGACAGGTCTCAACAAAACGTACTTCCACAGATTTTCCTCTCAAACATTATTCACTTTAATATGCTCAAAATATATTTCTTACTCGTAGAACTCTGATGGCCCCTTAATAAAGAAGGGGGGGGGCGGCCCAAAGGTTTACGATGTGGATTGTATCACATTGTTTACCGTTGGTTTAAAATACTCAGCTTCCACTAAGCAAAACAGCTTCCCAAACCATCACGCCAGCCTATTATTGACCAACGCACTGAGCAGGTGACATGATAAGGTGATTTTTTAGCATAACGAAAACAATAGTGCACCTGAATCCACGGAGAATAACAATGAGCTTTTATGAAGAAAAGATCCTACCACACCTGATCAATTGTGCTTGTGGTACTCCTCCTATACTCAAACTAAGAAAGAAGCTAGTGCCTATGTGTCAGGGAAAAGTACTGGAAGTTGGTATGGGCTCAGGGATTAATCTTGCTTATTACAACAGCAACGATGTCGAATTTATTTGGGGGCTTGAGCCTTCAGAAGGTATGCGTAAAAAAGCACAGAAAAACTTAGAACAAAGCCCCGTCGAAGTAAAATGGCTTGGTTTACCTGGCGAGAAAATCCCGCTTGCAGATGAAAGTGTTGATACCGTATTACTGACATTTACACTTTGCACTATTCCTGATTGGCAAGGTGCACTTAATCAAATGCACCGAGTACTGAAACCAGAAGGTAAACTACTTTTCTGTGAGCATGGTAAAGCGCCTGATCAAAATATTTTAGACTGGCAGAACCGTATCAACCCTTATTGGAAAAAGCTGGCAGGAGGTTGCAATCTTAATCGCCCTATCAACGAACTGATTTCCCAGTCAGGCTTTGAGGTAAATAACTTGGATACTTTTTATATTCCCAAATCACCCAAGTTTGCTTCGTTTATTTATTTTGGCAGCGCTACTAAACAATAGCGTGCGAATTCAACTCGCTAGTGCAACAACAGTACTAGCCGCCTGTCATATTCATGAAACGCACAATATCCGGCGTATTACTGTGGTCAAACTCATGGCGCTCCGGTTTTAAATCCATCGCCTGGATAATCGTGGTTTTCAAGCGCTCTTTATCGCCAGGGTAGCGCCTTAAACCTTCCCGTAGATCAACAGAGTGCTCGTTACCTAGACAAAGTAATAATCGACCTTCTGCTGTCACACGAACGCGGTTACAGTCACCACAAAAATTATGACTATGCGGAGAAATAAACCCTACCCTAGTTGTTGTACCTTCAGGAATACATGCACCACTCAAGGTGTAATATTGAGAAGGGCCATCGGATGCTTTACCTTGCTGCACTGGCTTTAGCGTCCAATGCATTTCCAACATGGTTTTAATTTCATCACTTGAACAAAAGACTTCTTCACGGTTATGCTCGGTAATTGCACCTAAAGGCATTTCTTCAATAAAGCTAATATCGATACCTTTGCAGATTGCGTACTCTACCAAGTCAACGACCTCAGTATCATTACGCCCTTTGAGTACAACAGCATTGAGTTTGATTTTCTCAAAGCCAGCCTCACAAGCAGCATCAATGCCTGCCAGAACTTTATTGATATCACCGACCCGGGTCAGGTCTTTAAATTTAGCAGGGTTCAATGTATCCAAACTTATATTTAGCCGCTTGAGCCCTGCAGCTTTCAAACCGGGCGCTAATCGAGGTAGCTGAGAACCATTCGTCGTCATCACCAACTCATCTAAACCATCAAGTGCGCCCATTGACTCACATAAAGATAGCACATTACCCCGAATCAATGGCTCCCCCCCTGACAGGCGGATTTTGCTCACACCCAAGTCAACAAAGACTTCAGCAACTAAGTGCATTTCTTCAAAGGTAAGAATTTGATCCCGTGGGACAAAAGTCATTTCTTCATCCATGCAATACACACAGCGAAAATCACAACGATCTGTCACTGACATTCGCAGATAGCTGACTTTACGGCCAAATTTATCAATCAATTGCGTGCGTGCCTGGGTCATAGCAGGTCTCAATTTAATGCAGCTTGAGCGATGAAGTGACCACTTCGGCCACCTTGCTTTTCTAGCAAACGAATCTGGTCAATCACCATACCTTTATCAACTGCTTTACACATATCATAGAGCGTTAAACAAGCAACACTCACAGCCGTTAAGGCTTCCATTTCAACGCCGGTTTTTGCATCGAGTTTACAAGTACTGGAAATTCTGACCCTTGCTTTACCCTCTGAATTCACACCCAGCGCTTCAATATCAAGGCTCACCGAACTTAGATTCAAGGCATGACAAAGCGGAATCAATTCGGAGCATTTTTTTGCAGCCATAATTCCAGCAATGCGGCAGGTTGCGAAAACATCTCCTTTTTTATGCCGCCCTTCGGTAATCATCAGCAAGGTTTCTGCTTTCATTATGACATAACCTTCAGCGCGGGCTGAGCGGTGAGTAACTTCTTTCCCCCCCACGTCGACCATGTGCGCAGCACCTTGTTCATTCAGGTGGGTAAGTTTGTCTGTCATAATAAACCTCTTTTAAAGCGAATACCGGCAATACCTTGAGCGCCCACATTAGCAGCCTGCTGTTGATGTTCTTCTATCATACCACCCAAGGCATAGACAGGGATATTTGTCTGTTTAACTAAATATGTAAAGCGCTCCCAGCCCATGGGCTTGGCTTCTGGATGACTAGCTGTTGCTAGTACGGGTGATAAGGTAATAAAATCAGCGCCCAATCTTTCGGCCTGTTTTATTTCATATTCATTATGGCAGGAAACACCCAGAAATTTGTCTTTTGGAATACCCCTCTCATATAAAGCTCCAGCATATCGAAAAGGCAGGTGAACGCCCGCTACATCAAAGTCCTTCAATAAGCTTACATCGCCACTGAGCAACATGTTTTCTTTTGAAGTAGGATAACGCTGCAATATTTCCAGCACACACTTTTGGTAATTTTTCGAGTTCATCAAAGGCTGTCGAAATAGAAACAGACTTGTTTGCTGCTCAACAAGATCACCTACACGCGCTACTGCCTGCTCAAAACTAGTGTACTCCGGTGTAATAACATACAAAGAGGGTAAACAGCAGGCTGACACAATAGATTTATTTGCTTCAGGAAAAGAATATGCAAGTAAATCAGCGTCCAAAACCCATTTAATCGGTTGCCCTTCTCGCCCATTTGCCTCGCCTTCAAACTGGTGTACAGTATAAACATCCAGAAAAACTTTCTTGTCACCATAGTCATGTTCAATTTGAATTAAAGGACTAACATGTTCTCGTTTTACCCTAATACCTAGCTCTTCAAATAATTCCCGCGATAGTGCTTCAACAACAGTCTCTGTTGCTTCAACTTTTCCACCTGGAAACTCCCAAAACCCGCCTTGATGAACACCTTTGGCACGCTTTGAGATCAAGATTAGTCTTTGAGCAGGTTGAGAGGAGGTAGTTTGAGCTTTAAAGCGTTCAATAACAGCAACCGCAACATGAACTGCTGCGGCTTTGGATAGTTTATCAGGTTCGGTATTCGGCATTAATTTTCACATAGTCATGAGACAAATCTGAAGTCCAGATCGTTTCCGAGCACTCACCTCGACCTAGTACAATCCGAATGGTGATTTCATCTTGATCCATTACTGCCTGCCCGCGTGCTTCCGTATAATTTACACATTTTTCACCGGCACTCACAATCCGTACATCACCCAAAAAAACAGCGACTTTAGATAAATCCAGTGCATCAATAGGAGCTCTACCTAGCGCTGCAAGAATTCGCCCCCAGTTAGGATCACTGGCGAATAAAGCGGTTTTAATTAAAGGAGAATGCGCAATCGTATAAGCGACGCCCAAAGCTTCTTCAGTACTATCAGCTTGCTCAACTACAACTGGTACAAACTTGGTCGCCCCTTCCGCATCACGAATAATCGCTTGCGCAAGTTCGATAAAAATACCTTTCAAAGCTGTTTTAAATTGCGGGTAATCATGATGCTGTACGTCAATTTCAGGTGCATCAGAAGCGCCACTAGCAAATAACATACATGAGTCATTGGTTGAAGTATCACCATCGACTGTAATTCGATTAAACGATATTTCAGCCAACTCACTCACTAATTCAGAAATCAGCGCTTGAGATAAACGAGCATCGGTACCAATAAAACCTAACATGGTGGCCATATTCGGCTTGATCATACCGGCGCCTTTACTAATACCGTTGATCAAAATAGTTTTACCTGCATATTGAACGCGGGTCGCAGCACCTTTTGGGCGAGTATCTGTAGTGAGGATACCTTCGGCAGCACGTAGCCAATGCTCACCATCTAAATTTTCAGCTGCAGCGGGTAAACCTTGTTGAATTTTTTCAATTGGTAATTTTTCACCAATCACCCCAGTGGAGAAAGGCAGTACTTGTTCTGCAGTAACGGAGAAGTATGCTGCAGTATACGCACAGGAAGCCTGCGCATCCTCAATACCCTGCTGACCAGTGCCTGCATTGGCATTACCGGTATTAATCAAAAGATAAGTCGGACTATTTTTTGCCTTTTCAGAGGCAACAAAACTAGCCTCCAAATGACGTTTACTAAGTGTTACCGGTGCAGCACAAAAAGCATTTTGAGTAAAAACGCCTGCACAACTACTTCCAGCCTGAAGCTCGATTAATACTAAATCCTTACGACCCGGTGTTTTAATACCGGCCTCTGCTATACCCAAACGAATCCCCTTAATTGCGGAAAACTCGGGTAAAACACCACTTCCAACTGCCATTTTTGTTACCTATACACTTTTCAATTCCAAGTTTTCACCTAATTAGCTTCAACTCAAAAACTAATTAATTTTGCCATGACACTGCTTATACTTTTTACCTGAACCACAAGGACAAGGTTCATTACGCCCAACCTTTCGTCCTTCACGGGTAACCGGTGCTTGCTTTGCATCTTCTTGCTCAGAATTTTCACCTTCAGCGCTAGCATCTGCATGCTCTGTTTTAGCTGAGCTCAATTGCCTTTCCAGCTCTTCTCTACGCTTACGTTCCAACCCTTCTGCTTCTTCTTTGGTTTGGATCTTAACGTGACTGGTCACTCGAACAACATCATTTTTAAGG
>Ga0105348_1002217_pt1 | contig 11815 bp, 8 predicted proteins | sample EN8Hudsemesocosm_2_FD_83504 | JGI IMG/M metagenome (GOLD analysis project Ga0105348, IMG submission 83504) | Methane-oxidizing microbial communities from mesocosms in the Hudson Canyon - EN8C Hudson Canyon | ecosystem: Environmental > Aquatic > Marine > Cold seeps | place: Hudson Canyon... | reverse complement strand
TAGATATTTCTGAAATACTACGCCCAGCCATCATCATCCCTGAAAGCAAGCGCCTTAATCAATTATTAAAAGAGTTCAAACAAACGCGTAATCACATGGCGATAGTTGTGGATGAATACGGGGGGATATCAGGCCTGGTGACCATCGAAGATATTCTTGAACAGATCGTTGGTGAAATTGATGACGAACATGACATCGATGATGAAGCTATGATTAAACAGCTTTCTAGCGGTGAGTATAATGTGAAAGCACTTACCCCCATTGAAGAGTTTAATGAGTATTTTACAGTCGGCCTTCCTGAACATGAATTTGATACCATTGGTGGCTTAGCCCTAAAACAGTTTGGCCGCTTACCTCGTAGAGGTGATACAACAGAACTTTATGGCTTTAATATCACCGTACTTAATGCAGATAATAGAACGATTCGACTACTTAAAATAGAAAAAGAATAAAACTTCATGCCATTGTTTTCTCGTATTCCTCCTAATGCCAATACTAAATCCAGTCCCAGTACAAAACTCATCATAGCTGCCTGCCTGCTTGCATCTGGAGCAATGCAAACCTTCGCCCTCGCCCCATTTGACTACTGGCTGCTTGGCCCCATATCTATCGCCTTGTGCCTTATTATCACGAATGCATTAGCGCCTCGCGATCAAAATAACTATGGATTCATCTATGGCGGCTTATTTGGTTTAGGTTTATTTGGCTCTGGAGCTTCATGGATATACGTAAGCATTCATACTTATGGTTACGCAAGCCCTGCACTCGCTGCTATTTTGACACTGGCTTTTGTTTTGGTTTTATCTGTATTTCCAGCCTTCGTCTTTTGGCTTCACTTTAAATTAAGCACAGCGACTAAGCATAAACACCACCACGTAAAAAATGCCTTACTGTTTTTATGTTTGTGGGTAGCTGGTGACGCTATCCGAACAGAAGCGCTCACCGGTTTTCCTTGGTTATTTTTAGGCTATGGCCACCTTGAAAGCCCGCTTTCGGGCTGGATTCCGGTATTGGGTGTTTATGGCATAACCTTCATTACAGTGGCAACGGGCATTGGTATCGCCTTGTTTTTCACTCAAGCCGAAAAAGTTTTAAAAGTAAGTACCGTGGTATTACTTGCTTTAGTCTGGCTAGCTGGCCCCGCACTTAAACAAATAGAATGGTCAAAAAATACTAACAAAGAACTAAGTGTTGCCTTGGTACAACTCAATATTCCTCAAGAATTAAAGTGGCAACCAGCCCAGCGACGCAAAACCCTCATATTACTCGAAAAGCTAACACGCAAATATTGGCACAATGACTTAATTATCTGGCCTGAAACAGCGGTGCCTTTACTTTATGATCAAGCACAGCCATTTCTTAAAAAAATGTCTGCATTAGCCAGTGCGCACGACAGCAATATTATCAGCGGCATTCCCTTTCGTGGTAAAAATGAAGAGACGGGCCAAACAGTCGTACATAACAGTATCACCAGTATTGGCGCAGGTAGTGGCCTTTACCACAAACAAAAATTAGTCCCTTTTGGTGAATATGTCCCCTTGCAAGAGATTTTACGAGGCTTAATTGCCTTCTTCGACCTGCCCATGTCTGACTTTAGAAAAGGCCCTGAAAACCAGGCATTATTGAAGTCTCAGGACTATCAAACAGCCCCGTTCATTTGCTATGAAGTGGTGTACCCTGATTTTGTAGCAAGCAATGCGTTAGGCGCTGACTATTTACTCACCATTAGTAATGACAGCTGGTTTGGAGAGTCTCTTGGGCCACTGCAACATCTTGAAATGGCTCAGATGCGCGCTGCTGAAAATGCACGTTTCATGATTAGAGCCACCAATAATGGCATTAGCGCCATTATTGACGAGCAAGGTAAGATCCTATCCAGCACAGAGCAGTTTGTGAAAACCGTACACGAGTCAAAAATTCAAATTAGAAGCGGTCGAACGCCCTTTTCCTACACCGGCTCATACCCTCTATTTATACTTTGTTTTGCCTTTATTTTCTGGCGCTTCTTCAGATGCTATTTTTTCAAAACAAACAAGGTTAGCTAGCACAATTAAACTACGTTAGAATGTCCAAAATTTTACATTCTTATTTACATATTTCGTCAAGATTGAAGAGTACAGACTACGATGTCCATGTCAGAAGAAACAAAGCCAGAACAGCCGATGCAAGAACAATACGAACCAAAAATCATTGAAGATAATGCCCGCGGTTATTGGGTAGAAAACAACAGCTTTGCTGTGACTGAAGACGAAAGCAAAGAAAAATACTACTGCTTATCAATGTTCCCTTACCCTAGTGGAAAATTACACATGGGCCACGTGCGTAATTATACCATTGGTGATGTGGTCTCACGCTACCAACGCATGCAAGGCAAAAATGTCATGCAGCCAATGGGTTGGGATGCCTTCGGTCTGCCTGCAGAAAATGCAGCCATCAAACACGAAGTACCACCCGCCAAGTGGACCTACGAAAACATTGAGTACATGAAAAGCCAGTTGAAGCTATTAGGCTTTGGCTATGACTGGGATCGTGAACTAGCGACTTGCCAACCAGAGTACTACAAGTGGGAACAGTGGTTTTTTACCGAGTTATACAAAAAAGGCTTAGTATATAAAAAGAACGCCACGGTTAACTGGGATCCGGTTGATCAAACCGTTCTGGCAAATGAGCAAGTCGTCGATGGCCGAGGCTGGCGTTCCGGCGCACTAGTAGAACGTAAAGAAATACCGCAATGGTTTATCAAAATAACCGATTACGCAGATGAATTACTGGCAGATTTGGATCAACTTGAAGAGTGGCCAGAGCAAGTCAAAACTATGCAAAAGAACTGGATTGGCCGATCTGAAGGCCTGGAGTTCTCTTTTGCCCTTAAAGACCGTGAAGACAGCCTATCCGTTTACACTACGCGCCCTGATACCATTATGGGCGTTACTTATGTCGCAGTTGCTTCACAACACCCACTAGCACTTGAAGCAGCAAAAACCAATACCGAAGTCAGTGCTTTTATTGACGAATGTAAAAACAACAAAGTTGCTGAAGCTGACATGGCCACCATGGAGAAGAAAGGCCTGGCGACCGGCTTTACGGCTATCCACCCATTAACAGGTGAAGAAGTTCCTGTTTGGACCGCTAACTTTGTATTAATGGATTATGGTTCTGGCGCAGTAATGTCAGTTCCTGCTCATGATGATCGTGACCATGACTTCGCTAAATCCTTCGGCCTACCTATTAAGCAGGTTATTGCATCTAAAGATTCAGAAGAACTTGATATTCAAAGCAAGGCCTTTACCGATAAAGGTATTCTGGTTACTTCAGGCGAGTTTACCGGTTTAAGCTCTGAGGAAGCCTTCTTAGCAATTGTCGCCAAGTTCGAAGAGCTGGGGACAGGTAAAAAACGCATTAATTATCGCCTACGCGACTGGGGGGTTTCACGTCAGCGTTATTGGGGAACCCCCATCCCAATGAAAATGCTTGAAGACGGTAGCGCCTGCCCTGTGCCACTTGAAGAGCTTCCTGTCGTACTGCCTGAAGATGTGGTACTTGATGGCGTTATCTCTCCTATCAAGAGCAACCCTGAGTGGGCCAAGACGACACACGAAGGCCAACCAGCATTACGCGAAACAGATACTTTCGATACATTTATGGAATCCTCGTGGTATTACGCACGCTATTGTTCACCACAATCAAGCGACAGCATGCTCGATTCAAAAGCAGCAAATTATTGGCTGCCTGTCGACCAATACATTGGAGGGATTGAGCATGCAATCTTGCACCTGCTTTATGCGCGTTTCTTCCATAAGTTATTAAGAGATGTCGGCTTAGTAGAGTGCGACGAACCGTTCAAAAAGCTTCTTTGCCAAGGTATGGTTTTAGCCGAAAGCTTTTATCAGGAAGGCGATAAGGGTGGAAAGATATGGATTGCACCTTCAGATGTTGAAGTAGAAACAGACGATAAAGGCAAGACACTCAACATCAAGCTAAAATCAGATGGCAGCTCTGTTGCAACGGCTGGTATGAGCAAGATGTCAAAGTCCAAAAATAATGGAGTTGACCCACAGACCACAATCGATCGTTTTGGCGCAGACACTGTACGTTTATTTATTATGTTTGCCGCACCACCTGAACAATCACTGGAATGGTCAGACAATGCCGTTGAAGGTTCACACCGTTTTCTGAAACGTTTATGGAAGGCTGTCTATACACATGCAGCTCTGGGCAAACTAGGCCTAACAGTCGATATTGCATCACTTAACGAAGGGCAAAAGACTTTACGCCGCAAGGTACATCAAACCATTCGTAAAGTAAGTGATGACGTTAGCCGTCGCTTGACCTTTAATACGGCCATTGCAGCGATCATGGAACTGATGAATGATGTAGCCAAGTTTAAAGACACCAGTGATCAGGGCATAGCGGTCATGCAAGAAGCACTTGAAGCAACCACACTTATGCTCGCCCCTATTACGCCGCACATTTGCCATCAGTTGTGGACAGATCTTGGTAACAATGGGGCTGTCATTCATGCCCCTTGGCCTGATTTTGATGAGTCTGCCCTTGCCGTTTCGTCCCAGCAAATTGTGGCGCAGGTAAACGGTAAAGTCAGAGCCAAGCTTGAAGTTCCAGCAGGAACTGACAAAGCAAGTTTGGAGCAACTCGCATTAGCCAATGAAAACGTACAACGTTTTATTGGTGAGCTAACGGTTAGAAAAGTGATTGTGATTCCAGGTAAGCTTGTTAATATCGTTGCTAACTAAAATGATGGCTATTTTGCGCCATTTTCGTTTGAACTCAGCCAGCATAGTATGTTTACTGAGTTCAGGCTTATTCCTTAGCGCTTGCGGCTTTCAATTAAGAGGCACTCAGGCACTGCCCTCGAATTTAAGTTCGATTAACTTTCAGTGTGCCAATGAAAAAATTTGGGACCTCTGCCGTCACTTAAGCAGAGAGTTTCAAGTTCATCAAATTACGCTTTCTGAACAAGCTGAAATGACCTTAGTCATTTCCAGTGTAAACAAACAACAACGTTCACTCTCCATAAACACTGATGCGTCGACAGCAGAATATGATTTGATACACTCTGTTCACTACCAGCTAATCCATTCTGCATCCCAAAAGCAGATCAGCAGCCAGCGGGTTGAAGCCAGTCAGAGTTATCGTCATCAAGCCTCCGCGCTTATTGCCAAAGAGCGTGAACAAGATGAAATTCAAACTCGGCTAAATCAAGAAATTGCAGATATTATTTTTCGTCAACTTAGCGTGTTTGATACCCAACGTGTCAAGCAAGCACTTAACTCAGATTAAATTTGAGTCCTATGCGCATTCAAACCAAGCAACTCGACCGAGAACTGAAAAACAAGCTATTGCCCGTTTATTTAGTGAGTGGTGACGAACCTTTACTCGTGCAAGAAGCGCTTGATAGTATCCGTGCGGCCTGCAAACTTTCAGGTTGTGATGAGCGAAAAATTCTCGATGTTGACCGCAAATTTAATTGGGCCAGCCTTAGCGAAGAAGCTAATAGTTTATCGCTTTTTGCCGAACGCACACTAACCGAGTTAAGACTGGGAAAGTCAAAGCCTGGCAACCCTGGCGCCAAGGCACTTCAGTCATATTGCCAACAACTACCCGAAGATAAAATCCTCTTGATCAGTGCAGCAAAAATGACGACTGCAACACTCAAAAGCAAATGGTGTTCCGCTATTGATAAGATAGGTGGCATTATTCAGGTTTGGCCCATCACACTGAATGAAATGCCTCAATGGATCGCTCAAAGAGCTAGCAAGATGGGTTTACAGATCGAACGTGACGCCATCGCCCTGCTTTCGGACCGACTAGAGGGTAATTTGCTCGCGGCACAACAGGAGTTAGAAAAACTTAAATTACTCAACGATGGCTCCCCCATAAACACCGAAACAGTACTCGCCAGCGTTTCAGATTCAGCAAAATATGACATTTTCAATTTAACCGACGCTTGTTTAAGCGGAGATTCAAAGCTTGTAGCGAAGATTGTATCCAGTTTAAAAGTTGAAGGGCTTGAACCAACTTACGCCCTATGGGCATTAAGTAAAGAGGTACGAACAGTATTAGCACTCACCCACGCCTTTCAAAAAGCTCTCCCCCCCCAAGCTATTTTCAAACAATTCGGCATTTTTCAAAAACGACAAACAACGCTCACTCAAGCCGCAAAACGACATAAAACCACCAATCTCAAAATTCTTCTGGATAAATGTAAACAAACAGACGACTTGATAAAAGGCGTCGAAAAAGGGCTAAACCCTTGGGATTTATTACTTGATATCGCCTTGGGTTTAGCCGGCTCGCCGGTTTTAAGAAGCGTTATCTAGCAACTAAAGTCATACAAAACTTACAATTAATAGCAAAAAAATATCTCAATTCATAAATTTTGTGAGAAAAGTCCTAAATGTTCTGCTAGGGTCAATATTAAGCACTCGAAATTGTTGTACGAGTTTGACGTACTTTTTGAAAGTGTCGTGTTCCATTCAACCAGAACACACAGAGGCCCTAGATATAATGATCAACAAAACTGCTTCAATCTTTTCAGCACTAAAACTTAGTATACAAAAACATAGTATTCTAACGTTAATATTACTTTGCTTTTCCTTCCCGGGCTTTGCAGCTGAAAATAACTTTTGGGAAGTTCTGTATAAGAATGGTGGGGAGACATTTTATTGCAACAAACCTTTCAAAAGTAAAGGCCCGTTATTCTCAAAAAGTTATGTCTATTCTGACACATGGATTAGAGATAATTTGGATTGTGGCACTAAAAGACAGTGCAAACGTGACAACCCTGACTACCTGCTAATTACTTCAGACCTTCACAACATCGTGGCTTCTGATGCTTACTTTGAGTTTAAACGTAAAAATTTAATTTTTGGTCCGCTTGATGAAACGGTTAAAGCCAATCAATGCGGTATTCGAATAAAGCATCACGTGCTTGAACCTTCAGATAAACTTAAGGGAGACATTGCTCGTATATTAATCTACATGCACGTACGCTACAAATTACCCCTAAATACTAGCTTATCACTATTACGTATTTGGAATGACCTTGATAAACCTGATGAAAAAGAACGGCAGCGTGATCAGATGATTAAAGACCTTCAAGGCAATGGCAACCCATTTATTGAGGATCCTTCTCTAATTGATAACGTGAATTAACCTTCTTCACAATAAGCCAATGTATGCATTCTGTTTAGCGAGTGCTCATTGAATTTTACATTTTCAAACATCCAGGCAAGACTATCTTCAAATACTCGCTCAGATTGTAAGTCTCGCGTTAGCATGTGGTAGCCTTCAGAGTAATGGATAAAAACGATATTCTGCTCTAAGTGCTTCATGGTAAGTAACATTTCACAGGTTGGTCTTTTTGGTATTACTTCGTCCTTTTCACCATATAAAACCATGGTTTTTACGGATATATCTTTCGAAGCAAGTAAGGCTGCATCCATTAAATTTGTTAAGCCATAAATAGTATCAATTCGAGTTGCTTTAATAACCTTTTCATCTCGTCCCATCGCTCTAAGCGCTTCAATATTATCACTTGCTTGCACCCCTAAACCCTCCCCTGTTGGCATCCAGCCAGGAAAGGTATGAACGGCTAACCATAATGAAAGCTGCTGATACCACGGCTGAGTACTTCTTGCCCACACTGCTGGTGCATATAAGAGCACACCACTGACATATTGTTCGAGTGATAAAGTTTCATCAGACATCGCCGTCATAATCACCGCCCCGCCCATACTCTCACCAACAAGAAAAATAGGTATATCAGGGTTTTGGTGATGAAGCTGTTTAATCAAAACCTGTAAATCTTTTTGTAAACGCCCCGCCTCCGGCCAGATACCAAGCATTTCAGTAGTACCAAATCCTCGTTGGTCATAAGCAATACACGCCATCTCCCGCTGAACAAAATACTCACACATGCCCTCAAATGCTTTGCTGTAATCATTAAAGCCATGTAAAGCCAGAACCAAACCTTTAGGCTCACGCTTGCCACTAGGCCAATAACGCACAATTGGCAAACGGTAGCCATCCTCAGCGATAAATTCATGTGCTGTTAATTCAGGCGCTTGTCTAATACCAGAATCTGGCTGGGTTTGAGGGACACTACACCCTGCAAGCAGACTGAGTAAACCTATGAAAAAAACTACTTTGTAGCCTGAGAAAATTAACATGCTAATGGCTCACACAAATTCAATATGATCAATCATCAACTGCACACTCTTTCGGCCACGAAATTCATTGATGTTGGGTCGATAGGCAACTCTGATTTGCTCAGGTAAGACTTTATTTACCCACTCACTGTTAAACTGAATAGCATCAAACACCTGCGTACTCCCCTGCTTGGCGAGTACAAGCTTTAAATGCTTATCTTTTAATATACGAGTCTGAATCAAATCAAAGATATCATCAAAACGTGGTTCGGGAAATTGTTGTCCCCAAGGGCCGGCAAGCTCCAGAAGTGTCACGACATCAATCGTCAAATCACTTTCTAATAATTCGCCATCACTGAGTAAGGTCGCTTCGAGGTCATGTTCACTTAATTGCTCACGAACAACAGTATCAAATGCTTGGGAAAAGACCGGTAAGTCCTTTTTATTTAAACTCATTCCGGCAGCCATTGCATGACCACCAAATTTACTTAACAACGCTGGGTGGCGTTTGGCGATCACGTCAAGAGCATCACGCATGTGAAAGCCGGTAATTGATCTTGCAGAACCTTTAAGTTCTGGATTTTCTTGGTTTGGGTCATCAGCAGCCGGTGCAAACACAATGACCGGACGGTGGAATTTTTCTTTCACTCTTGAGGCTAATATTCCAATCACCCCTTGATGCCAGTGAGGCTCATATAAACATAGCCCCCAGTCCATTTGACCTGCATCGAAACGCATTTTTTTAAGCTGGCTATCGGCATCCAACTTCATTTCTGCTTCGATGGACTTTCTTTCCTGGTTAAGCTGGTCCAAACGTTGCGCCAGATGATTTGCACTATATTCATCCTCTGCAAGCAAACACTCTATGCCTAGAGACATATCATCCAAACGCCCTGCTGCATTTAGGCGTGGCCCAACGACAAACCCCATATCACTGGCACGAATATTCTCTGGCTTCTTCGAAGCACAGGCTAATATTGCTTTGATACCCGGACGACAACGACCAGCACGAATTCGTTTTAGACCCTGCTCTACAAGAATACGGTTATTTTTGTCCAGAGGGACTAAATCAGCAACGGTACCTAAAGCAACTAGATCAAGATAATCTCCAAGGTTGGGCTCTTTAATGGCATTTGTTTCAAACCAGGAATTATCTCTCAATGCAGTTCGCAGACCACTTAGTACATAAAAGATAACACCAACACCAGCAGCATTTTTACTTGGAAACTCACAGGCTAGCTGATTTGGATTTACGATGGCATCTGCATCAGGTAATTGATCACCCGGTAAATGATGATCGGTGACTAAGACTTTAATACCTAAGGATTTAGCGCGCTGCACACCGTCATTACTGGCAATGCCATTATCAACCGTCACGATTAAATCTGGTTTAAGAGTCGCTGCAAGTTCTACGATCCCTGGTGTTAAGCCATAACCAAACTCAAAACGATTGGGAACCAGGTACTGGCAGTCAGCAGCCCCCATAGCGCGCAAAGCATGCACTGCTAAGGCTGTGCTTGTAGCACCATCGCAATCAAAATCGCCCACAACAATAATACGCTGCTTATTTTGTAAAGCGCTTACCAATAACTTAACTGCATCACCCAGCCCTTTCAGCTTTGAGCTATCCGTTAATTTAGCTAATGTTAGTTGTAAATCCTCAGCCTTAAATACCCCTCTGGCATTATAAATTCGACTCAAAAATGTAGGGATAGTGTCTATATCACATGCATTACTTGGAACGGGACGTCTTAAGATAGTTTTTTTCATATTGTCTGAGATGCGCCGAACTTAAGTTCGACGATTTTTTGCTACAAAGTCATGCACGGTATTCAAGTCATTTTCCAAGACTTCATAACGCTCTTGTTTGTCATATAAGTCGGCTAGATGGTGCGGTAGTTCAGGTGTGATATCTACTCCAGACTTTTCAACGGCTTCAGGAAATTTAACCGGATGCGCTGTCGCTAAAGAAACCATCGGAATAGAACCATCTCGACGACACACTCGTGCCGCTTCAACACCGATTGCTGTATGAGGGTCTAGCAAATATTCTGTTTGCTCGTACACTTCTTTGATCACTTCACAGGTACGTTCATCATCAACAGAATAACTATCAAATAGCTTACGTGCTGCAGTCCAACGGTACTCTTCAATTTCACCAGATTGTGTTTTCCAGGCCTCCATTTGAGCCGCTAGCGCTTTACCGTCTCGACCATAAAGGTCAAACATCAAGCGTTCAAAATTACTCGACACCATAATGTCCATACTAGGAGATAAGGTGTGGTGCAAGCTTTCCATTTTGTAGTTATTTTGGCTAATAAAACGATGTAAAATGTCATTTTTATTGGTTGCAACTACAAGCTGGTTTATCGGCAAGCCCATATTACGCGCTAAATAACCTGCAAAAATATCACCAAAGTTTCCAGTCGGTACAGAAAATGAAACGCTGCGACTTGGGCCACCTAAAGCAAGCGAGGCACTAAAATAGTAGACTATTTGGGCCATAATTCTTGCCCAGTTAATTGAATTAACCGCAACTAAACGGGTACCATTCAAAAATGACTGATCATTAAAGCTATCTTTTACCATTTGCTGGCAGTCATCAAAATTGCCTTCAATGGCAATGTTAAAGACATTATCACCCAGTACTGTCGTCATTTGTTTACGCTGTACATCGGATACACGATTATGTGGGTGCAGGATAAATATATCGACATTATCGCAATGTTTACAGCCTTCAATAGCTGCTGAACCGGTGTCACCAGAAGTTGCGCCCAAAATAACTACGCGTTCATTGCGTTTTTTAAGTACATGATCAAGTAAACGCCCCAGCAATTGTAAGGCAAAATCCTTAAATGCCAGGGTTGGACCGCGAAATAATTCTAGTACCCATTCGTTTTGATCCAACTGAACAAGAGGTGCAACTGCAGTGTGATCAAACACGGCATACGTTTCGTTAATCATCGTTCTGAAGTCATCTTCAGGGATAGACCCTTCCACAAAAGGGTACATAACATTAAATGCTAAAACAGAGTATGGCAGCCCTGCCCATGAGGCAATTTCTTCTTGGGTGTAGCGCGGCAATGTCTCTGGCACATACAAGCCACCATCAGGCGCTAAACCAGTCAACAATACATCTTCAAAACTTAATGCCGGCGCTGCGCCTCGGGTACTAATATATTTCACGTCGATTACCTGTTATTTTTAATAAATTAATTGAAGTGTTCAACGCGGATACGTACCACATTGCCAAGGGTTGTTTCAAGCGCTTCAATTTTTTCAATCGCTAAATTAATTTGCCGCTCTTTCACTGTATGCGTCAGCAATACCAATGGAATTGTATTATTCTCTTGCTCACTTTCCTTTTGCATAACGGACTCGATGTTAATACCAAGCTCACTCAAAATAGAAGCGACTTCAGCTAATACACCAGGATGATCTTCGGCAGTGATGCGCAAATAATAAGCAGAGATGATGTCTTCTATTGGAATAACAGCTAGGTCTTGCATCTTATCAGATGCAAAACCTAAATATGGCACGGTCACACCATCACTGGAACCGAGCGTTCTGGCAATATCAACAATATCGGCAATCACGGCAGAAGCCGTTGCTTCAGAACCGGCACCAGCGCCATAGTAAAGCGTTTG
>Ga0105348_1002216_pt1 | contig 11817 bp, 6 predicted proteins | sample EN8Hudsemesocosm_2_FD_83504 | JGI IMG/M metagenome (GOLD analysis project Ga0105348, IMG submission 83504) | Methane-oxidizing microbial communities from mesocosms in the Hudson Canyon - EN8C Hudson Canyon | ecosystem: Environmental > Aquatic > Marine > Cold seeps | place: Hudson Canyon... | reverse complement strand
GTGGATGACTCCTTAGATCTTTTGGATACTGATAACGATGGTTTACCTAATCTTGTCGACCTTGACTCAGATGGAGATCTTATTCCAGATGTTTATGAAGGAATTACTGATTCTGACTATGATTCTTTAGGTGCTTATATTGACTTGGATTCGAACGGTGATGGAATTGCAGACAAAGAGATTGTAACAAGCACTGAAGATGTTGATGCTGATGGAATTATAGATATATATGATGCCGATAAAGATGGGGTTGTTGGGACTGACCTGGGTGAGCTTGATGCAAATAGTGATGGAATTAAAGATCTTGTCTTAACAGATGCAAATTCAAATGGGGTTGTTGATTATCAAGATATCGATTTTGATGAAGATGGGGTCCCAGCTTTCATTGAGAATGGATATTCATCTTTAGATAATGATGGTGATGGGATTGATAATATATTCGAACCATCTTCAGAAAACCCAGATTTAAACAATGATGGAATTAAAGATGATATTCAAAGTGACATAGATCGTGATGGTCTAATTAATAGTGCTGATACTGATTCTGATGGCGATGGTATTTTAGATATTATTGAGGCAGGAGTACAAAGTAGAGATGTAGACTCAGATTCTTTGGATGACCTATTTGATGCTGATTTAGATGGTGATGGAAGGTCTGATTTGGGTAGTATCGATAATGATGGCAATGGAATCAAAGATAACTACTTTGGAGTAGATAGTGATGACGATGGAATACCAGACTTTTTAGATAAGGATTCGGATAACGATTTGTTGCCTGATGTAGTCGAAGGGAATATAGATTCAGATGGAGATGGTATTGAGAATTATCGAGATGTTGACTCTGATGGTGATGGATTAACGGATGGTGAAGAATATCAACTTGAAAATACTGATTTTGATAATGATGGCATTGTAGATGTATTAGATGCTGACGCTGATGGTGGTGGAACTATCGATGCAGGTAAACTGGATGCTAATCTAGATGGGATTGTTGATGAATTTAGTTTTGATAGAGATAGTAATGGCACTCAAGATTTTTTGGAAAAACTTATCCCTGTATTTCTTCGGAATGAACTAGATACTGACTCTGATGGTATTCCAAATGCTTTAGAGAACCAAATATCACACTTGGATATGGATAATGATCGTATAGATGACCTTTATGATAGTGATAGGGATGGAAATCCTGGTGTTGATGCTGATCGATTTGATGAAGATGCTGACGGTATTGATTTGTCCCATGTCCCGAACCTTGATGGTGACTCTGAATATAATTCACAGGACATAGATTCAGATAATGATGGTATTTCGGATCGTATTGAAGCCCAGTTAGATGGTGGCACAACAGACTCTGATAATGACGGGATTATTGACCTATATGATGCTGATGCTGATGATGATTCAAATGTTGATTTGAATAAGGCTGATTCAAATTCAGATGGAGTAGTTGATGCGGATCCTTCTATAGATTCTGATGGTGACGGTATTCCAAATTATAGAGACTATGATTCTGATAATGATGGAATCCCAGATGCTATTGAAGGTACCGATGATAAAGATGGAGATAACATACCCAATTATTTAGATAGCGACTCTGATAATGATGGTATAGGCGACTTAATTGAAGGACGACCTTCTGGTTTAGATGTTGATCATGATGGAATTGATGATTTTTTTGATGCTAGCACAGACGGTGATCATGCTGCTGATATAGGGAAAAGTGATTCTGATGGAAATGGTCTAGAAGACAGTGCTCAAGCGATTGACTCTGATGGTGATGGTATTGCTGACTTTTTAGATCTTGATTCGGATAATGATACGATTCCAGATCAATTGGAGGGATATTTCGATACTGACTCTGACGGTGCTCCGAATTACGTAGATCAAGATGCCGATGGAGATGGAGTGAATGACCGAGAAGAAAGTGGAGGTTCTGGTAGCGATAATGATCAAGACGGGATTGATGATGCATTTGATCTTGATTCAGATGGTGGGGGTATTACAGATCATGGAAAATCAGATATTGACGGAAACGGATTATATGAAGAAGCGCTAAAAGACGTTAATAATAATAATATTGCAGACTTTCTTGATAATACCTTAGTTATAGTGCCATCTGCATCAGATACAGATGATGATGGAATTCCTGATTTAGTTGAAAACAATGATACTGGTGTAGATCGTGATTCAGATGGGATTGACGATGCTCATGATGCAGATCAAGACGGTATTCCTGGTGTCGATGCAGGTAAATTAGATGAAAATGCAGATGGTATCGATGATAATTCCGTACCTGATACTGACTTAGATGGTGATATCAATGCCAATGATATTGACAGTGATAATGATGGTATACCTGACTCAATAGAGGCAGGTGTAAGTGGGCATGATTTAGATAATGATGGTATTGATGATGTATTCGATGCAAATGCTGATGGTGATTCAAAAATCGACTCGGGAAAGTCTGACGTAGATGGTAATGGTATTGATGATAATGCAAAAGGAACTGATTCGGATAATGATGGGTTGCCTGACTATATAGATAGGGATAGTGATGGGGATAGTATTCCCGATGCATTAGAGGGAAATCTTGATATAGATTTTGATGGAATTCCTAATTATAGGGATTTGGATTCTGATGGAGATGGCATAGCTGATGCAGCTGAAGTATTAAGTGCAGGTAATGATCAGGACGGAGATGGAATTGATGATGCTTTTGACGCTGATGTTGATGGCGGTGGAGGTGTTGATTTAGGAAAAGCTGATGCAAACCATGATGGTATAAATGACGATGCATCTTTCGACTTAGACGGTAATGGAGTCTCTGATTACTTAGAATTTCCTAAAGAGGCTACAAATCCAAACGGCGATGCTGATCTAGATGGAATCCCCAATATTATCGAATGTCCTCTTCCTGATGGTGTGGAGCTAGCTGATTTCCCGAGAGAGTGCCCTAATAGTGATGGAGACTCAGCTTCCAATGATCGATTGAACACTGGAGGTTTAGATATGTTTGATACTGATAGTGACAATGATGGTTTATTAGATCGTGTGGAGAGGGGGCCGCTCGTATTTACTCCTTGGGATACGGATTCTGATGGGGTACCTAATTATTTAGATACTGACAGTGATAATGATCGAATATCTGATGAAGCAGAAGTCATTGATACAAACGATGATGGTAAACCTGAAGATTCAGATAATGATGGAATACCTGATTATGTAGATTCTGTATATTCAAATGATAATGACGGTATTCCTGATTCAATGGAATGCGCAACTTTTCCAGCATGTCCTGATTCGGACTCAAATGGTATTCCCGATTATTCTGATAGTGATAGTGATGGCGATGGTCTACCTGATATGTACGAAGCATTATCATATGGCGATAGGGATGCTGATTTAATTGCAGATGTTTTTGATGCTGATGAATACCTAACACAAGGGGGATTAGTAGATAGTGATGAAAACGGTATTTGGGATGGTGCTCGCATAGCTGATACTGATAATGACGGCACGCCAGATTATAGAGATTTAGATTCTGATGACGATGGATTAAGTGATAGGGAGGAGAGCATTGCCTCCTTTGAAGATATTGATGCAGATAGTATTGTGGATGCAATTGATCCCGATCAGACCTTCGGAAAGGATATCAATAATGATGGTGTAGATGATAACTTTGTCAATATATTACATAAAGATTCTGATGGTGACAGTATTCCTGATTTTGTTGATAGAGGCTTCGATTCGGATTTAGATGGTATTAAAGATGATGCGGAGTGCATTACTTATCCAGACTGTTTGAAATCGGATTCAGATAATGACGGAATACCCGATTATCAAGACTCTGATAGAGAGAATAATATTGATAATTCAATTGAAGGCTTAGGGGATAGCTTTGGATTGGCATTATTTTCATTATTATTGGTATTGAGAAAGATGAAAGCCAGGTTGCTATTTTTTTCTCTACTGGTACTTTCAACACAGGTTGGTGCTCAAAATATTGGGGCTGAAGTTGGAATGACTCATGGAAAAGTTGGTAGCAAAGTAGAAGGAGGCTCTGATGTAAATAAGAACTCTTCAGGATATTTCTTTGGGCTTAATTGGAATCTGCCTAAAAATTGGAGTTTAGGAGTTGCTTACAATAACCTAGGAGCCCAGTCGTGGAATATTGGCACTTCTAAGGCATCGATAGAGTGGGAGTCATATCAATTGTCAATGGCTAAAGGACTTTATATAAATGACGACATTTCTATAATAGCGCGCTCAGGTTTACGTCGTTTGATACCTAGTAGCCAAGATGAAATGAAGGAAGGGAAGCAGACTCTTCCATTTATTAGTGCAGGAGTTTCTTATAAATTTAAGAGAGACCTAAAATTGAATGCAAGCGTAGATGCAATTAATTTATCTGATACTTATCATGCATCGCTTTCTATTGAATATTTATTTGGGATAAATAATACACAAAATAAGGCGAATTATTTAAGCTGGAAATCATATCAACAACAGTTTCCAATAAATGACTTGAAGCCTGAGGTTGATAAAAAATCGTTAAAATTGAATAGTGATAAAGAAGTTTTTGATTGCACAAAAGAGAATTTAATTTCGGAGGTCCTTGAAGAAAATATGAAGCTGAATCTGCTAGGGGATCGTATTTTTAACAAGCTGGCTATGCAGATGCATAAAACAGATAGTAAAATTGAAATTAAGGTTTTTTCGGATGAGTTCGAGAATAGTCTTGAAAATTTATCTTATTCTGAAATTATTGCACGTAAGGTTCGAGACTTATTAGTAGAAAGAGGTATCCCTATTGCTCACATAATTTATCAAGGTTATGGAGCAGTAGATGCTCGCGAATCGACTATTTTTACTCAGTTAATAAATACTCAGTGTGAGAGTAATTATTAACTGATGTTATAAATTAAGGGGGGGATCTTGGATTATGTACAGCCCCCTCTAGCTTTTTGACTTACGTTTAATTATTTAATCGGTCTAATGCCCATAAACTTTGCTCTGATACTTATATTCGCTGATCAAATCTACAATATCAGCTAACCGATTAGTAGAATCTTGGCTTAAAAAACTGCTTTCAGTTAGGTTTGGGCCAAAAGTAGGTAAGCTTTCAGTAGGCCTGATGTCGATGATAAAATTAATAAGATTTTCTCGATTTTTTAGGCAAACGTAAAGTTCAATACCTTGAATATGTCCTGCTGATCCCCACCAGTACCAATTCATTGCACCAACTACACAGTTATTGTTCCTGACTACCACTCCAAACTGCTCATGTGATGAAGGAGTTGTACCTTTTTTCCAGGTTGATCGATATTCAAAGCTCTTAGATTTTCCTTCAAAGCATTGAGCAGGAAGAATTGGAGGTATGAATGGGAAGTTGGGTTGTGATTTATTATTTAACATCCATAAGCTTTGCCATGAAGAAAATACAGGCTGGCTTTTAAGCTCTTCGGGGAAGGGGTGAGTTGTATGCTTGTTTTCTAAACCAAGAGATTTCCAGTTATTAGTTTCTATCCCCAAGGTTCGGCGAATATCACCATCAGATATGGGATAGACTGATTGAACTACATCTAGACTTTGTCCTGTAGATGCTACACATAGTGAGCGTAGGATGTTGCAATGCCCGAGATTGATGAATTCAATTTTGTTAAGTAAATCATGGAGCCTATTTGAGATAGACATTAAAACTAGAATATCATCGTAGTCTAATACTTCATCAACAATTAGTATTTTAAATATAGAATTTTGGCTTAGATCAGAATGAGAATACGAATTTTTTACAAATTCATGTATCTGCCTGGACTTCTGCTTTAAAGCATATTGATGAGTAAGATATTTGATCATTTTATTTCCTAACTAGCACCTAAGAAATGAACTGGCGCAGCTATTCATTATTAAGCTAGATTGGAAGATTATGATTAAAGAAATAGTGGGAGTTTGCCAGTATTGCGCCTAGACAGGACCACGACCCTAATTCGATGTTAATATACACTAAAGCTGAATGCTAGTTATTTCTGGTGTGGAATTACCATATGAGTATAGAACGATTATAGAAGTGAAAGGCCAAAACTAGTAATTAAAAGATGGTTTGCCTTGGTTAAAATTTTCCAGTTTTTTATGATGTTGAATTTAAGATGTTTTTAATAATTATCTTTATCTCCGCTTCTGGTATGTTAAATTCATGCATCAAATTGTGAATAATCTCATCACTATTATTCATGCGCGTAACCCCTATATTTAGTTTTAACAGTCTATTTGTAATCTCTATTTTTACTGTTTTTAAGCGCTCTTTTGAGTACCGAAGATGCTTATCAAATAACAATGCTGATAATGAAGGAAAGCGATATTGCATGTAGCTAACAGGTACATTCAATGCAATTGAAATATCATCTAGTGCAGGAGGAGTTTGGCAATCTAAAAGGTATTCAGATAATGCTGTAATGAATTCATTTCGACATTTGTCTATTTGTGGTTTCTTTAATATAAGATCATTGGGAAGCTTGCAAAAATCATTAAGGGGCAAAATGTTATGAGATGCAGCAGAATTACCTGTAAGTATATCAAATAATGAAATCCCTAGTGACGCAGATATCTTCCTCGCTACTTCTAAGCTTGGTTTAGCCTCACCAGCTGTAATTGAAATGAGAGTGTCTCTAGGAATTACCGTGTAGAGCTCTTTTTCTCTATCATACTTCCAGTAATAATCTAAAATTTCATTCATAGATGTTTTTAATCCCTGAATTGGTATTGATGCAGGATTAACTACTGATAAGTCATAAATAAGATCATATAAGTCACTTCCAGCTAACTCCCACGATTTTGATACTTGTTTTTTAGATAGCACTTTTTGACGGACTGATAGATTATTTTCACAATCTTGGCAGTATAGTAATGATACATTTCTAGTATATTTAGCTTGGCTTGACCCACAATGTTCACAGCTACTTACAAGGGGCGTTCTATGTGTGGGGCAGGCTTGGATATCTGTCAGCTGCCAAAATAATTTATAATACACTGTATCACCGAACCGAATCATTTCGGCTAGGCATTCAGGGCACCATCGAAAACCAGGAGATATGCATCCGCGACTATGCCCCAGTAGTTTGTGAATGAACCATAGTGTTCCTTTAGTGCAGTCGGTTCTGCTTGCCGTATAAATATGATCTATTAATAGCTCTGTGGTTTTTGATGGCGTGATAAGGTATTGAGGGCTCATTTTAGTAGGGATAACCTCTTTATTAAGAGTACCCCGAATTGAATCAGTAAAATAGCTGAGGAATACTCCAATCGTGACACCGTGATTGTAAGCATTCCTATGAATAAACGAAGAGAATGCTTCAACCCCAACAGTATCATTAGCAATTAATTTGCAAGGAAGCAGCTGCCCCGTCATTTGATTAATGTCCTGTTGCCTTTGGCCAATCTTCTTGGTTTTTTCTGAAAAGGCTTTCTCCCTTTTTTCTTCACTTCTTTATTGTTTGGCATAGTCGAGGCTGTTTGAATTTGGAAGTTCGGAGACTCGGATCTTAATAAGTCTTCGCCTGTTTGAATTTCATGGTAGATTACTTCAAGATCTGAGTCAGAGAATCGACTTTCCATTAATATATTTTTATCAATTTTAACTTCGTATGCTATAGCTTTTGCGCTAGCCCCAATTAGCCAGCTTTTTAACAGACCAATACATCCAAGTGACCCCTCATAAAGCATCATGGTGTTATTCTCGAATGGTTTGAGCTCTTCGCTAAGATCCAACTCTAGTGAGTACTGATGCACAATAGCAGCAAACTCTAAGAGATCTTCCTTAGTTGCTTGATAACGACCTAAATGTATTTGTCGTTTTCTCCCTAGGAGGTGAGGGGAGTTCTTAAGAATATTTAATAGTGGGTATGCCCCTACTAAGATGAGTACAGTCTTGGTTGTTTGAGCTAAGCACTTCCAGGAGTCTAGTACTGCATGTGAGCCTTGAGCTTTGGGTGCATACTGTGCATGCTGTGCTTCATCTATAAATATAAAGCGCGTTTGGCGCTGCTTTAGAAATTGTTCTAATTTTAGTCTCAAATTATGTTCGGTTAGTTTATCAGGGTTGATTGTTTTTACTTGAGAGTTTTCTCCTAATGTAGAAGGAATAAATGGATAGTTTGCGGCTTCTAACATACTAATAGTAAAAGACTTAGTTGAAAATGATCCGTGTGGGCCTAAGTTAGCAGCTAATACAGAAATGCTCGTCATAGTTCCAAGCTCATCATCGTAGCCAAGCTTTTGAATCAATTCATTAATCAGTTCGCTCTTTCCAGCTCTAGAAGGACCTGTAATGCCAATAACATCTCCTGGGGAAGACATGGATATTAGGGTGAAACCTTCGATAAAAGCATATTTCCAATTTTTATGATTAATTCTTTTTGAAAGTAAATTATTCATGAATTTGGCTCCATGCTGATGATTCTAATTTCCTGACTTTGGTAAAATCAATGTTTTCCAATTCTGAGCTCAATTGAATAGTACTAATTGAATCGGATATCGCTACTTCTGGGGGCTCAGACAGTTTGTCATCGAAACCATCAATAGCGGCAGCTAGTGTGATTCCATGTTCTTTTCGTAAATAATTTCGAAAGGATATTGCTTCAAGCGCAATAAGTGATTCAGATAACTGTTTTTCTACACTGAGAGTTTTGTATCGATTTATATCTGATGAGTAAAGTGGTTCCCAATTATTATCTATTGCGCCGTAAACAATAGTATGATTCTCAGGGTCTATTCGAATCTCTATTGATCTTTTTTTTCCTTTTAATGACGCTAGCTTAGGTGCCCAATACCAGGATTCGGCTATAGATACACCGCGTTGAAAATCAATACGATATTTTCTACTCTCAATCGATGTGGCAATTAAAAATTCATGGTCGTAAGTTATGTGGATCGGGGTGCAAGGGAAGTTTTTTACTCCTTGTTCAAATTCATCTTCAATTGATGAGATTTTTTTATTCTGTGGTTTTTGACCGCTGAAGTTGATATAAAAATTAATCTCACGATACAGGTCTTCAATAGTAAGAATTGCTTTGTTCTTCGGGGCTAGCTTTCCATCGATAGATCGTGCTTCTTTAAAATCAGCTAGATTTCCAGGTTTTCTGCAGAGGTACTCTTTTATAAAGTTTTTGAAGAAATTTTCAATCTCACCTCCCATTCTAGGGAGTGAGGGGGGTCTCATTGAATATATTATTCCATAATGTGCAAGAAGACTTTCGGTATAGACTGACTTGAAATCAGAACCTCTATCCAGAATAATTTCACGAGGTAGGCGGCCATGCTTTCGTACACATTCCCTTAATACCTTAGAAACACTTCTTCTTGATGGTGGTAAAAATGAAATGGATACTGCAACAATTTTCTTTGTTGCAAGGTCCATCATAACTGTTAATTGTGGCCTATTAACAACAATGTTTTTACCGTTTTTGTAGCATATTAAGTATAGATCTACTAGATAATGGTCAATTGCTACTGCTTGCCATGGAATTGAAGGTTTCAAATGTCTTTCTAATGGATCAGTTGGCACTGAAACTGAATTGGCTAATCTTTTACCTCCGCGTCCAGCTGCTACTTGCTGGTCGTAATTGAATTTTACCCTATTGCTAAAAGTCGTTAAGGTAACAGGTGTAAATTCTGGTTGTAGCTTTCTTGCAAGGTTGACATAGCTATAATAGCTTTGCGTCTTATTAAGTCCTTGAGATTTACTGTGCTTAGTTAATATGTAATCTTCAAGAAAATCGCTGACAGCTGTTAATAATTTATTACTTCTATTTCCTCTTAAATAAGTTTTTGGTAATAATGCCTGGAAAGCAGATAAACCGTTTTTTTGCCCATCTTTTATTTGTTTTTTCCAGCGCCTAATACTTCTATTGCTTTGACCAGAGTCAATTTGTTTTAGTTTATCTAATGCTTTTTTAGCTTCTGCTTCTTTTGGTACTAATGAGAGTTCTATTCTGCCTTCAGCTGTCCCTAAACATGTTCCTAATTGAGTAGAATCTTTAATTGCATTCTCAAGTAAGTCATTATCCATGGTTAGAATGCAACTATCTGGTTCTGATAGTAGCTTCCTCGTTAAGTCAGTAAATAGGTAGCCTTGGTCTATTAGTTGAAGAAGCGGTACATAGCTATCCAAGTTAAGTCGCTGTTTTAGTTCGAGCATGCTCCAATAGTATTTATCCCAGAATAAACACCTGCAGCGTTCAGATAAGCCTACTTCAAATTGAGGAGCATCTCTTGAGGTAATTAGTAGCTCGTAATTAGATACCTTGTATTGATGTTCTGACTCATATATCCACACTTCAAAGGGAATTCCCATTTCGTTGCACTTCGTCTCTGCTGGTAGGAATCTGTAGTTCTCCCCATCCTTTTGCCAATCAAGAGGTTTTTCTTTTATTAGCTTAATGACAGCCTTTAGAGGCTTAACTTCTATTAATTTAGGCCCATTATTGGTCAGGACTAGGAAATCAGGTGTGTATGGCTTACGAATGGCTGTGCCGTGCTTGTTATGACGTATTACTTCAATCGGTTCGGGTTGATTCCAGTATTCCTTTATGTCGTTGTCATATTCACAGAAGATCGCAAAGCTACGCTCTGGCCCACGGCTTTCTACTATAATAGTTAGACCCATTTTGGTAGATGAAAGGGCGCATGTAATATTCTTTGTAGCAAATGCACCTGGTTGCCTAGAGCCTTGGCTAGCACGAGTAAGGTCAATGTAATCACGTACTAAGCGTGATGGTTTGTGTATCTCGTTGTATAAAATGTATTGATGTTGATTAAGCATAATCGTTCCTATCCTCGGATTCAGCTGCTTAACAAGCACACTGAAGCCTCAAACATAAATATTTGTGTTGTAAATATTGACTAGTGGAATAGGGAAGGTAATAATTAGGGTACCAAGCCGAGGTATTACCTCCCTAAGAGCCGGAGTCAATTTATTGATTTCGGTTTTTTTGTGTCTGTTATTTATTCATATAGTTCTCCTCCTAATGGCTATGCCTGTTTAGCGTTTTCTCTATGCTCAACTATCCAGCGTGCTACTTCACAAGTGATAGCGAATTTTCCGTTCCTATCAGGAATAGTGAAAAGTGTAATTCCTAGTTTTCCTCTGCGTTCTGACTGCCGGAATGCCTCGTAAGATGAAAATCCCATCTCCTTCCATAAATCAGATCCTCGGATTATTGATCCGTGGCGATCTAGAAGCTGAGATTCAATTGTTTCTTGCATGCAATAATTCATTAATAAGTCACCGGCAGTTAAGGTTATCTACGGTTATTACAATTCTAAAACAAAATTTGTAGGATGTAAAAGTATATGAAAATAGAAATACTCTATGTATATAGGGTTATTTGGTTAAATTTATTGTTAGTGCAGACAAGTTATTTTATGTGTTAATTATTGTTTGTTACTTAGTTATGTACTATTTTAATAAATTACTTTTGTACTATTTACGTGAGTATCTATCATGGATATTAAAACTAAAGAGCATGTCACTGGGATATTTGTATTTAGTGTTGGTGCAAATCTTGTCGGATTTTTGCTTTTCTCACTATTGATTTGGCTTGTTTCAGGCATAGAGGGGTTGCAGGAGAATATAGGTGAGTGTGTGATTGCGTCAGCGATTCTCAGTCTAGGGTGGTTTCACAATCTTGGTCAATGAATAGTTTTTATATCTTAAATGGTATGTTTGACTTTATTTTTATTGCTTTAAAGTATATGGATGGTTTTTGTCAAGAAACTCATAATCAGCATAAATGAAGGTTTAAATAAAGGTTTAAATAAAGG
>Ga0105348_1002215_pt1 | contig 11842 bp, 6 predicted proteins | sample EN8Hudsemesocosm_2_FD_83504 | JGI IMG/M metagenome (GOLD analysis project Ga0105348, IMG submission 83504) | Methane-oxidizing microbial communities from mesocosms in the Hudson Canyon - EN8C Hudson Canyon | ecosystem: Environmental > Aquatic > Marine > Cold seeps | place: Hudson Canyon... | reverse complement strand
TAATTAATGAAAAGCCTATTATTCGGTCTGTTAATTCTACTAACATCAATCATAAGTCATGCCAATACATTGTTGCAGGCAAGTGATGATGTACGCTTAAGAATAGATAGACAGGTAGATTTTCTATTGGATGAGACGTTAGGTCTGAGCTTGGAGAATGTACGCGCTTCTAATCAATGGCAGCCGATTACAACGAATAATGTTAATTTGGGTTTTATAAAAGAAGCCGCCTGGTTTCGTTTTGAGCTCCAGGTTATTAATAGTAATGATTACGTACTGCATATACCTTATCCCATTCTTGATTACCTTGATCTTTATAGCTTTGTTGACGGTGAGCCTTATTTAGAGGTTAAAACCGGTGATGCTAGAAATTTTGATTCTAGGGTCGTCGACCATATAAATTTTGTTTTCCCTTATTCCCTTGAGGCTGGCCAGACTCTGACAGTATATATTCGTATTGATACTGCCGGTGGCGTTGATGTGCCTTTAAGATTTTCGTCTAAAGATTTGTTCATTGAGGAGGATAAAGAAAACACCTTGTTTCGAGGCTTCGTACTGGGAATAACGTTTCTTATGTTGTTCTACAATGGGTTCATTTTTATTTCTTTACAGGATCGTGTTTATGGTTTTTACGTATTAAACATTTTTGCCCATATTGTGAATTCAAATGTCTATGAAGGTTCTGCGTTTAAATTAATGTGGCCTAATATTCCCATTTTAAATGATTATATGTTTCCTGTTTTTAATGGTTTCGTTCTCGTTACTAGCCTTTTGTTTATGTTCGAGCTGTTACAAGTCTTAGAAAAATCTACTTGGTATAAAAAATACTTCCTTGTGCTATTGGCAGTTGTTTCAACTTATCCATTTTTAGGTGTTTTATTACCTTATTCCGTAATCGTACCGATTGAAGTGCTTTCTACTTTAATCGTCTATCTTTCATCATTAATTTTAGGCTTCTATCTTTCATTAAAAGGCGATAGGACTGCTAAGTACTTTACCGTGGCCGTGAGTCTATTCTTGCTTGGGATAGTCAGTAGCAATTTAAAAGCTCTTGGGCTTCTACCAACCAATCTATTTACTCAGCATGCTTACCAAATCGGTTTTTTTGTTGATATGGTTGTTTTATCGTTGGCTTTGGCACAAAAAATTGATATCGCACAAAAGGAACGATCTTCTGCTCAGAGAGATAATATTAAAAATTTGAAACGCTATGAGGATCTTTATAGCGAATCATTGTCTGGGAACTTTCAGGTTGCTTTAAATGGAGAGATTGTTTCGGTCAATAAAGCTTTTTTAAACATACTGGGCTTTGAGAATGAGAGAGAATTATTTGAATCAAAAATGATGAGCGATATTAATCAATTCTCTATCGATCCCGTTGCATCAAAAATCATTGTCAATACGGTTAAGAGATTTGGCTGTATTATTGATTTTGAAGAAGAAGTCTCCAAGAAGGATGGCACACCAATTTGGATTTCTTTGTCGATAAGGTCTGTGATCAACAATGATGGCATTACTGAATATTATGAGGGCTCCGTACTTAATATTAATGAGCGTAAAGAAAATGAAACGCTGAGGGAACAAGGGTTGAAGGATAGAATGTCGACTCTAGAGCAGCTGATTATTGGTATTAGTCATGAACTGAATACGCCTTTAGGTACTTCTATTACTGGTTTGAGTCATTTAAGCGAAGTTTTGACTGATTTGAGGGTTCACAAAAAAGATAATACGTTAACCACTGATCTATTTGACTCTATGTTAAATGAGGGATTTCAAGCGGCAGAGCTAACTCAGAAAAATTTAGCGCGTGTATCTGCACTTATTAAGCAATTCAAGCATATTTCGGTTAATCAGCACGGCTATGAAATAGGATTAGTAAATCTAACAAGCTCTATCTCATCGGGCCTTGTCATGTATGAAAGAACGTTAGCTGAACGTGCTATCGATATTTATATTGATTGTGAAGAGAGCCTGGAGGTTAATACTTATGGTGAAGCTATTAGCGAGATAGTTAAGCAGCTAGTGAGTAATAGTTTGGATCATGCATTTAATGATTCTAATAATAAAAAAATTGAAATTACAGCGACGTTGGTCGGGGATTTTGTCGAGCTACTCTATCAAGATAACGGCAGTGGGCTATCTGTTAAAGGGTCTGCTGAACTTTTTAATCCGTTTTATACTACGATGAGGGGTTATCAAGGTAAGGTCGGTTTAGGGATGTATCTCACTTTTAATTTATTGACTCAATTGTTAAAGGGAGAAATTAAAGTTGGAAAGCCGGAGGTTGGCGTGTCAATTCTAATGAAATTTCCTCAACACGCTTTATGATTTTAATATAAATTTATTTCTTTGTTATGAAATCTTAGTTTTAGCAGGCTGAAAGCGACAAAAATTACACCTGATGTATTCGCGACCATATCAGCAATAGACATAAACCTTGATGGTACAAATGATTGGATATACTCCATGAGAGCACCGTAGCCTGCGATGAAAACACACAGTTGAATAAACGTCTTTCTCTGAGCTGTACAGCCTGCCGCGATAACAGTAAATAATCCATAAAAAGTAAAGTGCATTATTTTGTCGAAATGTTCAATCGGTTGAGGTCCGCCGCCAGTTCTTAATGATGCCCAAATAACAAGTAGAGCATAGAGCGCAAAAGCGATACGAAAAGGAATAGGGTATTGTGAAAATAGGGTATTAATCATTGGTTATTCAACTTTGTATTTTAGAAGGTATTTGTATTTTAAACGGTAAGTGTTCTGTTGCTTGAGCCGCGTAGTGCTGGATATCTGTTTTCTCTTCTGTTAAAAAATCAGCAATTGCTTGGCTAAACTCTGGATGAGCAATCCAATGTTGGCTATGGCAAATAGTCGCTTCAAAACCACGACTGATTTTGTGTTCTCCTTGAGTGCCAGGATCAAAGTGGCTTAAATCATATTCAATGCAGTATTCAATGCCTTGATAATAACAGCACTCAAAATGCAGGCTGTCGTATTCTTCTAAGCATCCCCAATAGCGGCCATATAAATTGTCACTGTCTTTAAGGTACAAAGCGTTGGCAACGATTCTTTCTTCATGGCGAGCTTGGACCAGTAATAACTGTTCTGGCATCGTATGTAGAAGCTGCTTGAAAAACGCCAGTGTCAGGTAGCCTCGCATATCACGTTTGGCATAGGTCAACTGATAGCAATGATAGAAGCTTTCAATATCGCTTTGGCTAATGTCACTTCCGACTTTTTGAATAAATTTAAACCCTGACTCAAGCAGTCTTGAGCGTTCTTTCTTAATGTTTTTGCGCTTACGACTGGTGAACTTTTCTAGGTAATGTTGAAAATCAGTAAAGCTCTTTTCGTTATTATCGCTATTAAACCAATGAAACTGGCAGCTGGTCCGACTCATCGAATCGTGTGCTCGATTTAATGATGCTTGTTTTAATGGTGTTTGTTCTAGGGCTTTTTGAACGGTGCCAGTGGGAAATAAACAATGCCATCCAGAGAAACTCTGCTGTTGGCAATAAGCGGTTAAGGCTTCAGCAATTTGTTGGTGAAAGTGTAATTGTTGCTGGTTATCACCTTGACTGATAATTCTTGGGCCGGTGGAGGGCGTAAAAGGAATTGCCCAGACGAGCTTGGGATAATATTGAAGCCCATGTCGCTGGTAAGCATCTGCCCAAGCCCAATCAAAAACGTATTCACCATAAGAATGTAGTTTTTGGAAAATAGGCGCGATGGCTAGAACATTCTGCTCTTTATCTTCAAGTACTGCATAGTTTGGAATCCAGCCACTATTTAATGTTAATTCTTTATTTAAATAGGCTTGTTCTGGATGATTTTTAGACGGCGAATCGATGCAATGACAATCTTCTAAGGCTGCTAGAAACTCAAAGCGTAAGAATGGGTTATCTGTATTTGATAGTGCTTGCCATGTATCAGCACCAATTTGGTGGATGCTGCTAATGAATTTAACGGTATTCTTCATATACTACGGTCTTCTCTGGTAGCTAGGCGCGCCAACAATAATATTGAGACTTCTTTTAAATATGACAGTATTAAACATGAAACTTATTCAGCCGTAGTGTGCAGAATATTTGCTTTGAATTCAATTCATCTGCTGTTATTCTCACATCCTTTCAGGTGCCCGCATTCAATGATTAGACAATTGAATTATTAATGCAGGGATAATCGGGAAACAGGTGAAATACCTGTACTGCCCCCGCAACGGTAAGGAATGTTAATACATATTAACTTCTGAGTCCGGAGACCGGCCTGTTAAAACATGATATCTCAGGCGGGGTGACCCTGAAACGCATGACAGAATGATGTTTGGCTTTCTATTGCTGTGTTTAAATTTTATATAACGCAGATTCATATAGAAGGTATCTTTCTGCACGCCTCTTTCCTCGCTTTAACTACTTTATAGTTTGAGGAAGGCACATGCCTGTAATACACCGTTTTTTTCTATTGCTGATTTCATTGTTGAAGTTCTCTGCAATATCGATCTTATCTATAGTCATGCTGTCTATGAACAGTGCTATTGCTAATGATGATTCAAAGAATATAGTCGCCTTTGTTTCAGATCGTTCCAGTGGCAGTCTTGTTGTTGCTGCTCATCGTTTTTTAGATTTGAATCCTCAGCATACTATCAAAATTCGCTCAGTCAGCCAGATAAATCTTCTGAGTGATAAAGAGTTAGTTGACTTGGTGGCAGGAGCCGATTCGATATTAATGGCGGCAGTATTTGCAGAGCCAGTAGAGCGTCTTCTTAACCTTAAATATCCCAGCCAGCAAGCTCGTGTCGCGATCAATGGGGATCGTCGGTTATTAACCTTAAATAGTGATCCGCTGAATCAATATCAAACAGGCTTGTTTGATATCTTATCGAATGATCAAAAGAAGTCTTTATTCCAGCGTCTAACCAATGCAGAGCAGGGCAGTTATGCCGAGCAACTCAAAGATCAGCAAAAGAAATGGCCGCAGTTTACGTATTGGTTGCAAGCTAAAGGGTATTGGCAGAACCGCAGCGATGAAAATCGATTCTCTTTATTAACGCTATTAGCGGAGAGTGCTAAAGCCCTTGGCACTAAAGCCCTTAGCGCTAAGACCTTGAGTAGTAATAACTGGCCTGAATTAACAGCCGCTGAAACATTGCGCTTTTACCTAGATGGCAATCAGAAAAAAAGCCAACGAGAACTTGCAGAATTAGTTAAGCGCCAGCAGCAGTCGACCGTTTATATTCTTGATCATGATACCGGTGATCGCCCTGGAGATTGGCAGTTGCATAAAGGGCTTTGCCAAGCTATCTCTTCTGATAGCTCTTCTAATATCCGTTCTGAAAAAGCGCATTGCATTTCTGTTTTATCAGCTTGGGGTGATGCTAGTATTAATGCCGTTAAAGCGATTAAGGACATTAATAGTCATAGTACTCAACCTTTTGTGATTATCTCATTACAAGATTTTGTGGTGGGCGGTGGTGATGGTCGTAAGCAGGTGAGTGATTTATTCACTGAGTTGAATGTACCCGTCTTTAAAGGTATTCGAGTCACTGAACTTAATAGCGCGCTTTATGATCTGTCCAGCCAAGGCTTACCGGCTGACAGTGTGCACTACCGTATTGCTATGCCTGAGTTACAAGGTATTGGCCAAGCACATGTATTAGCACTTGCCGCCGCTACCGATATTGATCATCTCACAGGTGCTCAAGTTTCAAAAACAGAGCCTGTGGATATTGAGATCGCTCGTTTAGTCAGCCGTATTCAAAAGTGGTTCGCGCTGCAGGAAAAAGCCAACAAAGACAAAAAAGTCGCCATCGTTTTTTACAACCATCCTCCAGGTCGCCACAACATTGGTGCGGATAACCTGAATGTACCGGATTCTTTATGGCAGATGCTAACAGAGCTAAAACAACAGGGTTATGATTTAGGGCCTAAAGCAGATTTTCCAGTAAGTTCAGGAGCTTTATTAGATTTACTGCAGCAAAAAGCCGTGAATTTGCCAGAAGATGCAAAAGCTCTACAGGAGATGTCAGGGCTTATTCATAATATGTCGGCAGAGAGCTACCAAACTTGGTTTGAAACATTACCTCTGCCGGTACAAAAAGAAATGCAACAGGGGCCTTTAGGGTTTATGCACCAGCGCATAGAACATTTTATATTTGGTGATGGTCATACCTATTTATTGGGTCTTTCTCAGCCCGAACGTTTGCGAATTTTAATTGAACTTTATGAAATGATGGATGCAACCATGCACGATCTACATCACGCCCTTGATGGAATTCGTCATGAAGGTCGTGAGCGTGCATTGAACTTGTTGGAACAACTTGAAGAAGCGTACGTCGTTTTAATTGAAGCGCAAAAAGCGAACATCAATGTTTATAGTGAGCGTAAAGAAACACCTGCTAGTTGGCAGCAAGCAGACAAGCTTCAGCACGCCATTTTGGTGATGCAAATTGAAGGTGTGCGTGGTTGGGGTCAAGCACCAGGCAAGACCATGGTTTGGAATAATAAATTATTAATTCCGGGTGTACAGCTTGGTAATGTATTTTTAGGGCCGCAGCCACCTCGTGGTTGGGAACTGAATGAAGAGTTATTACACGCCAATATGTCTTTTCCACCACCGCATCAATATTTAGCGTTTTATAAGTACTTGGCAAAAGACTTTGCTGCCGATGCACTTGTGCATGTTGGACGTCACTCTACGTATGAATTTTTACCTAAGCGTGGCGTAGGCTTGTCTGCAATCGATTATCCGTCAATCGTCGTACAAGACATTCCTAGCATCTACCCGTACATCGTTGATGGCGTGGGTGAAGGTATTCAAGCTAAGCGACGTGGTATTGCCATTATCGTAGATCATCTAACGCCACCATTGGCGATTACAGAATTGTATGATGGTTTATTGCAATTGCGTCAGCTGATCGAAAGTGCGGAAGCCGCCAGTGATGAATCAACACAGAAAAAAGCCATTAAAGCATTGCGCCATAAGATAGATGTATTGAATCTGCGTGATGAACTGATCTCCAGTATGGATGAAGAATTGGTTGTGCGTGGAGTTGGTTTTAGTGATGTCGACGATGACTTCTTATTGCATGAGGTTGGGCATTATCTAACACATTTGCAAGAAGAGTTTATGCCGTTAGGGCTGCATGTTTTTGGTCGTGATTGGGCTAAGGAGTCTATCGATACCATGATGATTTCTATGGCTGACGGCGATAATTTAAAAGATAAAGACCAAAGCATTATCCGCACAGCCTTAAGCCAATCTCCTAAGGCTGAAATGAGTGCTTTTATTAATGCCTTAAACGGTGGGTTTGTGGCTCCGGGTAAAGGCAATGACCCTATTCGTACTCCAGAAGCATTACCTACGGGGCGTAATTTTTATGCCCTAGATGGCAGTTTATTACCAACTCAGCTCGGCGTAGAAATTGGTCAGCAATTAGCTCAGAAAGCCCGTGACGAAAATAAAGTCGTGCTAGAGAAGAATGCGATTGCAGAAAAAGAAGCGATTATTTTATGGGCCTCAGACGCGGTGCGTGATGAAGGTGCGATGATAGCCTTTGGTCTCGATATGCTCGGCATAAAACCTATTTGGAATAGCCGCGGTATTATTAAAAGTCTTGAATTATTACCTTTAGACGAAAATCGTACCGAACGCCGTGATGTATTATTCACCAGCTCCGGTTTGTTTCGAGATCTTTATGGCTCGCAATTAGAGTTACTGGATCAATCTGTTTTATTAGGTTTGGCGGCTAGTCGTGCAACGATTAATCAACAATACCCTGCGCTAACATTAATGCTTTTACAGGCATTGAAACCCGTCGCTGATTTAGTAGAAACCTTAGACCTAGCAACTGGCATAGAGTTTGAAATTAACCCGGAACGAGTTTGGGATAACGAAAGCCTAGATCAAAACTTGATTGCTCGTAACTGGGTTTATGAAGCTAAAGCCCTATTGATCGCTCACCCTGATGTTGATGTGAACATACTGGCGCGTCAAGCGAGCTTACGAGTTTTCGGAACGGCGCCGGGTGCTTATGGTGCCGGTGTAAATCGCTTAGCAGAACGTTCAGGCGCTTGGGATGATCGAAAGCAGTTAGGTCAGACTTTTATTAAGCGTATGGGGCACGCTTATGGTATTGAATCTGAAGGTTTCAATAGTGGTAAAGGTGCGCAGAATCTCTTTAAAGCTCAGTTGAATAATGTCGGTAATACGTATTTAGGTCGCGCGAGTAACTTATATGGATTAATTGATAATAACGATGCCTTTGATTATCTAGGGGGATTAAACCTAGCCATTGAAACGGTGACGGGTGAGCAGCCAGATAGTTTTGTTATTTCCCACGCCAATAATCAGAATTTAAAAATGGACTCACTGCAGGTTGCACTTTTAGGTGAATTACGCGGTCGCTTTTTAAATCGCCAGTGGATCGAACCTTTAATGCAAGAAGGTTATGCCGGAGCACGCACAATGGGCAGTGAGTTTGTTGAATATTTGTGGGGTTGGCAGGTAACCAGTCCTGAGATTATTAAATCTTGGGTATGGGAAGAAGTTAAGTCGGTATATGTGGATGATTCATTGAATGTTGGGCTGGATGATTTCTTAAAAGACAGTCATAACGTACATGTTCAAACCAATATTCTTGCCGTGATGCTGGTGGCGATTGATAAAGGGTTTTGGCAAGCCGACGATGCAACGAAACAACAGCTAGCAGAGGCTTTTGCTAAAAACATTATTGAAAAAGGCATCCCGGGCAGTGGACATACTCATCCTAATCATCCGGTTTATGATTTCGTCAAACCGTTATTGGATGCTCAGCAAGCAGAACAACTAGAGCAGACGGTGGCGGCCAGTCGTATGAATTATGACGCAGTTAATGAAGATCCAAGCCCTATCCATATTCAGGAAATTGACTTGCAGCAGTCAGAGCAGTCTTCGGAGGAGACGCTTGAGCAACAAGCATCTACGGATTTAGAAAGCACGGACGCAGCACAGTATTTATACGGCCTATTGGCATTTACGTTGTTATTGATGGTCGCCGGTTTTGTTCGTGCTCGCCGTTTCTAAAACATTGTTAGTAAATACTAAATGCAGTTATTAATTACAGTTAATAAATAAAGTTATTAAAAGGTCATCGACATGTTTTCATCAATATCACTTAATTTAATGCATCAAATAACGGGGTTTTTATTAGACCCAGTTGTTTGGGGGCTGTTATTTTTTATTGCCTTAGCGGTTTATGAAACAGGCATTGCACTGGGTGAACGTTTCGGCGGTATTCAACGTTTATCTGACAATTTAGGCCTTGTGGGTTTACGCCAAGCCGGTAAACGCCGAATTGAACGCGCAGATTTTATTACGCGAATTGCACCAATGTTGGGCCTAATGGGAACTCTTATTCCATTAGGACCAGGCTTAGCAGGTTTGGGTAATGGAGAATTAACAATTCTTACTACCGCTATGACCGTTGCGTTTGATACCACTGTAATTGGTTTGATGGCCGGCATAATCGGTTTTGTATTAGGCCGAATGCGCCGTCGTTGGTATGACGCAGCAATGGAAGAGCTAGAAATGAAAGCCGTGTTGCAGAACTCAATAAATAGTTCGATAAATAGCTCAGCGCAGAAAGATGAGTATTACCATGGATAAATGGCGTAGCAGTTCTTTTGATAACCAAGACGATGAACCCTTAGGCCCATTGGCAAATCTAGTCGATATTATGCTGGTATTTGCCTGTGGTCTCATTGCAGCGTTGGTCGCTCAAAGTGGGGATTTGAAACAGCATTTTAATGTTGAAAGTACTGCATCAATTGAACAGTCCAGTCAGCAATCGGTTAGCCAAGGTAAAGAATTGACCGACGTCCCTGAATCGCTAAAAAATTCAGTGCAGGGTACTGAGGGATATCAATCAATGGGGCAGGTTTATAAAGACCCAAAAACCGGAAAGCTAATATTAATTAGCCAGTAAGCTATTCGTTGGCCAATTAACGTTTAATTATTAATACACCCGTAATTTAAATACATATCAAATAATCTTTATATAGATAAAAAGTAGGAAAAAATGAATCATTTAAAACAAAGCTCTTTGGCTTTGGCGGTTTCGTTCGCCTCAAATTTACTTATCAGCGCCAATACACAGGCTGCGGGTATTAATTCATCGGCAGATATTACCGAGCTGAGCAATATTACAATTAGTGGTAATGCGCAAGTAGGCGACGCGGTATCGGCTTCAATGGGGACTGTAGTTGCAGAGCAAATTGAACAGCGACCTATTAGTCGTGCGGGCGAGATTTTAGAAACGGTACCGGGTCTAATCGTGACTCAACACAGTGGCGAGGGTAAGGCGAATCAGTATTTTTTACGGGGTTTTAATTTAGATCATGGCACCGACATGGCGACGTTTATTGATGGCATGCCAATTAATAACCGTACTCATGCCCATGGCCAAGGATATACTGACATTAACTTTATTATTCCCGAGATGATTGAATCGCTGGATTATAGTAAAGGACCTTATTATGGCAAAGAGGGTGATTTCGCCAATGCGGGTGCGGTGCGTATGCACAGTAAAAGTACTATGGACGATACGCTGATCAAAATTGGTTTTGGCCAATTCGGTTATCAGCGACTATTATTAGCCGGTGGAACTAACGATATCTTTAGTGAAGGCGATAATTTTGTGGCGGCATTAGATACGACACGTTATGACGGCCCGTGGGATGTTGCACAAGAGCAGGAAAAATATTCTGCTATGGCTAAATATACTTTTGGCAACGCGGTGAATGGCGGCAATATCAGCTTTATGGGATTTGATAATAAATGGATTGCAACGGATCAAATCCCTCAGCGTTATATAGATAATGGTGGTGATCGTTATGATTCCTTGGATGATACGGTCGGAGGTGATACACACCGCTACAGTGTGAATTATGAAGGCTGGCACGATATTGCGGGTAAAGCCTTGCAGAGCAATGTGTATGTGATTGATTATGGTTTGGAGCTATTTGCGAATCATACTTATGCAACAGATACCGTTAATGGCGACCAAATTCGTCAATACGATGAACGAAAAATTATCGGTGGCTCTTTGTTGTTTGATGTTCTGCCAACAGATAGTGGAGAGTGGCAGTTAGGAATGGATGTTCGTCATGACCATATTGGCGATGTGAGCTTGTCGGCTACTAATAAACGCGAAACTCGGGAAGTACTCATACGTCATAAAGTCGAAGAAATAGGATTGGGTTTATTCTTACAAAATAATCACCGCTGGTCTGATAACTTTCGAACTCAAATTGGTGCGCGCTTAGACTATTTGCAGGCCGATGTTGAAAACCGCTTAAACGGAGAGAAAAACGATGCCAGCGATACGATGGTTAGCCCAAAATTAAATGCTATTTATAGTACCAGTGAAACCACGCATTTGTTCGCTAACTATGGCCAAGGCTATCACAGCAATGATGCTCGTGGCTTCAGTGAGGGCAGCCATGCAACAGGTGTTAAAGCCGATGTTTTTGCTCGTAGTGAAGGTGCGGATATTGGCATTCAGTCGCAGCTAACCGATACCTTGCAACTAGCAGCGTCTTTATGGTGGTTGACGTTAGAGTCTGAATTAATCTTTGTTGGTGATAATGGCGAAACAGAAGCGTCTGATAAATCTGAGCGTAAGGGGATTGAAGGCAGTATTTTTTGGCAGCCTCAATCTTGGTTGATTATCGATAGTGATATTGCCTTCAGCCAAGCACGCTTACAGCCTAAAAGCCAAGGAGAGCAATATATTCCTGGTGCAATTGAGCGTGTATTTAGCCTAGGTATTAGCGTACATGACTTTGGCCAATGGGATGCGGGTT
>Ga0105348_1002214_pt1 | contig 11853 bp, 11 predicted proteins | sample EN8Hudsemesocosm_2_FD_83504 | JGI IMG/M metagenome (GOLD analysis project Ga0105348, IMG submission 83504) | Methane-oxidizing microbial communities from mesocosms in the Hudson Canyon - EN8C Hudson Canyon | ecosystem: Environmental > Aquatic > Marine > Cold seeps | place: Hudson Canyon... | reverse complement strand
TCTCGTTTCGGGTGCAGTTCATACCACAGCAAATACTGTGCGGCCGGCACTACAACTGATTAAGACAGCCCCTAATGCTAAGCTGGTATCCTCCGTATTCTTTATGTGTTTGCCTGAGCAGGTTTTCGTTTATGGTGACTGCGCTATTAATCCAGCACCTGACGCTAATGAATTAGCAGATATAGCCATTCAAAGTGCAGAGTCTGCGGCCGCTTTTGGCATTAAGCCAAGAGTCGCTATGATTAGTTACAGCACAGGTGAATCAGGAACGGGGGAAGATGTAGAGCGTGTTCGCTCAGCAACTAGCATTGCGAAAAAAAAATGCCCTGAACTTTTAATTGACGGACCTTTACAATACGACGCGGCCGCAGTGAAAAATGTGGCCGAGAAAAAAGCACCTAATAGCGAGGTCGCAGGTAAAGCAACGGTGTATATTTTCCCAGATCTTAATACCGGCAATACAACCTACAAAGCCGTACAACGTAGTGCAAACGTCATTAGCATAGGTCCAATGCTGCAAGGCTTAAGAAAACCTGTCAATGATTTATCACGAGGTGCTCTAGTAGACGATATTGTTTACACCATAGCTCTCACTGCAATCCAGGCTCAACAAATAAAGAACTGATCGTATCGAATAAATGAAAGGATTGAATATGATCCATTTTATCAAAACAGTAATAGTGGCTATATGCTTCACCTCTATCTCTTCATGGGCAGATATTTCTCCATTTATTCAGCAAGCCGTAGAAAATGAATTCCGTGATGGCGATTTCAAGAAACGCGACAAGTTTCGCCACCCAGCTGAAACCTTAGCGTTTTTCGAGTTCAATCACGGTCAAACCGTCGTAGAAATTTGGCCTGCAACAGGTTGGTATACGGAAATACTAGCCCCAGCGCTAAATGGAAACGGCACCTTCATTGCCGCCCACTTCTCACCCGAATCCAAAGTACAGTTTTTTCGATCAACTCGTTCAACATTTCAGGACAAAATGACCGGCACCCCCGCCGCCTATAACCAAGTAAAAATCACAACACTTGAACTCCCAGCAGAAACTCAGATCGCAGAAGCCAATAGTGCAGACAGAATCTATACCTTTCGCAACGTTCATAACTGGATGCGAAATAATACTGAACAAGCCGTTTTTGATGCTATGTACAAAGCGCTCAAACCGGGAGGCATAATGGGCGTTGTTGAGCACCGCGCTAAACCACAGACCACCAGAGAATTTATGGTTAAATCTGGCTATGTTAGCGAAGACTACGTTATTTCTCTGGCTGAGACTGCTGGCTTCCAATTGACCGATAAATCCGAAATCAATGCTAACCCCGTTGATCTAACAGACCACCCCAATGGTGTATGGACATTACCTCCAACCTTACGCATTGATAGCTCATCGAAACTGCGTTACCTTGCGATCGGAGAAAGTGATCGCATGACATTAAAATTTAGAAAGCCCTGAAATAACCCTAGCCTTGAACGGAAAAATAACGTAAGTGCACCAATAAAAAATATTTGGCGCTGTCACCATATAGAAATATACTAACGCTTCTACATAGCCATAATTAATTAAAATGGAATCCAGCGCTTACCAAAGTTTAAAACTCATCTTACTTTCGTTTCTACCGATAACGAAGGATGCTGTACATATCTATATTGGACTCATTGTCTTTTTTCTTTATATCATAATCGCTCGAAAATCGATCGCCTCATTTGTGACACTGATTCCCATTGCTTTCGTCAGCGCTGCCATGGAAATGCTTGATCTAAGAGATGATTGGATGGCATTTGGCTATATGCGCTGGGAAGCTAGCATCCATGATTTAATTAATACCATGTTATGGCCGACATTAATTGTTTGTTTTTTTAAAGCAGGGTTAATCGACATCGATGAGCTGGATAACGACTAATTATGGGCCGTTATAGACCACCACAAAAACCTGGCTCAAACTACATTACGCCAAACGGTGAAAAAACTCTGCGGGAAGAGCTCGATTACTTGTGGCGCACCAAGCGGCCGGAAGTAACTCGTGCAGTTTCTGAAGCAGCTGCTCAAGGTGATCGTTCAGAGAATGCTGAATATATTTATGGTAAGAAACAACTGCGCGAAATAGATCGCAGGGTTCGCTTCCTCAGGAAGCGACTTGAACACCTTAAAGTGGTCAGCGAAAAGCCATCCGATACTAGCCGCATTTTTTTTGGTGCTTGGGTAGAACTTGAGGATGATGACGGGAACACCTATAAATATAAGCTCGTTGGCCCCGATGAGTTTAACTTAAAAATGGGTCTCCTTAGTATTGACTCACCCATGGCTCGCGCTCTGTTAAAGAAGCAGGTTGATGATGAAATAGAGACGGGAACAGATGAGCACAGGAAAAACTACTTTATAATATCAATTAACTACGATTAACCACTTATTCTTATCTATTTAAGCTTGTCATTAAAACTTATAACGCTCTATTAGCTGTGCAATTTTGTTCTTGTTGCTCGTTGAAACCCATTCAAAACTAAACCCTGTATCAAATAATGAGGGGTTTATATCTGAAGCACTCCATACACTGCGCACAGAAACACTAATGGGTGAGGTGTTACCTAGCTCTCTTGGCAGCTTCACTGAAAATTGATGCACCTCATTGTTCGAGATAGGTTTATTACTGACCAAGCGCATACCCTCACGGGAAAGATCCACAATATGACCCGCAACCTTTTGGGAGTGCAAGTCTGTAACCTCCAAATAATAGATAAGGTTTTCTCGTTCTGTTGTGCGCTGCGTGTACATAGGGCCACCCTTATCTAGAAGTATATCTGCCAGACTTACCCCCCTAATTCTGATGGTAGACAGGGTATACGTCTAAGTAATAATTTGCATATAAAGCAAGCAGCACCTCCATAAATGGCATGTCTTATGAGTGTTCTATGCTTATTTCACAAGTAACCTGGAAAGGTCTTTAGTTTCAGTAAGTTACACTGATAGGATAGCTCTTATCTAAGAGCGAGGATACAGAGCTATAAGGAACTAACTATAAAATAGTATTTTGAAGGAGAGTGATGACACCCTCCTTCCAAGCGTACTAGCTGTTTATAAACTAAGCACCACTCGATCTAATGTTAATTTCCACCCGACGATTCAATGTCCGCCCGCTTGCACTATCGTTACTAGCGATAGGATCTCGCTCACCACGACCATTAGACTGTATACGATTGCGTACAACACCGCGTCCACTCAAATACTGCGCAACGCTTTTTGCTCTACGCTCAGATAGCTCCTGATTATGCTCAAAGGAGCCTGTACTATCAGTGAACCCAATCACATTGATAGATGTCTTATCAAACTCTTGCAATACAAGCCCCACAGAGTTCAACGTTGAGTAGAAGTTACCGCTAATATCTGAGGAGTTTGTTTTAAATGTAATGCTGCCTGGCATGATCAAACGAATTTCATCAGTACCTTGAATACGCTGCACTCTCACACCCGTGCCTTCTAAGCGCTGTCTAAGCGCGGCCTCTTGCTGATCCATGTAATAACCAATACCACCGCCAGTTGCACCGCCAACTAGAGCACCAATGACAGCGCCTTTCTTACGATCCTTTTTACTGGATACAGCTGCACCTAAAATTGCACCTGTCAACGCTCCGATCCCGGCACCCTTGGTGGTATTGCTGACCTTATCTTCTCCAGTATAAGGATCACGAGACTGCATGCCCGCACACCCCACAAGCATCATGGCGACCATACCGCTACAAATCAGCTGCTTCATATCTTGCTCCTTAATTAATTATTACCAACACCTGCTGATGAAGGTCGGTTATTTATTAAACCCACACATTCACCAGCTAACGCCCATTTGAGCAGAAGAGAGCATACAAGTTCAATAGTATTAAATAAAACAACTAGCTGTAGAAATAATGAAATTAAGACACAAAACCAATCATGATCAACGAATCAGCAGATCTAACAAAAACTCGGATCAGCATTATTTAAGTTATCGACCAGTTTCTGTATCTGATCCTGGTTTAAACCCAGATGCTGACCATTAAACACATCCTCCAGCGTTATCAATATATTAGTGAAGCTTTCATCAACTGTATCCGTATTTTTGAAAACCTCATTTGCATTCTTAATACAATTTTCTACAAATTGATTTAACTGAAGCTCTTGCTCTTCCATAAGCCCTAAGTGCATAAAGCATTCTTCCATACTAATCGCCATTGTTTCGACCGAGCTGGTGATATTGATGGCTACTGTGCGATATTGCTCTTCAACTTCGCCCATCACACTTTGCATCCGTCGGGTAAGGGCTTGGAGTAGTCGTTTTTCATCACTCAGCGCGACAATATTATCTAACGCTTCGATTCGAGCATCCAACCCCTGCAACAATGAAAAGGTATTATCTTTGATCGCACCAAATCGCACCTCATCATCCACTGGCATATTTTTGATCAATAATGACACTCTATTGTAATTACAAATAGTACGTTTACCAAAATCATAATAACGACCAACATCTTTCATTTCAGTGAGCAAATGAGACTCTAAATCCTTACTCATGCCATTTGCTTCCATATTTTTAACACTGTATATACTTCGCATTTGCAAGCTGCAATTAAGCCCATAGCTATTTAGTGCTTGAAACAAAAGCTGACCCAACTCATCCAGATTATTACAATTCACGCTCTGCAATAAGAATTGTATATTCCCGCCCAAGTCACTCGTATTCGACATCGCCGTCATAGCCATCTCATTGGCCATGTTCATTCGGCTCTGCAACTGTTCATTAGCAATCTGGTTAAAAACAGCGTGGCTTAACCGTGCTTTAATTTCCTCAATCGCTGAACCTACCGAATCAATGACATCACCAACACCGATATCAAAAGCTTTCAGTTTATCGTCTAATGAAAGCTCCATTGAGACTAATATCAAAACGATATCATCCAGATCATCAACCATTTCCTTCATTAACTCGAAACCAAATGATGCAGGAAATAGAATAAGACGAGGATGCTCAGCCTCAACAATATCTTGGTATTGCTCGAATGCTGGAATAACAGAAATATTAAAGTCTGAAGATAACGGCTCAATCAACGCCTCAAGTTCTGCAGCCTGAAATATGGCAATAGACATTTCTGTCACAATAAAAATCCTTTTAAAAAGTGTGCTTAAAAACTTATAGAACAAGAGTGCAGATTTCGCCACTAACCAAGGACTATTGATCAGAGAAATATAAGAATAAAAGGAAAAATCAGAAACAAAAAAAGGCGCCTCAGAATTATCTGGGCGCCTCCCTGAAATACAGGGGATTACACATTGCGTAGCTTCTTCAACAACATTGATTTTTCAATACTGTTGGCCTTTCGGCAAATTAATAATGGACCAATATATCTATTGTCACACCCAACTTTAGACCAGTTTTAACCAACCTAGCTGGGACCATTAACTACACAGCGTCTACAGGAATTGCTGAATTCAAAACAGAGCTAGCAAATCCACGCATTACTTTTTTAGCATGAGCAACTTCTTCCGGCAAACAATCAGTTTCATTCAACATATGTAATGAAGCAGATTCCATAGCCCATATCAAAGAATGATAAACCAATGGATCCATTGATTTTCCATGCACATCTCGCATTTGCTGATCGAGCATAGCGACCATCTCAGTCTGTGCAGACTTGCGATGCTCGGCCAATGGTGATTCTGACGTTAATGCCTCTTCCTGCATCATACGAATGATGGGGCCAACACTAACGTGATAATCAAAGTACAACTCAACGACTGCTTCTAATAATGCACTCGCAGAGGTACTAATGGCCATCACAGCCCGATAGCGCCCCATAAGAAGACCAACGGCCATCTTATAAATATTCTCAAGTACATCGACTTTGTTATCGAAGTATTTGTAGAAGGTTCGACGTGAAATTTCCGCTGCTGTAAGTATGTCCTGAACCGTTGTTGCTTCAACGCCTTTGTCGGCAAATACCGCCATGGCATTCAGCAAAATTTCAGAACGGGTAAGATGATTGACGAGGGGGCCACCGGCTTTGCGACCTCTTGGCAGCGCAGATCTATCACTAGCAACTGCAGCACCTAACTCCTCAAAAACAGCACGTATATCCTTGACTTGATCGTCACGGGACTTCGACTGCTCTTGAACCTCGGGTTTTTGATAGGTATTTGTGGCATCCATGGTTAGACCGCCCTTATCTCTTTGTATTGTTTTATGTTGTTGTTATTAATTCTTTTCTTATTATCGGGTCCAATACACCCAGGATCACACAAATTAAACCTAGATTTCTAGACACCGTAAACATACCAGATTACGACTCCCCGCTCAATTAGGGGGATAAAAATAGTACGCATTAGTTAAAGCACAGTTCTAGGAATTTACAACAAAAAAATGCTGCAACCGTATGTTTAAGTAATATTATTTCAATATTGCTTCATACCCAACTACGGACAAAACCAGCATATTCAGGGTAAACTGGCCGTTTCTATCCCTCAATGTCGCAATACCAACTATGAAAAAAGCTCTTTTAAGTGCCTCTCTAATATTAGTGACCCTTTGCACGCTTGCACTACCAAGCCTAGGTAAAGATATCTGGTACCTAGGACACCGAATATCGGACATTTCACGACCATGGACTTCAGACGATTATGACTCTCTGCTAAATGCTCTCAGGGACGTAGACCATATCCAACAAGATGCTCTCCCCAGACGAGGAGGTGAGTTCACAGGCCCCGTATACGAACGCATCGTCAGCGCAGAGAACTTTCGTGCAGATCTTGATATTCATACGTCGGTGGAAGTAAGGCGTAGGGAAGCAGCCAAAAAACTCGGTTTCATCAAAGAGCTGATGCGAGTCTATTTTGATTTCAAATCACCGTATCAACCCTATGGTGCTGAAGCCTTAGGCTTGATGGTCTACTCTGTTCGTCAACAGTCCGTACTATTCACCATTACCGTTGAGTACTGGCTGACACTACCGGAGAACGAACAGAAAGCGCCAGAAACCCTGAGGGGACTCCACGAGATAAAGCGTGCGGCAGGTACCTTGGCTAAAAGCTCACTGCAATACCTAAAACTACACAGCCAGTTCAATGAGAAAGTAATGAATGTATATGCCTATGAACTGAATGTCATGCTCCCTGAGCTATTTGTGCATCTTCAGCACCCCGCAAAACTGGATATTCGCAATAGAGTGGAAAGCCTTAGCATTACCCATCCAGGAGAAAAGGTCCGAGATGCCATGAGTCGGCTGCTAGGCACCCTGAATCAAATCCTGACCGCAGATTCTAATAACGGGCAATCGTAACCCATAAACAATTTTTCACGTGTAAGGATTTAAGACATGAGCTCATCATCTCAACCATCTGATTCTGTTGTTATTATCAGTGGCGCCCGCACTCCTATGGGTGCCTTTCAAGGCAGTCTCAGCCAAGTGAAAGCGGTAGATCTAGGTGCCGCAGCCATCAAGGAAGCTGTTTCACGAGCGGATATACCGGCAAAAGACGTTCAGGAAGTGATCATGGGCTGCGTATTACCAGCCGGCCTAAAGCAAGGCCCTGCTCGCCAGGCATCGTTACATGCGGGCTTACCGGCCGCGACAGGATGCACCACTATTAACAAGCTCTGTGGATCAGGCATGAAAGCTACCATGCTTGCACATGACCTTATCAAGGCCGGCACCAACGACATCATGGTCGCGGGGGGCATGGAGAGTATGTCAAACGCACCCTATGTACTTGAAAAAGCCAGGGCTGGGTTACGTATGGGGCACAGTGAAATCAAAGATCACATGTTTTTAGATGGCCTAGAAGACGCGGAAACTGGACGCTTAATGGGCTCCTTCGCACAAGATACTGCCGATGAGTATGGAATAACCCGCGAAGATATGGATCAATTTGCCATCACATCGCTAACTCGTGCGCAAAGAGCTATCGAAGATGGCAGCCTTAGTGCTGAAGTAGTAGCTGTCACGGTACCTTCGAGAAAAGGCGATACGATCGTCAGTCATGATGAACAACCTGGTGCAGCGAAACTCGACAAGATTCCACAGCTGCGTCCTGCATTCAGCAAAAATGGCTCCATTACAGCTGCCAACGCCAGTTCAATCTCTGATGGCGCTTCAGCTCTTGTGTTAATGCGAGAGTCAGCAGCTAACGAAAAAGGCATCAAACCATTTGCACGCATTGTTGGGCACACCACACAATCACAAGCCCCCTCTGAATTTACCACCGCGCCTATCGGATCGATATCAAACCTACTAAAAAAAATTAACTGGCAACTAGAAGACGTGGACCTATTTGAAATTAATGAAGCATTTGCCATGGTTACCATGCTGGCAATACGCGAGCTTGGGCTGGATGAAAACAAAGTTAATATTTACGGTGGCGCCTGCGCTCAAGGACACCCAATTGGCTCTACCGGTTCTCGCATTATTGTCAGCTTGATGTATGCACTAAGAAAACTAGGCAAGAAACGCGGAGTGGCTTCCCTATGCATCGGTGGTGGTGAAGCAACGGCCATTGCCATCGAACTACTCTAATCCCTTACCCTAGTCATTGTTTATGCATGACTAGGGTACCTGCAATACATACTTAATAGTTAGCATTCACACTCCTACAAACGCAATCAAACAGCCGTTTAACTTCATCCAAAGAAATTTCAACCTGTATGCTCGCGCTATCAAAGCGAAACAAAATAATAACCAACTGAAATAAAGAAAGTTTATTTATTGCCTATACTTACAACAAAAGGGCTATGAGGCAGCACGTCATGTTTGAACGAATGACCAATGCCAAGTTAGATGAACTGCATTTTAGATCTGACTCAAGCACAGGTCTCCACGCCATTATTGCAATCCACAATACTCGTCTAGGCCCAGCCTTAGGCGGGACACGCTTTATATCATACGACTCAACCAATAATGCCATTACTGATGCTATTCGGTTAGCAAAAGGTATGTCCTATAAAGCCGCGTTAGCCGGAATTGAAAGCGGCGGCGGCAAAGCCGTCATTATTAAACCTCTTCATGCTTTTGATCGAAATGCTCTCTTTAATAAATTTGGCGAATTTATTAATAGTTTGAATGGTAACTACATTACCGCAATGGACAGCGGAACAACGATGGACGACATGGACGCGATTGCCACTAAAACACAATATGTTACCAGTACCACAAGATCTGGCGATCCATCACCGTACACCGCAAAAGGTGTATTTCTCAGCATTAAAGCAGCAGTGGCTTATAAACTTGGAAAAGAATCATTAGATGGCGTAACCATTGCGGTTCAAGGACTTGGTCATGTCGGTGGTGAACTCGTCAGGTTATTAGCAGAAGCCGATGCCCGGATAATCATTTGTGATGTCGACAAAAATAAAACCGAGCACTTTGCCCGTTGCTTCAAAACCGATACAGCAACTCCTGACGCCATCTACCAGACTAAGTGCGATGTATTTGCACCCTGTGGCCTGGGAGCGATTCTAAACGACCAAACTATTCCGCAACTACAATGCAAAATAATTGCGGGTGCTGCAAATAACCAGCTAACGGAAGAGCGACACGGTCTAGATATTTTTCAACGAGATATTTTGTACGCGCCTGATTATGTGGTCAATGCGGGGGGGCTCATTTACGTCGCCCTAAACCATCAGGGTATTTCACATAATATAATATATGAACGGCTCAACAATATCGAAAATTCTCTGAGTCAAATCTTTGAACAAGCGGACAATGCAGGCACTGCAACCAGCGAAGTGGCGGATCAGTTAGCAGAAGATATTATTTTTAATCAGCAATGAAAGGATGATTCGCATGCACCAACAATCTTTTGTAATTCCTTTTTATCAAACACTGCAGGCAAACGGTGAGCTTTCATCTGAATGTACTTCTTCACTTATTAACAACAAAGAACTGCTTATTAAGTTTTATCGCGTCATGGTGCTAAACCGTCAGTTCGATCAAAAAGCTATCGCTTTACAAAGAACAGGACAGATGGGGACCTACCCATCAACGCTCGGCCAAGAAGCTATTAGTACCGCAATAGGCATGGCCATGGATAAAACTGATGTGTTGGTACCCTACTATCGTGATGTAGCCGCCCAGTATCTGCGTGGCGTTAAATTAAGCGATCTTTTACTGTATTGGGGGGGACACGAACAGGGCAGTAATTACGATAACGCAAAAGAAGATTTACCCATTTGCGTGCCTATATCAACGCAGATGTGTCATGCCTGCGGTGTGGCTACGGCCATTAAAATTCGTCACCAAAAAAGAGTAGTAGTCGCCACTTGCGGTGATGGAGCTACATCTAAAGGTGATTTTTTAGAAGCGTTAAATTTAGCGGCCACTTGGCAGCTGCCTGTTGTTTTCATTATCAACAATAATCAATGGGCGATCTCTGTACCTAGAAGTATTCAGTGTGCTGCTAAAACACTCGCACAAAAAGCCGTAGGCGCAGGGTTCGAAGGTGAGCAAGTAGATGGTAATGATGTTATCGCACTTCATGACCGCATCACTAACGCTATTGATCACGCAAGGCAAGGAAAGGGACCAAGTTTAATCGAAGCGATTACTTATCGCTTATGTGACCATACTACCGCAGACGATGCTACCCGTTACAGATCTGCGGAGGAACTCAATCAACATTGGCAAGATGAACCCATAAAACGCCTACAAACATTTTTGCATCAACAAGGATATTGGGACGCAAAACAAGAACAAACATTACAAACTAAATGTAAAGATGAAATAGATAAAGCGGTAGAAGACTACTTAGCGACAGAAACCGAGCCTGCCGAATCCATGTTTGATCACTTATACGCCTACCTCCCAACATCATTAGAAAGACAACGAGAAGACGTCATCAATAAGCAGCGTGAAAAAGGAGGTCAAAATGCCTGAAGAGACGCCATCAGAAATTACCACATCAACACCAGAAGTAACTATGGTTGAAGCCATCAATTTAGCATTAGCCCATGAAATGCGTGTTGACGAAAATGTTGTCATTCTTGGAGAAGACGTTGGTGTAAATGGTGGGGTATTTAGAGCCACGATTAACTTGAAAGAAGAGTTTGGTTTCACTCGCGTCATGGACACGCCCTTAGCAGAAACCCTTATTGCGGGCATCAGCATCGGTATGGCAACCCAAGGTTTAAAACCTGTCGCTGAAATTCAATTTATGGGGTTTATTTATGCGACGATGGAGCAAATGGTTTGCCATGCAGCCAGAATGCGCAATCGAACCCGTGGACGCCTTTCGTGCCCCATGGTACTCAGAGCACCTTTTGGTGGAGGCATACATGCTCCCGAACATCATTCAGAAAGTACCGAAGCCCTATTTGCCCATATTCCTGGTTTGCGTGTCGTTATTCCATCCTCCCCAACTCGCGCCTACGGACTTTTGTTAGCCGCGATACGTGACCCTGATCCGGTTATATTTTTGGAACCTAAACGTATCTATCGCGCGACTAAACAAATAATAGAAGATGATGGCAATGAATTACCGCTCGACATTTGTTTTACCTTACGTGAAGGAAACGATATTACCTTAGTGACCTGGGGTTCTATGGTGCAAGAAACAATAGCCGCAGCCGACGCTCTTACGGAAGAAAATATTCACGCAGAAGTCATTGATATTGCCACTATAAAGCCTTTAGACATGGACACCATTACACAGTCTGTCAAAAAAACCGGCCGTTGTGTTGTGATACAAGAAGCAGCCCAAAGTTTTAGTGTAGGTTCCGAGATTTCAGCGCAACTGGGCGAACAATGTCTATTATTTTTAAAAGCTCCGGTAAAGCGAGTATCTGGATATGACACTGTGATGCCATATTTTAAAAATGAACATTATTACATGC
>Ga0105348_1002212_pt1 | contig 11864 bp, 10 predicted proteins | sample EN8Hudsemesocosm_2_FD_83504 | JGI IMG/M metagenome (GOLD analysis project Ga0105348, IMG submission 83504) | Methane-oxidizing microbial communities from mesocosms in the Hudson Canyon - EN8C Hudson Canyon | ecosystem: Environmental > Aquatic > Marine > Cold seeps | place: Hudson Canyon... | reverse complement strand
TCAGGTCGCAGAAAAATGGCTACAACAGGCAGTAGAATTAAAGCCTAATGAAATTGCACCACTAGAACAGCTTGCAGGTGTTTTAATTGGGAACCACAAAGAAAAACAAGCGCTCGAAGTGACGAAAAAAGCAATCAAATTAGATCCTGCGAGTGCGAGTGCCTATAACCTGAAAGGTTTAGCTTTAAGTCGTTTGGGTGATACTGATAAGGGTTATAAGGCCTTTCAGAAATCAGTAAAAATGAACCCTGGGCAATTGGCGGTAGTACGAAATTTAATTCTTTATGGTAAACAAAGAAAAGAACCTATTCTGGAAAGCCTGATTCCGCAATTTGAGCAACGTGTTAACCAGCATCAACAAGCTGATGTTGTTCAGATGAATATGGCATATATTTTATCCATGTACTTTGAAAAGAAAGCTTATGAGAAGAGTTATTCGCCAGGCAAAACCTTTAAATTTTTAAAAATTGCTAACGATGTCGGCCGAAAAATTACCCCTTATCAACACAAAGATACTCAGCAATTGTTTGCGAGTCTGCGTAACTTTTTTAATGCTGACTTTAAAGCTTCATTTGGCGATTCCGGTTTAAGTGACGCATCACCTATCTTTATTTTAGGTATGCCACGCTCAGGTACCACGTTAGTAGAACAAATCTTATCAAGCCACTCACTGGTAACGGCTGAAGGTGAAATTAATGACTTAAGCCAAAGTATGTCTATTCATCAGTTTATTGGTAAAGACCAGAGTGAGAGTGCGGCTGTGAAGGATTGCGTCGCCACTGTACAACTCTATTTAGATTGTGTATGTACTCGTCAGAATACCAAGTCTATGACAGATATAAGGCATTTTACCGATAAAATGCCGTATAACTTTATGTTTGTCGGTTTGATAGCACTTGCCATGCCGAACGCAAAAATTATTCATTGCACGCGTGATCCTCTAGAAACCTGTTTCTCGATTTATAAACAAAATTTCAGTGGTGGTCACGCTTACAGCAGTAATCTAAGCGAACTTGGCCAATATTTTAATTCATATCAGGCCTTGATGGCCCATTGGCAATCTTTATTTGCAGACCAAATATATGAAGCAAACTATGAGCGTATGGTGGACGATTCAGAGAATGAAATTAAGAACTTACTAACTTTTTGTGATTTAGAGCCGGAAGTTGCTTGTTTTGAGTTTCATAAAAATAAGCGTGCTGTTCGAACTGCAAGTGTTGCTCAGGTAAGGCAGCCAATTTACCGTGATGCGATGAAGGCATCGACACCGTATTTGGAATTCTTAAAGCCGTTGATCGAAGTGCTAGAGAGCGGGAAAGGGCAAGAGTTAGTGTGATTAATATCTAGGACAGAGTGGTTGTCATCCCCGCTTTCGCGAGGATGATAGGTATTCCACAAGATGGCAGGCCTTTCGCGAGGAGAAAAGCTTAACGTCTTCTAAATAAAGGCTGTTTCTGGTCTGTCGCAGCTTGATAGCAGTTTGAAAAGTCATCAAGCCCTTTACGAACGACTTCGGCGTCTTTATCTTCACGTACGGCAAAAGCATCAAAACCACAACGATTAAGATAAAACATTTGGTCATGCATGATATCACCAATAGCACGAAGTTCACCTTTATAGCCTAAGCGATCACGTAGGATGCGTGCGTAAGAGTAACCGCGACCATCGACAAATTTAGGGAAATTAATCGCAATCAGAGCTAGTTTATCAAGATGAACTTCCAGCTCTTCTGGGCCTTCATCACTATCTAGCCAGACACCAATTTTATCCTGAGCGGCTAATTGTGCTACATTAGCCAACCAAAACTTTTTGGGTACAAGTACAGTACCCGTGATGGCTAGAACTTCATCAACACTGCCTGAAAAGTCTTTATCCAGAGTTTGGCAGGTATTCTCGATTAAATCAGCGATTAAATCAGTATTCTTAATTAGCTTTGGCATAAACACGCTCCTTAAATGGGGCCATACCGATCCGACGGAAAGTGTCGACAAATAGTTCTTCACCTGTACGATTTTCAGTATATACATTGATAATTTTTTCAATTACATCGGCCATTTCAGCGCGTGCAAATGAGGGGCCGAGTATTTTGCCTAATGATGCATCACGTCCAGATCGACCACCTAAAGAAACCTGGTAAAATTCATCACCTCGTTTGTCGACACCTAGTATGCCAATGTCACCAATATGGTGATGGCCACAGGCATTCATACAACCCGAAATATTTAGGTCTAGCTTGCCAAGGTCATATAGGTAATCGAGGTCATCAAATTTTAGTTGGATCTGTTCAGCTACCGGAATTGATTTTGCATTGGCTAAACCACAGTAATCGCCACCAGGGCAACATACCATATCGGTTAACATACCCAGGTTTGGTGTAGCGAAACCTAGGGCTTTGGCTTTTTGCCAAACTTCAAATAACTGATCTTGACGAACATCGGCAAGTACGACATTTTGTTCGTGTGTTACACGCACTTCACCAAAGCTGTATTGGTCTGCCATATCGGCAACGGCTTCAAGTTGCTTGTCAGAAGCGTTACCGGTTGGAATGCCAACTTTCTTTAACGTGAGAGTGACAGCTGCATAGCCCGGTTTTTTGTGGGAATGAAGATTGCGTTTAACCCAGTTGGCAAAAGCTTTATGTTCAGTTTTGGCCGTTTCAAAATTGCTAGGGTTATTTTCCAGAGCTGCATAGGCAGGTTCAGTAAAAAAACCTTTAACACGATCAATTTCAGTTTGTGTTAGCTGGGTTCCGGTATCTTTATGGTATTGCCATTCAGCTTCAACCAATTCAGCAAATTTAACTGGCGTTAAAGCTCTAACCAAAATCTTAATACGGGCTTTAAACTTGTTGTCGCGACGGCCGTGCATATTGTAAACACGTACAATTGCATCTAAATAAGTTAGTAGATCTTTCTCTGGTAAAAAGTTTCTGATCTCCTGGCCAATAACCGGTGTACGACCTAGACCACCGCCTACAAAAACTTTAAATCCGATCTCATTCGCTTCGTTTTTAACAATTTCCAAGCCAATGTCATGAACGGCAATAGCGACACGATCAGCATCGGGGCAAGCATTAACTGCTATTTTAAATTTACGCGGTAAAAAAGCAAACTCAGGGTGCAGAGTTGACCATTGGCGAATTATTTCACAATAAGGGCGCGGGTCAGTTACTTCGTTTTCAATGACGCCTGCGAATTGGTCTGAAGTGGTATTACGAATACAGTTTCCACTCGTTTGGATCGAGTGCATTTCAACGCTATTTAATTCTTCAAGAATATCTGGCACATCTTTCATATCTGGCCAGTTAAATTGAACATTCTGGCGTGTGGTGAAGTGTGCATAACCTTTATCGTAATCACGGCTAATGCTAGCAAGTTTACGAAGTTGAGTTGACGATAGCATGCCATAAGGGATCGCAATTCGTAGCATTGGCGCTAGACGTTGTACATATAAACCATTTTGTAAACGTAGAGGTAAAAAGTCATCGCCATCAAGCGTGCCATCGAAAAAACGCTCTGTTTGACCGCGGAACTGTTTGGTTCGTTCCTTAACGATCTGACTATCATATTCGTCGTATTTGTACATTTTCGCTTCTCAGTAAAAGAGCCCTAACTCGGGACACCAAAATTTTGGGCGCAATACTAGCAGTTTTTAGTATTGCGATAAATGGCTTTATGGTTCGAACAAGCTTATAAACATAAATAAGAAGCTATAAACTTGTTCTTTAGATAAAGAAAACAGACTAGTCGTAACTAAGCACAGGAGATAGCCATCTTTCAGCTTCTTCTACCGTCATACCCTTGCGGGCAGCATAATGTTCAACTTGATCTTTAGTGATTTTACCGACAGAAAAATACTTTGACTCAGGGTGTGAGTAGTAAAAACCACTGACAGAGGCCGCAGGGGTCATCGCAAAATGCTCAGTTAATTTAATATCACTGTTTTCAGTAGCGTTTAAAAGCTCAAATAATGCTGTTTTTTCGGTATGATCAGGACACGCCGGATATCCAGGAGCAGGGCGGATACCTGAGTATTGTTCTTTGATTAATGCTTCATTCTCGAGTGATTCATCTTCAGAATAATGCCAGAATTCTTTACGAACCCGCTCATGCATGCGTTCAGCAAAGGCTTCCGCCAAACGATCTGCCAGAGCTTTAACCATTATAGAGCTATAGTCATCATGTTTGTCTTCATAACTTTTAGCTAAGGCTTGTGCACCAATTCCTGTGGTAACCGCAAAGCCACCAATATAGTCTTGTATTCCGCTTTCTTTTGGGGCGATAAAATCGGCTAGAGAGCGTCTGGTAGCGCCGTTTACCTTGTCTGATTGCTGGCGCAAATGCTGTAACTTAATGATAGGTTCTGCGCGTTCGATATTTTTAAAGACAGACACTTCATCGTAGTCACTACTGTTTGCTGGCCAAAAACCAATCACACCTTTTGCTTGTAATTGCTTTTCAGTAATTATCTTTTTAAGCATAACTTGTGCGTCATTAAATAAGTTACTTGCTGCTTCACCTACTTTTTCGTCCTTTAATATTTGTGGGTATTTTCCAGCGAGATCCCAGGTGATAAAGAAAGGGGTCCAGTCAATATAATCAACTAACTCTTCTAAGGGGTAATCATCAAAGATTTTAGTGCCTGTAAATTTGGGTTTGGGAGCAATGTAGTTTTCCCAGTCAAGTTGTAAGCGGTTTTCGCAGGCCTCTTTGTAACTTAAAAGTTTTGTTTTAGCTGTACGATTTTTACGACGCTCTCGAACAGTTTCATATTCATCTTTTGTTTTTTGGATAAAGTCAGTCTTTAAATTATCACTCATTAAGGAAGTGGCAACGCTGACGCTTCGAGAAGCATCTGTTACATAAACCACTTGGTTATTTTGATATTGTGGTTCGATTTTCACCGCGGTATGTGCTTTTGAAGTTGTTGCGCCACCGATCATTAAGGGGATGTCAAAACCTTCTCGCTGCAGCTCTTTTGCAACATAAACCATTTCATCTAAAGAGGGTGTGATTAAACCACTAACGCCAATTAGATTGACCTTATGTTCTTTTGCAGCTTTAAGTATCTTGTCAGCTGGCACCATGACACCAATATCAATTACTTCATAATTATTACACTGAAGTACTACGCCAACAATATTTTTACCAATATCGTGAACATCACCTTTTGCGGTAGCCATCAAAATTTTGCCTTTAGTGGAGGCTTTTCCGCCTTTTTCAGCTTCTATGAAAGGCAATAGGTATGCAACTGACTGCTTCATCACGCGTGCACTTTTAACAACCTGAGGTAAAAACATTTTACCTTCACCGAATAAGTCACCCACGACGTTCATGCCATCCATTAAGGGGCCTTCAATGACCTCAATCGGACGCTTAGCCTCAAGGCGGGCAGCTTCGGTATCTTCTTCTATAAAGGTAGTGATACCTTTTACAAGGGCATGTTCCAAGCGCTTATTTATAGGGAGGTTTCGCCATTCAAGGTTTTCAGTCTTGGCTTGTTTTGCAGAGCCTATAAACTGGTCTGCAATTTCAAGTAGGCGATCAGTCGCGTCAATACGTCGGTTTAGCACTACATCTTCAACGCGTTCTTTAAACTCGGGTTCGATATCATCATAGATTACGAGTTGGCCTGGATTGACAATCCCCATATTCATACCGGCCTTGATTGCATGAAATAAAAATACAGAGTGTATTGCTTCACGTACAGGGTCGTTACCTCTAAATGAGAAAGATACGTTGCTGACGCCGCCAGAGACATTGGCGTAAGGTAAGTTCTGACGAATCCATTGGGTCGCTTCGATAAAATCAACGGCATAGTTGTTGTGCTCTTCGATACCCGTCGCTACCGCGAAAATATTAGGGTCGAAAATAATGTCAGCAGGAGGCATGCCGATATCGACTAAAATATCGTAAGAGCGCTTACAAATATCAATTTTTCGTTGGTAGGTATCTGCCTGGCCATCTTCATCAAATGCCATAACAACGGCGGCTGCGCCGTAGCGTATACAACTGGACGCGCGTTTAATAAACTCTTCTTTACCTTCTTTTAGGCTGATAGAGTTAACAACAGCTTTGCCTTGCACGCAGCGTAAGCCAGCTTCGATTACTTCCCATTTTGAGGAGTCGATCATTATGGGGACGCGAGAAATATCTGGCTCAGACGCGATTAGGTTGAGGAATAACTCCATCGCTTCTTTTGACTCCAACATGCCTTCATCCATGTTGATGTCGATAATTTGAGCGCCGTTCTCAACTTGTTGTCTGGCAACATCCAGGGCTTCTTCGAATAATTCTTCTTTAATAAGGCGAAGGAATCGCTTCGAGCCGGTTACATTGGTACGTTCACCTACATTTATAAATAATGAGTCTTTATCAGTCACAAAAGCTTCGAGACCTGATAGTTTTAATTTGGGTTCGAGTGTCGGGCGTTTGCGGGTGGCGTGATTTTCCATTCTTTTAGCAATGGCTTTAATGTGTTCGGGTCTTGAGCCGCAGCAGCCACCGATAATATTTATAAGATTTGCGGAAGCAAAAGTCTCAACGATATCGGCCATTTCTTCTGGTGTTTGATCGTATTCACCGAATTCGTTTGGTAAGCCTGCATTGGGATGGGCGCTTACATAAGATGAAGACTTATCGGAAAGTTCCTTAATATAAGGGCGAAGTGCATCCGCACCAAGCGCACAGTTAAAACCGATACTAATCGGCTTGCAATGTTCAACAGAAATAAGGAAAGCTTCAGCAGTTTGACCTGACAGAGTTCGACCTGAAGCATCAGTGATGGTACCGGAAATCATGATGGGTAATTTGTTACCTGAATCAATGAAATATTGCTCTGTTGCATAAATGGCAGCTTCAGCATTGAGGGTGTCGAAAATAGTTTCGATCAGAATGATGTCTGAACCACCATCGACTAAGGCTTTAACAGTTTCATAATAGTTATCAAAAAGTTCTTGGAAAGAGGTGTTTCTAAAGCCTGGATTGTTTACGTCTGGGCTGATAGAAGCCGTGCGAGATGTAGGGCCTACAGCGCCAGCAACAAATCGTGGTTTTTCGGGTGTCTCAAGTGTTTTCTTATCGGCTTCAATACGTGCAATTCTGGCAGCTTCAAAGTTTAGTTCATAGACTAAATCTTCCATGCCGTAATCAGATTGGGAAATTCTGTTTGAGTTAAAGGTATTTGTTTCAATGATGTCAGCACCGGCATCAAGGTACTGTGTATGGATTTTCGCAATAGCTTCTGATTGTGTAAGGCAAAGTAGATCGTTATTACCTTTCACTTCATGGGTGAAGTCTTTAAAGCGCTCACCCCGGTAATCTTCTTCGCTGAATTTGAGTAGCTGTATCATTGTACCCATGGCACCATCTAGAATTAATATACGGTTTTCTAGGGCTTCATTAAGTTTACTGAGGCGCTTGGCTAAATCAGACATTGAGAGTTTTACCTTTTAATATGCTTGGCTTTGAATTTTCTGGATGTGTATAGGTGGTTATAGTAAATGTGCTAACAATAATAGCATCTTCCCATTACCTATCGGCTATATTACTAGATTTAAAACTATATTGAAATATTTTGATATAGATCAATTTAAGCCTGATTTGCTCAAAATATTACTTGAGTAAATTACTAGGGCTTTATCAAAAGCAAGAAAACACTTAGAATGATCATCATCAAAAAAATATTGAATTGGAGCATTTGCTTTTATGGTTACCGTTTCCGAATCTGCACAACGTTATCTTTCGCAGCTTATTACAAATCAAGATGCCGATAAAACAGGCGTACGTATGTTTGTAACTCAGCCAGGTACTAAGTTTGCAGAAACCTGTTTAGCTTATTGTCAGCCCGAAGATGTAATCGACGACGACGAAATTATTGAACTTGAAGGCTTTAAACTTTATCTAGAGCAAAAGAGCTTACCTTTTCTGGAAGAGGCTTATGTTGATTACGCCGAAGAAAAAATGGGCGGGCAATTAACAATTAAAGCGCCTAACGCCAAAATGCCAAAAATTGATGATGATTCTCCACTTCCAGATAGAATTCGTTATATTCTAGCAACGGATATTAATCCTGGATTGGCTTCTCATGGCGGTGATGTTCAATTAGTTGAGATTACCGAAGAGATGGTGGTGATTCTTCGTTTTGGCGGTGGTTGTCAAGGTTGTAGTGCTGTTTCAATCACACTTAAAGACGGTGTTGAAAAGCGTTTGTTGGAAGTACTTCCAGAAATTAGTGGTGTTAAAGATGTAACCGATCACACTGTTACCGAGAATGCTTACTATAAGTAAATAGAGTTTTGCGGGCTAGCAACAGTTGCTCTTGGCCCGCATTGATTCATAAGTTACGGATAAAATTACAAAAAATCCCGTTTTCTGTTTTCCCATAATGCTTTAGCTTTGTTCATCGCCATATTTTGCTCAAGGCTCATATCGAGTGACCTTAAAGCAAATGCTGTCGTGCTGATTATGGCCGCTCTAGCATATTCATCATCAATATCCGTTTTCCAAAAAGACTGCATGTATTCGACTGTCATAGATTCTGCTTTAACGTGCCTGCGAGGGAAAACTGCAGGCCATGTTTCCTCGCTAAATTCACCTTTAATGCTGTATTTAACATTTAGAGCATTGTCTGGATTGCATTCAATCTCACCGCCTTCACCTTTAATAACCCCAAGCGTCTCATAACCAAGTAATGCTCCTGCTTCTTGGTGTAGGTTGCTATAGGGTGGGTGAAATATGCCTTGTAGGACTGTAGGGGCGTTAAGTGGGTTGAGAAGTCTTGCAAATGAATGGACAGGAGAGCGAAGCCCGAGTGTATTTCGCATATTGATCATTTCTGACAATTTTCTGCTTATATTGCGTAAAGGCATATAACAGAAATTGTTTTGATCAAGCTGGCTTTGTGCTTCGTTCCAGTTACTCGCAATAGGAAGGTTTAATGCCTGGATAATATTTTCTGTATAAAGGCGATTGGCTGTATGGCCGCTAGCGCCATGAACAAATACCCGGTAACCAGCTTGAGCCAATAAGAAAATAGAGAATAAGTACCAAGGTAGGTGTCTGCGCTTACCCGCATAAGAAGACCAGTCTAAATCAGCACCTAGTTCCGCTGGTGCAGTATTACAATGCCGAACAGCTCTAACAAAACCGCTTATCTCTTCTTTTGATTCTTCTTTAACACGTAGGAGCATTAAAAATGCACCAATTTGTAAGTCTTCAGCTTCACCGTTAAGGATCATTTTCATTGCACATAGTGCTTCTTCTTCAGTCAAAGATCGACTGCCTTTTTTCCCTTTTCCTAAAATTCTGACATATTGAGCAAAAGGGTGTTCTTGGTTTTCTTGTAGGATGTTTGTGTCGGTCATAATGAAGTCAATATCTTTGTATGTTGTGTCAATGGATTAATTATAAGCAATTTGTGGGTTTGGGTAAGCCTGCTATTTTACAGACTATTTTAGCAGGACTACCTGGAAATAATGACATAAGGTAGATGCTATTACCTTTATCAATGCCAAGTTGCTGCTTGATCGTTTTTACTAAAATTCTCATTGCTGGTGAGATGGCGTACTCTTGATAAAAGGCTCTTAAAATCTTTATTATTTCCCAGTGCGCAAAAGATAGTGTTATGCCTTCTTCTAATGCTATTTCCTCGGCTATAGATTCGTTCCAATCATCTAGATTAACTAAAAAACCTTGCTTGTCACGTTCAGCGTGAATGCTCATTAGTACCAACTAACTGTATTATTGTGTTCTGCAGCAAGTGCCACAAACTCTTCATAACAAATGAATTTTATATGTTCTAATTTAGGGTCTAGCTTATTAAAGTCAATCCCACGCGCTTTGGCGTCTTCTAATAGTGCGTAAACATTGCCGGTTTTTGATGACCAATGTTTTTTGTCTGAAAATAGTTGCGGCGCAAGAACTTGATATAAACCGTCTTCAATTAATAATACTGAGTCATTGCTTGAGCAGGCAATAAGCAGTTGTTGGTTAAGTTCAGTGTCTGATTGTGTTTTATTAAGAGTGTGTAGAATCACTGTATATGCCTATTTAAATTTACTAGAACCTGAAAACAGTAGTGGCTTCTTTGTATAGTGCTTGAATTTCGTGCTGAGAGACTTTTGTGAGTGTAAGGTTTTCATCTAACTGCTCAATGTTTCTGTTTGAAAGGCTTTGTTCGTCAACATAAAGTTTATCTATACCGTAAACAGGTAAAACTTTTAGCATCTGGCTAATATTTTTACTATGTGTTTGTTTAGGAGATTGGTTCGATAAAAGCTGGTAGCAGCCATCACCAATAAAGAGTATTGCGACGCTTTGTTCAAATGCGCCTGCTGCTAATGCAATATCAAGTGACTCTTTTGCATTGCTTGAACTATAGGGTGCTGATTGGTTAACAATTAAAATGTGTTTCTTTTTTGATGTCTTCATTTGTACCTCAATGGCCAAAGGTAATTACTTGGTCAGACATTGCGCTAGCTTCTACTAGTTGTCCTAAGCCGGCTAAATCAAACTGCGATGCTATATTGGAGGCTGATTTATTATGTCGTTTTGCTTCGCTTTCATTTAAAAGGCCTCGTCTTGCCGCTGCTGCAATACAGGTAACGAAGTCTAGCTGATATTGTTCTTTAAGGTCTTGCCAGGCTTGGTATAAGTCAAATTCGTCTTGTGGTGGTGTAGCTAGTGAGCTGCTATTGTGAATACCTTCTTGATAGAAAAATACACGATAGATAGTTTGGCCAGAGGCTAGGGCAGCTTGCGTGAAGCGAAACGCTGAGTAGGCAGACTGAGAGTTAAACGGTGCGCCTAAAACTAAGATTGAGAAAATCATAAAGCTATTTTACTTACACCAGGATAAATAAAAAGGCCCACCGTCAAAAACGGAGGGCCTTGATTGTTAAGATGTTATTCTAGTCGTCGCCACCCATGCCTAAAATGCTAAGCAGGCTGATGAAGATATTGTAGATAGAAACATACAAGCTAATAGTAGCCATAACGTAGTTTCGCTCACCGCCATTAATAATATTGCCAGTTTCATACAGGATAGCTGCAGAAGAAAACAAAACAAAACCTGCTGAAATCATTAGGTGTAAGCCCGCGATTTGCGTAAACATCCCTAATACCATGGCACCAATTAATACAAAGAACCCAGCAGTTAAGAAACCACCCAAAAAGTTAAAGTCTTTGCGGGTTGTGAGTGCGTATGCTGAAAGTCCAAAAAAGACGAAAGCCGTTAAGCCTAAAGCATTCATGACCACTGGCATAGCGCCTGCGCCTGCAAATGCTCCGATAATCGGTCCTAATGTGTAACCCATAAAACCTGTAAGGGCGAAAGTACTTAAAAGACCAAAAGGACTATTACGCAATTTAGCGGTTAAAAAGAATAAACCATAAAAACCAACTAAAGTAATCAAAAAGCCAGGGCGAGGCATATCCATTGACAGGTATGCAACAACAGCAGAAAAAGCAATTGTTAAGCCTAGTAGCATATAAGTGTTTTTAAGAACAGAAGCTGCGCTACTTTCTAGTGCCGCTTTTTGCCCGGAGGCATTCATGATAGTGCTTAAATCTTCATTTTGAGAATTGGGGAAACGCTTGTCTTGCATAAGAATGCTCCATTAATTTATATCTGGTAGGTAAACAAATACCTATACGTCTATAATAGGGCTGAAAAAATATTTTACAACTCTCAAATCTTTTAAGAATAAATCGTTGACACCCCTAATTATTTTGGTAATATGCACCCCGCTTTCGACGAGAAAGCAATTGCGGTGAGTTGGCAGAGCGGTTGAATGCACTGGTCTTGAAAACCAGCGTGGGTTTGTAGCCCACCCGGGGTTCGAATCCCTGACTCACCGCCATTTA
>Ga0105348_1002209_pt1 | contig 11876 bp, 8 predicted proteins | sample EN8Hudsemesocosm_2_FD_83504 | JGI IMG/M metagenome (GOLD analysis project Ga0105348, IMG submission 83504) | Methane-oxidizing microbial communities from mesocosms in the Hudson Canyon - EN8C Hudson Canyon | ecosystem: Environmental > Aquatic > Marine > Cold seeps | place: Hudson Canyon... | reverse complement strand
TGGAAATCCAACCTTAATCTGTTAAAAAACCATAACTAATTGATTTTACAAGATATTTAGCTTTCAACACTCACGAAGTTGAAGTTTTTATAAATAACCGGCTCCTATATAAATGTACAAATCCATTGTGAATGCATCTCGTTACTTGATATTTGCTATTGGCCTGCTATCTGCTCTGGCTAGCCACTCCGCGGCCACTTCTAGCGAAGACTTTATCGACCAACCAGGCCATGAAATTACCTGTGATGGTGATCTCGACTGTAAGTCAAACAACAAACAAAAAATCAACATCACTCCTCCAACCAACGCCCAGGCAGTAGACCCCAAAACTAAGGCCAAACTTCAGATTGAACAAAATACGCTTCAGAAAACCGTAGAGAGTACGATTGCAACGGATAAGGAAAAACTAGAAATTGTCAAAGAAAGGCTCGATGAAATGGAAAAGCGCCATATGGAAAACATCGATCATATAGTCTCTCAGTTTGATGACCAATTTAACACTGAGTTTGATACGCTAACACTCGATAATCAATTTGTGAAAGACATAGATGCCACGCTGAAAAGTTCACCTAACCAGCCGCAAATACTTAATGACTTTAAAGGTAGTGGCCTATATATAGCAGGCTACCCCATAGAAGCTGTTGCAGCCGTGGTGCTACCCCCTTTGCTTTATATTCTGTGGTATTTAACACGAAGAATGTTGGGGAAAAGCTAATATTACTTAGCCTCTAATATGTAGATCAGACCCAACCATCAAAGACAGGGTAAACACAATGACTACCCGACGCATCATCAAATCATCAACACTGCAGTATATTTTGTATAAAAACGCCTTAAAAACGTGCAATTCAACTTGAGATATTCTTCATAAGCCATCAAAATTGCCGCTGAGCTATACTAGCTTCCTACCCCGTTTTTCTGGGTGCTATTTGTTATCTCTGTGGGCAAATAACCAAAAGCAAGTCATGCATGTTTTTATTGAGGTCGTTGTTAAGCTTTGACTATGCCATTAATTGACGAAGTTATAATTTATTGGATTGGCCTATCCTTTTTGATCTGTGGTGTTGTGCGCGCACTATATTCTGTCTACATCAATCTCAAATACAAACAAAAGGTCAAACAACAATCAACGGCCCACCTTGACGAGCTACAAGACCTATTCAAGTTAACAAAACGACTAACAGATGCTGATAAAATTCGTCCGAGCAGTGTCTGGTCCGGTACACGAAAATTTCGTATTACCCGTAAAGTTAATGAAGCAAAAGATATATATTCCTTTTATCTTGTACCCTTCGATGGAAAACCCTTACCAAGCTTTAAACCTGGGCAGCACTTAAAGTTTGTGCTAAATATTCCTGGATTACCCAATCCAGTACGTCGTTGTTATTCACTGTCCAGTAGCCCACGCACAGATCATTACCGTGTTTCGATTAAAAAGCTCTCTGCGCCCATAGGCATACCAAACGCATCACCTGGCATGTCTTCAAGTTATTTTGTCGATCAACTTGACGCCGGAGATATTCTCAATATAGAGGCACCATCTGGTCATTTTTATTTGAATACGAACTTACCCAGACCCGTCGTATTGATAGCCGGTGGTATTGGTATTACCCCATTGTTAAGTATGCTGTATACCATTTGTGAAAGTGAGATCAAACAGGAGGTTTGGTTTTTCTACGGCGTACGCAACATGGAAGAGCATGCCATGCAGCAACATTTAGCTCGATTAGCTTGGAAACACAAAAATATTCACATGCATGTGTGCTATAGCAAAGCTCGTCCAAAAGACATTAAAGGGGAGCACTTTCATCACGCCGAGCGAATTACAGTAGACCTGCTTAATCGTATTCTTCCACCTAACGATTATGAGTACTATGCCTGCGGTCCAGGTAATATGATGGAAGATATCACTAAGGAATTAAAAACCCTTGGCGTGCCTGATTCTCGAATTAACTATGAACGCTTTGGCCCAAGCAGCATTAAGAAAAATAAATCATCGTTTGCGAATGTGATCTCTCAACAGCTTGAACAAACCGTGACGAATATCAAAGTAAACTTTCTTCGCTCCAATAAAGTAGTGAATTGGACACCAAAATCCGGTTCTATACTGGACTTAGCTGAGGCAAATGGTATAACCATTGATTCCAGCTGTCGGTCTGGCAATTGCGGCACTTGTGCAACCCGATTAAAAGCTGGCGATATTACATACGTTGATGATCCTAGTGCCACAACCGTTAAAGGTAGCTGCTTGACCTGTGTCGCTATTCCCAAAACTGAGTTGGAAATTGATGCCTAATAAGACTACCTATTACTGAGCATCAATGGATAAACAAGCATACATGATTGGAATGCTGATTAATTTATACTGTGCCGTACTAGTTTCACCAAGGATGAATAAATGATATTCAGTACCATCTTCCCCACGACAAAACGCGTTAGAAAAGTAACTCTTCACTCAGTACTGGTACTTTCACTCCTTTCGACGCTGGTTGGTGTAACGCCAGCCGTAGCTGAAGACGACTTACTATTAACGAACGATTCATTAGACCAGAATGACGAGTTATTGCTGACTGAAGATTCTCTTCTCTCTGATGATGATGACCTTTTAACAGAAAGTGATGAGCTATTAAGTGAAGATGACGACTTGCTACTAGAGGACGATGACAGTTTATCCAATGAACAAGACCTATTAACAGACGATCAATCGGAATCATTAATAGCGGACTCTCCTGAAACTTTTGATGCTGCAGCAGAAGCACACTTGGGATTATTTGCCGAAGAACGATACCCCTCGGCCAACACCTGCAAAGTCTGTCATCCTAGACAGTACGAGCAATGGTCTGTTTCTCAGCACGCCTATGCTCAACTCAGCCCAGTCTATATGGCGATGCAAAACACCATTAACGCTGTGACAAGTAATACCAATGGTGATTTCTGTATTCGTTGCCACAATCAAGTCGGTATGAATATGGGCGAATCAACTTACGCATCCAATCTCGAGCGCCACCCCACTTCGCGGGAAGGTATCACTTGCGTGGTATGCCACCGTATGAATAAAGAGTACGGCAAAGTTTCTGGTCGAATTGCCCTAGAGGAAGGTGGCATTCTTGCACCTATTTATGGGCCCAAGGGTAATGAAGAACTACAACGTGTTATCGAAAACCGAGACCAGTACAAGGTTGTCACTGAAGAAGATGAAGCCGGTCGCAAAATTCATACTAAAATTGGTCACTTTCCCTACCTCAGTTCAAGTGCATTTTGTGGAACTTGCCACGATGTGAACTTATTTAACGGTTTCCGATTAGAGGAAGCTTTTTCTGAATATAAAAACGCACCAGCAGCCCAACGTGGCGACAGTTGCCAAGATTGCCATATGGGTAAAATTCAGGGTGTTGTATCAGGCTACGAGCACGGGCCTGCAGCCATGGTAGGTGATGAGCCGACGACACCACGTAAACTAACAAACCACTTTTTTGCTGGACCAGATTATTCAGTCGTTCATCCTGGTATTTTCCCACATAACGCCGATGCTGCAGCAATGGCAACGATGGAAGAATGGTTGGCGTTTGATCACAAAGCGGGCTGGGGTACTGATGATTTTGAGAATAATGTATCCGAAGATTATGAATTCCCAGAACGATGGGATTCCATCGATGACCGATATGATGCTCGTGAAATACTTAATCACCAAATTTATCGACTGAAGTGGGCCGAAAATAAACGTCTAGAAGTGCTTCGAAATGGCTATTTATTAGGTGAAATTACACCTGAAACGGCCAAGCTTGATCAAGGGTTATCATTCAGCATTGAGGTGAAAAATGGTACTGACGGTCATAACGTACCCACAGGTTTTGATGCCGAACGCCTTATTTGGTTGGATGTCACGGTAACAGATCCAAACAACAAGGTAATTTTCCGTTCTGGTGATCTTGACCCCAATGGGGATCTGCGCGATACCCACTCACTCTATGTGCACAATGACGAAGTACCGTTAGACGATCAGCTATTCACTCTACAATCTCGCTTCATAACCTCGAACATTAGAGGTGGCGAACGGGAGCAAGTACTGGCCGTTAATTTTTCAAATGATCCATTACCCTTTATACGTCCTTTTACTCGTTCACTGATGCTAACAGGTCAACCCGATTCTGCACGTAAACATCGTCAAACGATTCCTCCAAAAGCAACACGACTCGCCACATACGATCTAGATGAAGAACTATTAGATGTTGCTGGCGATTACAAAGTAACCGTTATGCTGAAATCCGCGGCAGTACCGGTCAATCTTATAGATGCAATCAAGGGCGTTGGTTTTGATTACAATATGTCAGCCAAAGAAGTAGCCGAAAATGTGGTCGAAAACCACCAAGTTATATGGGAAAAACAAGCAGCCTTTGAAATACGCTGAAGTCATTAGATAACTGATGGACAAGATCACTCAACACTGAGCATTTATCTAATTAGGCAAGTCAGTTTTGATTTCATGCAATAAGAATACGGACATGTGAATAATGACAAACTCTGTGGCAACACTCTCGAAGCGTAAATCAAACAGGCATCGCTTTTTCAACGTAGATCTGTCCAAATTAGCAATAAGTGTGGTTGGATTACTTTCCGCAACCATTAGCTATCAAGCCTTGGCATCTGGCAGCAGTTCCGAACTACCTTCAGAGCCAACACCTTATTTAAGTGATGCTGAATTACCCGAAAGAACAGCCCCACTATTGGAGTTGGGACAAGATTTTCTAGGAACAGGAAATATATCACCTGGATTTACGATACCCACAGGGGCTGTTTGGCAACCTAGCCTGTGGGTATACGGGAATTTCCGCAGCGCCGTGCAGTACTATGAAGCAAAATCCGACGGCAAAGATCGTTCTGAATGGATGAATCGACTCGATCTATTTGCCAATTTACAACTTACCGGGACCGAGCGAGTACTCTTAGGCCTTACACCGCTTCACAAAGATAACGAGTTCAGTGGCTACACGCGCAAACTAGAGGCTGACCGTGGCTCAGTAGAGAACTATAACCATCGCGTGCGCACTTTCTTCTTTGAAGGTGATCTGGCTGAGATATTTCCTCGATGGGATAGCACTGATAGCATGGCTAACGATGTTGGTATATCCCTAGGCCGTCAGAATGTGATCTTTCAGAATGGCATGTTCATTAACGATATGCTGGACGGTGTTGGATTCAGCAAGAACAATATTAATTTCACCAATATTCCCTCGATCGTCAATATCCGCTCCTCTTTTTTCTACGCGTGGAATGAAGTACACAGAGAAGATAATCAGGACGATAATGATGCGGACCTCTATGCCTTAATGACACAAATCGATACCACGACCAGTACCATTAATATCGATTTTGCTTATGTGGATGCAGACGAATTAACCGGGAACCTCTTTGTCTCTTCGATTGATGCAACTCAGCGCATTGGTAAGGTAAATACCACCTTTCGCATAGCCAATTCCCATACCGATGATGAGGAGACCACACAATCAAGTACTGGCACCCTACTCTTTAGTGAAGTGTCCTGGACACCGGCTCATTCTAATAATCTTGCCTACATCAATACGTTTGCAGCCATTGATAACTATACTTCCGCCGCCCGTGATTCCCTCGCTGGAGGCCCTCTTGGTCGAGTTGGGCTCTTGTACGCCGCCTCAGGCATCGGCACCTATCCATCGCCACTCAGTAATAGAGCCAACGAGGCCTATGGCTTCTCTATGGGTTATCAATTCATCAGCGCCGATTGGCGCCGGCAGTTTATCGTTGAAATTGGTGCCAGAAACAGCGATGCAAATAACGAAGATCGGCAATACGGAATTGCTTGTCGTTTCCAGCAAGCGATAGGGCGCCGTCTGATAGTACAATTAGATGGTTTTATTGTTGAAGACCGTGTTTTTGGCAGCAACCACGGAACTCGAGCTGAGATACAGGTCAAGTTTTAGCCATTATCTTAGCTCAGGTGACAGTAACGCACGTCATTTTCACATTTCTTCAACATTTGATGTTTATTAATTTGTACACTAGACCATGTATAGGGCCGTGTTTGTGAATAGCTGTCGCTGTTAATCACGGAGAATCTGTACAAATTGCCTAAAGTTGTGGAAATAGTTATGAGTAGTATCCCTCGCGTATCCCCTGCATTCATTTTGTTCAGCTTAATCTCCCTTTCATTTTTTGCGAGCACCTCATTCGCCGTAGAATTACGTCTGGACCCGACAAAAGTAGAAGGCCCCAATGCATGCGGCGAGTGTCATAAGGAATCGGTGCTATCGTGGAAAAAAACCCATCACGCGAGCACATTTAAAACACTGCCACGGACCAAAAAAGCCAAAGAAATCACTAAGAAAATGGGCTTAAAACGCATTAAGTCTGGTAGTGACTGTTTAACCTGTCACTTCACTTCAGCCGAAACTAAACAAAAAACCAAACCCATTGCAGGTATTAGTTGTGAATCATGTCACGGTGCGGGCAAAGATTGGATGGATCTACACAGTGACTTCGGCGGTAAGAACATTACCGCGGAAAATGAAACCCCTGCCCATAAGAGACAACGATGGGAGGACGCCGAAGCAGCAGGCATGATTCGTCCAACGGATCTCTATGCAGTCGCACAAAATTGTTATAGCTGTCACACGGTGCCCAATGAAAAACTAGTGAATGTGGGAGGCCATCCAGCTGGCAGCAAATTCGAACTTGTGCGTTGGAGCCAAGGCGAATTGCGGCATAATGTCTGGTATAGCGACGAAAACAACGAAGCACCTGTAGAAAGAAAACGCCTAATGTTCATTCTTGGCAAAGCGCTGGACCTGGAATTTGCCTACCGAGGGCTTGCTAAAGCGACCAAGAAAGCAAACTATGCAGTTGCCATGGCAAAACGTGCCAAGGTTGCCAGCAAACATTTGGCGTCCATTAATAAGCTAATTGCAGTATCTGAACTATCTGAGATAATTGCACTGAACAGTCAGATTAAGTTAAAACTCAATAACGAAACAGCCTATCTAACCGCGGCAAAAAAGGTTGGAAAGCTTTCGCAGCAATTTGCACAAAAATACGACGGTAGTCAGTTTGCTGCTATTGATAAGTATCTGCCTAAATCTAAAAAATACAAAGGCAAGGTCTACCACCCGTAGAGCCTCATCAAAAGGATAGATATGGCTGACAGTGACCTACTACCGCGCCCAAAACGGTGGGACAAGCCCTTTGCCACGCCGGAGTCCATACCGGATCTAGCAGAGGTTCTTTCCCTACCGTTATTCGAGCAAATAGACCCAGACAATTTCCCACCGTCTTTGCCAATTTTCGGGATCATCGAGAATGATGCTCGCATCATTCATGTGAAGCGCGATGAGATCATCATTCGTGCGGGTGATTACGGGAATTCCGCTTTTCTAATCTTAAGCGGAAAAGCCGACGTAGTATTACCCCCTGGACTCCCTGAAAAACTCCTCGGTAGATCAGATAACAAAAACTCCTTAATCTCGAAAGTACTTGATACCCTAAATTTAAAGAAGAAAGACAATATTGCACACTCATCATTACTGGCAGTTGGCGATGGTGAAACCGTTCGAACATTTCTCCCTAATGCTAAAAATGTCATGTCAGAGCTTGAAACTATTACGCTCGAAGCTGGTGATATTTTTGGCGAAGTTGCAGCACTGACTCGAGCACCGCGCATAGCATCAATCATTGCACAAAATGACTGTAAGCTATTGGAAATCCGTTGGCAGGGGTTGCGTGAGATGCGTAAATATTCACCACGCTTTCAAAGTCATGTCGATCAATACTTTCGTGACCGCAATATGATCAGCTATTTGCGTAACATTAAGCTTTTCTCTGGTCTGGATAATGAAAGTTTAGATGAGTTGGCTAAGGAGACGCTGTTTGAAAGTTACGGTGAAGCTGACTGGTATACCCAACATGAAAAATTAGAATCCAGTTCGATTGAACACGAAGCCATGATCGCCGCTGAAGACAGCTATGCCGATGGAGTCTTGATTGTACTATCCGGTTTCGCAAGGATTAGCCACAAATACAATAACGGAGAACAAACTACAGGGTTTCTACGAGCAGGGGATGTATTTGGTCTCGAAGACATACACCAACAGCATGCTAAAAAAAGCAGTGACAATGCCGCTGTTTATGGCAGTAGCTTAAGAGCTATAGGCTATACCAATGTGCTACGGATACCTTCGTGGATTATTGAAGAGACAATTCTGGGATCCCCTTCCACTGATGCTTGGTTAACAGTGAACCAGAGTAGCATAAAGCCAAATGAACTTACCAAGATAGGGATGTTGGAGTTTTTGATGGACCATTATTATATAAATGGCACATCTACCATGATGATTGATATGGAACGCTGCATTCGGTGTGACGACTGCGTTACTGCATGTGCAAGTGCTCACAATAATGTTCCACAGTTCTCTCGTTCTGGTGAAATTCATAATCAATTCATGATTGCGAGCGCATGCATGCATTGCACCGACCCCGTTTGTTTAGTGGGCTGCCCTACAGGAGCTATTCATCGATCGTCAGAAAAAGGGGAGGTGATTATTAACGAGAACACCTGTATTGGTTGTGAAACCTGCGCTAATGCCTGCCCTTATGACAATATACAGATGGTGACTCAGCTTAATAAGGAAGGCTTAGCCATACTTGATGAAAAAACACATAAGCCTTTACTAAAAGCGACTAAGTGTGATTTATGTATTAATAAACTAGGTGGACCTGCCTGTGTAAATGCCTGTCCCCATGATGCTTTAGTTCGCGTCGATATGAAGGAAAATCCAACCTTGACCAATTTCTTAGATCGTCATCTATGACTTTAAAAATACGCTTATTTTTTAATCTACTACTAACAGCCTTTGCGATAGGAGTATTTGCATCACTCTACAGTAGTCTAGATATATCCCTAAATAACACCAGTGAATTCTCTGGCTGGGTACTGTTTGCATCAACATTTTTCTTATTCCTCTATCAGCTTAAAAAAAGATTTACATTCTTGCCGCTCGGTAAAAGCTCTACTTGGCTTCAAAGCCATCTCTATGGGGGTCTATTTTCCAGTTATGTATTCTTCGAACATATTCATTGGCAAGTACCGCAAGGCCTTTTCGAAATTTCACTAGGTATTACCTTTTTTATGACAGCCCTCACAGGCATCTTTGGGATTTCACTATCGAGACGATTATCGTACAAACTAAGTCAATTAGATGACGAAATTATTTTCGAAACTATCCCTGAGCGACTAACAGTACTCCGCGAACAAGAAGAGAGTGTTATCGTGAATGCAACTGAGGAGGCATCTTCCAATACACTAGCTCAGTTCCATGTAAATCAATTATCTGATTTTTTTGATGGCCCAAAGTATTTTTGGCGGCATTTAACCAATACAGGAAAAACGACGCCCCTAGATGCTCTAAAAGAACAAGAGCGTTACATGAATGAAACTGAATTAAAACATGCAAAGAAACTAAGAAAAATTATTTTACAGAAAGAAAAAGTTGATGCTCATCACGCACTACAACTTACACTAAAAAACTGGTTGCTTATTCATGTTCCTTTAGCCTATACAACCATTTTACTGTTACTACCTCATATAACTATTGTCTACGCATTTGGTGGGGCATAATGGTGAAAAAAGATCATATCCTCACCTTCAAAAAAAGTCATAACCATAAACCGACCTCAAAGTGGCAGTGCGGGAATGCCAACAAGTCATGCCTACAGGGGCCTGATAATAGGGGAAATTGTCCGTCATCATCTAAATGCCAGCCAAGACGACGAGCGCGAACGAAAATAGCTTCCGCAGCTCTGTGGACAACACTTTTCACACTGGGCGCCATTTTAATCGTATTTTCTAATCAACATTGGTTATCCTTACTTTCACCAGGTCCATTATCCAGTTCACATGCACATATTGAAAACTGCGCTACGTGCCATTCAGCATTTAATGACGAAAAAATTGACTGGTTCGCAGCCGCTACTCACGCATCAATAGAAGAGAACGATACTAAGCTCTGTTTAAAATGCCATGCTCTAGGCAATACACCCACTAATCCACACAACCTAGCTAATAAACAGTTACTCGCCATCAGCGCCAATGCACAACTCTCCGAATTAACGAACGGTAGTATTAATCAACGTTTTGCTAAAGCTAATTTAGACTCAACCCAAAATGAACATAGCTGCAATACCTGTCACAACGAGCACAATCGATTCGAGAACCTAACATCAACAACTGACCAGCAATGCGTTGTATGTCATAAGGCACAATTCACTAGCTTTTCAACCGATCACCCCGAATTTAAGCAATACCCCTTTAATCGGCGTACTCGTATTCAATTTGATCATACCTCTCATATTAGCAAGCATTTTACTGACAAAGATTATTCAGATTTAGCTCCTACTGGCTGTCAACAATGTCACCTACCTGACAGCAAAGGGGAAAACATGATCGTGCGTGGCTTTGATAAAAGCTGTGCATCCTGTCATCTAGATGAAATTGTCGGTACCAATAGAGCAACCGAAAAAGGACTAACCATTTTTACTATTCCTGGTTTGGATCTAGAAACACTAGCAGACAACAATATAACTATCGGTGAATGGCCAGAGGATGCTGAAGATGAAGTCACACCTTTTATGGCGCTGTGGCTAAAACAAATGCCCGGTATGACACTGACGTTGAAAGAATTGAAAGGCATTGATCTTCTTGATCTTTCTGAGGCATCTCAAAAAGAACTGCTGCACGTTCAAGCATTGGCAACTTCCGTGAAATCCATCATTTATGACCTACGTATGCACGGTGCCGATGGCTTTATCAAACATATAAAAGCTAGCACTAATATCAACAGTACGGACACCATGCACTTGGTAGGAATGCTACCACCATCACTGATTAAACAATGGCAGCGGCAATGGTTTCCTTCGATGATGAAGGAAAGTACAACTACAAACGTAACATCTAGCTATTTGGATACTTCACAAAATATTTCTAAAGAAAAACGAGCGCTTATAGAGGATAACGATTCTATTGATCTAACCAGTGCGGCTACCGATGATGATAGCTGGTTTGATAACATACTGACCGATTCTGAATCAGAAGATGAATCCATTGACGAAATAGATTCTGAACATGAGGCAGAGGTGGAATGGAGTTCAGAAGATAAAGCAATGGCAGGTGGCTGGTACCAAGATGAATTTACATTACGTTACCGCCCTTCAGGGCACCATGATCAATTCCTAAAAAGTTGGATGTCCTTATCCAGTAGTATTGGTAATTCTGAAATGAATGATTTACTAACCGCTCTGCGCGATGAGAATTCACCCGGTGTCTGTTCAAAATGTCACTCCGCTGACATATCTAAACAAGGAAGCTTGGTAGTAAACTGGCAAGGTAATCAACGTGACATGAATCAACATGATTTCACACAATTTTCACATCTAGCGCACTTTAGCTTACCCAACAAACTGTCTTGCACTAGCTGCCATCAATTAAACACTGAAGCCGAATATGAAAAAGGGTTCAACGATAATAAATCAAGTACCTTTTCCAGTAACTTTAACAATATCAAACAGGAAAAATGTTCAAGCTGCCACAACGAAGATCAAGCCAATGAACAATGCTTAACCTGCCATAACTACCATATCGGAAATCAATCTTTTATGGCGATGCCGGATGAATTGACTAAAGAAAAATAGGTAATCTGTTATTTATAGTCCTGTAACATTATCTCAAGACCGTCCTGCCAATTGCGCATAGGCCTCTTGAGTAAAGCTTCCAGCTTTTCACAATTCAGTACAGAATAAGCCGGTCTCTTAGCTGGTGTAGGATATTCACTAGTACTAATAGGCTCTATCTTCGG
>Ga0105348_1002204_pt1 | contig 11910 bp, 10 predicted proteins | sample EN8Hudsemesocosm_2_FD_83504 | JGI IMG/M metagenome (GOLD analysis project Ga0105348, IMG submission 83504) | Methane-oxidizing microbial communities from mesocosms in the Hudson Canyon - EN8C Hudson Canyon | ecosystem: Environmental > Aquatic > Marine > Cold seeps | place: Hudson Canyon... | reverse complement strand
CGTAACAACCCGATCTCGGCACTGCGCTGATGAATATTAGTGGTCATAATAGTGAAGATACCAACACCGCCCACCAGCAATGAAATGGACCCTAAAGCAGCAATACCCAAGGTAAGTATCGATAATATGCTATCTAAACTCGCCAGCATTTCATCTTGAGTAATCAAGGTAAAATCTTCCTGCCCATGGCGCTCTAGCAAGGTGTTATAAATTCTGTCTGACATTCTACCAAAGGTTGTTTGCGCTGAAAAAACAACATCGACCTCCATCAAGCCTTCACGATTGAATAAACTCAAGCCTCTATCAGCTGGAATATACACCATGTCATCTAGATCAAAGCCCAACATCGAGCCCTTCGCTTGCATTACCCCAATGACCCGATAACGCTGGCCAGCGATGCGAATGAATTTCCCCAGTGGATTATGCGATTGAAAGAGCTCTTGTTTTACCTTGTGTCCTAAGACAGCATGAGCTGGACTAACTTGCCCACGGGCTAAAGGCAAAAATTTCCCGCTGGCTAAAGGAAAGTCCCACGCATCCACAAAGCTGGCTGTCGTCCCGAGGATTTCTGTATTTCGGCTATACGCACCGTACTTAATTGCACCCGAACCTTGCACGTTAGCGACTACATAATCAGCATGCGGAAGCCTCTCTAAACTGCGCGCATCGGCTAACGATAAAAAACGTACCGAGCTCAACATGCCGCCCATACCCGAGGTATCATCTTTGCCAGGAGTGATTGCAATAATGCGTGTGCCAAATTGAGAAAAGTTGTCCATCACATAACTGCGAACGCCCTCTCCCAGCGAGGTTAATAAGATGACGGCAGTGATACCAATCGCAATGCCTAACGACGTTAATAAACTTTTTAAAGGATTATAACGCACAGAAGAAGATACTAGCCTTAACCAATCCTGCCAGCGCATGCCCTGTGGTTTAGTCATTATCTCAGCGCCTCAACAGGAGGAAGACTGGCGGCTCTGTTTGCTGGCAGCCACGAGAATATTAGTCCACAGCTTAATGCCACCAGCAGGGCTAAAATACTTGCCCACCAAGGGGCGATAAAAAGAAGGTCGGTAAACTGCAGACTGACCAGCCACAATAATAATTCTGCGCACGTAATTCCCAATATCGCGCCCGCTAAACAGAGCATCAAAGCCTCACTAACAAATAACAAACGTACTTCTCTGCTCGAAGCACCCAAGGCCTTTAACAAACCAATCTCAGCGGTACGTTGCGATATGCTAATCAAGGTCATATTCATGATGAGGATTCCGGTAACAAATAAACTGATACCACCAATGCCCGCGATGGCGAGCGTAATAACCGCAAGAATGTCATCAAATGCAGACAGAACAGACGCGGGGGTTATCACAGTAATATCCAGCTGCCCTTCATGACGCTGCTGCATCACCTGCTCAATTTGACGTGCTAGCTGCGTCATAGAGGATACTGAGCGTACATCGACCATAATTCGATATAGGCCCTGTGTATTAAATAACTGCATACTGCTGGCCACAGGCATGATCAATGAACTGTTCATATCAAAACCTAACCCGGTACCACTGTCTGCCAAGATACCAATCACTTGGCAGCGGCTACCGGTAATTTTTAACCATTGTCCTAATGTCGGCTGTGCCGAAAACAGTTCTCGTTTTAATGTTGGTCCAATCACGCAAATTGGCCTAGCTTGATCTAATGGCATATCAGGAAGCATCTGTCCCTGTGGTACTTGAAGATTACGAATCGAGAAAAAATCAGCATTCGCGCCCATGACTAAACTCTCACGATTACGACCGCCATAACTGACCTCTGCTTTACCGACGACCAAAGCGGCAATCCCTTCAACATTACGTAAACGCGCAAGACTTTGGGCATCTTGCAGGGTGATATCGCGAGTGCCGCCCGTTAACGGCGGCATGCCTCCAGAGGTTTCTTTGCGCCCAGGTATTACCAATAAAGTATCTTTACCCAGCACAGAAAATTCGGCCATGACAAACTGACGCCCTCCCTCGCCTAATCCGGTTAATAGCACAACTGCAAATACCCCAATCGACATGGCGATTAATTGCATTAAGGTGCGAAACCGTTGCCGCAAGAGTACCCGTAGATTGAATTGCAATTGATCTTGCCAGCGCATTAGCCAGCCTCGATATCAGTGTGAGAGTCTGCCGTTAACTGATCCAATACAATCTTGCCATCAACCATGCGGATTTTACGCTTGGCCCGTGCGCCCAAATCAGCATCGTGGGTGACAACGATTAATGTGATGCCATCAGCATTAAGTTCTTCTAATAGTTCAACCACTTCCGCGCCAGAATGACTGTCTAGATTACCGGTCGGCTCATCGGCCAATAACAACTTTGGCCGCATAATAATCGCTCGGCCAATCGCTACCCTTTGACGCTGTCCGCCGGATAATTGATTGGGTAAATGTCCCGCGCGTTCCTCTAAGCCTAAACGCTTTATGATCGGCGCTAATCTTTTCTCGCGCTCCTTAGGAGGGACTCCCGCTAAAACCAATGGCAGCTCAATATTTTCAGCCGCGGTTAAGCGAGGAATTAAATGATAAGACTGAAATACAAAACCAATATGATCGCGGCGAAAGCGCGCCCTATCTTCTTCATCCATCGGTACGGTATCGACAAGAGAAGCCTTTGTTACCTCTGAACCGTTTTCTTGCAGCCAATATTCACCGTCATCCGGTACATCCAATAAACCCAACATATTCAACAAGGTCGACTTACCAGAACCTGAAGGCCCCATAATAGATAAGTACTCACCCGCCTGAATATTAAGCTCAACATTATTCAGCGCGTGCACTGGCTGATCGCCCAATAAGAACGTTTTATTGACCTGCTTCACCGCAATCATAATGGCGCTATTACCTTAACTTTAGCGCCCGCAATAGCCGCGGGGTTATCTAACGACGTTAATACTTTTTGCCCTAGCGCTAGCCCTGAAATAACCTGAGTCCAATCCCAGTTACTCAAACCCAGCTTTAACTCTGCTTTCTCTAAGGTTTCGCCATCATTGCTTAAAACCAATACTTGATTACCTTCGATTAATGCATCTGTTGGGATGCTTAATACATTATCTTGAGCTTCAATAATAATTTCTAGGTCCGCGCTATAACCGACCAGTAATTTTACTGACTCTGGTAATTTTGAGAGCTCTACATCAACATTCACCGTACGCGCTTGTTTTTCATTATCCTGTACATAGGGCGCAATGCGTTTTACTAGCCCAGAAAATGACTGCCCACGAAATGCATCAAGACTGACCCTAGCGATCATGCCTACTTGAATACGTGACGCATCCACTTCATCTATCGGTGCTGAAATATATAAGCATTGGTCATTGATCAAATCGATTGCCGGTGGTGTAGCAACGCCAGGCGGAGACGGGGTAGCATATTCACCGACCTCACCATGAACATCAGCAATGATGCCAGCAAACGGGGCGACTAATTGCGTTTGCGCTAACCGAGCTTGCTGAACATCCACATTAGCATTGGCCTGAATCACTTGAGCTTTAGATTGCTGACAGCTCAACGCCATAATGTCAGCACTGGTTTGGCTGCGATCAAGTTGCTCGTTAGATGCTAGATTTTTCTGCTGTAATTCACTGATGCGGTTAAGCTCGCGCTCATCGGCTGCCGCTTGATGACAAGCCGACTTTTGATTGATCTTAGCCATCTTCACTTGGGCATTGGCTTGAGCAAGCGCGGCGGTTAAGTCATCATTCCAGAGCTCTAATAATAAAGCGCCTTTTGCCACATGATCACCTTGCTCAACATGCAGGCGATTAACTTGGCCGCCTAGAGCTAATGAGAGTTTGGAACGCCGGCACGCTTTAACAGTACCCGAACGGGTATTCGATACGAGGGATTCTACTTTTTGCTGGCTAACCGCAACCACGGTGATTTCAATCGCCTTGGCGGGCCATACTTTAATGATAACGGCTAAGCCAATAATCGCCGCCAATACCGACATGAATTTCTTCACAATAACTTCCCTTTATAACGTATAAGACCATGATAAATTCATCAATGAGTCTTGCCAAGCATGAAGGAATTATAGTTAATAATTAACTGATCTAGGTTCTAATCTGAGCTCACATACTGGATCAAAAAATCTGATCTAGGTTATAGCTTTCATTACCCAGCCCTATCAGTTCAGCGACTCCTGCCATTTTAATCGCTACCTGCTGACCCGTAATCGGGCGATAGGTTTTTAATAGCGGAACGTATTTTAATAACGGCATCACTTTAGCCGCAATATCTTCCCCAAATCTGGGTTCTGTACGCTTACCCAATAATAACGATGGACGAAAGATCACACTTCGAGGGAAGCCTAGCGCAAGGACTTTATCCTCTAGCTGTCCTTTCATTTTCAAATAGGCGGATGGGCTCATGGCACTCGCACCACTTGAAGACACTAAAAAGTATTCATTGATACCTTGCTCCCGTGCAATCTTTGCTGCCTCATATTGATAATCCAAATCAACTCGACGCTGAGCCTTAATAGAGCCTACCTGCTTCTTTGTCGTGCCTAAACAAGAGAACAAGACAGATGCCGAAGTAAATAATGCGGTTGAATCTTCTATGCGTTCAAAATCGACTAGGTGATTTTTGAATTTAGTAGAGTCGATTAATAATGGCTTACGAGTTAGCGCAATAACTTGTGAGAATTGGCTTGAGGCGATGAGTTCATCGACAAGATGCCGACCAATTAACCCTGTTGCGCCAATCACCACTGCTATTTTTTTTGTCATGCTAGACCTGCTTAATTATTTTTATACTATTTTAGCAACAGTTTATTGAATCAATGCCGCTGACTTCACTTGAGCCCAAATGTTCTGTCCAATGCTCAAATCTAAGCGATCACACGAACGCTGCGTTAATTTTGCTCGTAAGATTGAATCCCCTAACTGCAGTTGTAGCATTAATAAGCCGTGCTGCAGAGATTCCATACTCATAATCGTAACCGGCAAAATATTGCTGATACTGGTATCTTCGTGATGACTTAACGACAGACTCACATCACTGGCCAAAATATTAAGACGAACTTCTTGCCCTGCCGCTAAATCACACTGCTGAAGCCATAAAGAATGTTCAGCTTCTTTTCCTTCCATGCCTTTAAGGGTAAAGCGAGTAAGCCCCCATTTCTGGTTGTGCTCCATCACTTTGCATTGCAATAAGCTGCTGATGCTTTCTGGCTGAGCCATAGGGAAATCGGGTTTATTAATTGCCTGTAAAAAGTTCTCTGACTTAGTGACCCTTCCTGCCTCTAACATCACAATATGATCGGCTAGCAATGAAACTTCCCATAATGAATGGCTGATATAAATAATTGGTACATTGAACTGACGACAGATACGTTCTAAATAAGGCAACAACTCTTGCTTACGCTGATGGTCTAAAGACGCTAGCGGCTCGTCCATTAATAATAACGTCGGGTTAATTAATAACGCTCTCGCAATTGCAACTCGTTGACGCTCGCCACCCGATAATTGATCAGGATACTGTTCGAGTAAGTTGTCTAAACCCAATAGCGAAACCACCTCGTCGAAGGTTACTAACTTTTTACCGGGGTGCGCTCTTTTCATGGCATACGCTAAATTTTCGCCCGCGGTGAGATGCGGAAACAAACTCGCTTCTTGAAAGACATAACCAATAGCGCGTTTATGGGTGGGCGTAAATTTTTTATGGCTTTGCCAAACCTGATCACGAAATTTTAACTGACAACCTTTGACTTTCTCGAGCCCGGCAATACAGCGTAATAGGCTTGTTTTTCCTGAGCCAGACGCGCCGTAAATAGCGGTCACACCTTGAGTAGGAAGAACTAAATCAAGATCAAGACTGAACGATTTTCGCGACCAGATTAATGCAATGGATAAGTCGTTAATTCCCATTAATTAATCACTCGAATTGTTTTTTGCTTTTGATTAAAGCCATACAAAATAAGCAATACGATAAAAGAGAAGATAATCATTCCCGCCGATAAGCTATGAGCTTGAGCGTATTGCAAACTCTCAACATGCTCATAGATAAGCACAGATATAACTTGGGTCTCCCCAGGGATATTACCGCCAATCATCAAAATAACACCGAATTCACCTACCGTATGAGCGAAGCCTAATATCGTCGCTGTAATGAAACCCGGCTTAGCCAAAGGTAAAACGACGGTAAAGAAAGTATCAAAACGAGAAGCCCCTAAAGTTGCCGCAACTTCTAACGGTCGTTTGCCTAATGCTTCTAAAGAATTTTGAATTGGCTGAACAACAAAAGGAAAAGAATAAATAACCGATGCGATGACTAACCCCGTAAAGGTAAATGGAAGAGTACCGATGCCAAGGCTTTGAGTGAACTCACCAACAGGGCCATTAGGACCCATCGCGATTAATAAATAGAAACCAATAACCGTGGGCGGTAATACTAATGGCAAGGCAACAATGGCCCCAATAATAGGCTTTAACTTAGACTGCGTCGTAGTCAACCACCAAGCAACTGGAGTTGCGATAATTAATAGAATAACCGTTACTAGACTAGCAAGACGAATTGTTAATGATATTGCCTGCCAATCTTCTGCAGTTAAACCTAGAATCGGTTCCACGTATTTTATGTCCTATGACAGTATTAATGTACTGGTGACGTTGATGCCACCTGATAACCATAGTCTTGGATGATGACCGCAGCTGATGGGGATTGCAAATATTCTACCAACTCAAATGCCGCACTATTCTCTTTCGCTCTCGTTAATATCACAGCATCCTGCTGAATAGCCTGATGTAAGTTTTCAGGTACTAGCCAACCCTGTTTTAGATTTGGCACTTGAGAAGCAGCGATAAAACCATATTCAGCATTCTGACTTGCCACAAATTGATAGGTCTGTGAAATGTTCTCTCCAACAACCCACTTAGTACGAGTTTGCTTAACTAGCCCTAGCTGAAGCAATACTTCTTTTGCGGCCTTGCCATACGGTGCTAATTTGGCATTAGCAATCGCTAAGTGGTTGAAGCTTTTCTCGCTTAACGTCTTGGCATTAACCTCTTGTTTTCGATCGGCACTCCATAGCACTAAACGACCATAAGCATAAGTAAATACGCTATTAGGAATCGCTAATCCCAAATCTACAAGTTTTTTAGGCTTCTCAGCATCTGCCGAAAGAAACACATCGAATGGAGCACCATGATAAATTTGAGCAAAAAATCGCCCTGAAGAGCCTGAAACAAGGGTTACTTGGTGATTGCTTTGTTGCTCAAAATCGGCAATGAGTTTATGCATAGGAGCAATAAAGTTAGCAGCAACGGCAACTTTAAGATTCCCAGCTGACACAATTGGACTTAACACGAAACAAAAGAATGACATACAAATTAAAGGTAAAGAAAGGGGAGAAAAACGACACATAACTATAGAAATACCTAAAAGATTAATGGCAGTCTAACCGTAAGATTTGAACATAGCACCTATAACAATCCTGAATCAGACATTACTCCAGCTAAATATAAGCTGCTAATCATTATAACGTCCTTGCATTATTAACAATGAAAGATCAAAGGAATGACTTCTACGAGCCATTTCGTGGCGAGTTCTAGAGTAAGTTGATAAACCTACCAAGACGCAAATATTTAGTATCCCTCTTGACACTTACCATTCAATCACCGTATCTTTATACTGCAAACTTTACAGTGTATAGTTACTTAAACACAGCGACTATAAAACAACACAGCTGAGCAGAGGCTTATATGACAGATTTTGATGCTATCGTAATTGGCGCAGGAAACGCGGGCTTAACCGCCGCAACAGCCCTACAACGTGGCGGGGCGCGGACCTTACTTCTAGAGCGCCACAATATTCCAGGTGGTTGTGCGACCTCTTTTGTCCGTGGTGAATTCGAGTTTGAAGTCGCTCTCCACCAACTTAGTGGTATGGGGACAGAGAAATCTCCCTTCATCATGCGTAAAATCTTCAGCGATCTAGGCATCATGGATCAGCTTAATATTGTCGAAGAACGTGAACTGTATCGTGTTGTTATGCCCTCTAAAGAGAATTCCTCGATATCAGGTTTTGAGCATGAGATCGATGTCACTCTGCCTGCAAATATTAAAGCCCTAAAGAAAACACTCTGCGCTCACTACCCTGAGGAGAGTGAGAGTATCGAAGCTTATTTAACCCTATGTGAAAAACTCTCGTTAGAATGTTTCATGATGCTCCCAAGAGCACAGAAAATGTCGGATCAAAAGATATTAGACTCTACGTGTCCTAACTATATTAAATACGGCCTAAGACCTTCCAAAGATGTATTAAATGAATTCTTCAGCAATAAAGATTTGAAAGCCGTCATCGCTGCTTACTGGTGTTACATCGGCCTACCGCCAAAAGACATTCCATTTTGTGATTTGGCCGTGATGATCTATGCCTACGCCGCTTTTAAACCTTGTCATGTTCAAGGCGGTTCTCAGGCAATTTCTAGCGCTCTTTTAGAGTCCTTTTTAACGGCTGGCGGAAAAGTATTATTTAATACGGGGGCCGCGAAAATCATTACAGAGAATGAGCAAGTAAAAGGGGTTCAAACAGAACATGGGGATATATTTACCTGCGAACACATTATCTCTAATACAAGCCCTCAGCATACTTTCAATGAACTATTAGATATTCCAACTCCAAAAGAAGCAGCGGATGATATGAAATCTCGTCGCTTAGGAACATCGGCTTTTGTTCTTTATCTCGGCTTAGATTGCACACCCAAAGAAATAGGAATCACCGCAGCATCTAATTTTATTATCGATGATAGGGACGAAGAAGTTGCTTTTGACACAATGCAAGGCATCAAAGACCCGACCCATACGATGCTCACTTGCTATAATCATGATGACCCTAGTTTTGCTCCAGAAGGGAAGTCGTCTTTATCATTACTTTGTTTACAGTACGGCCAAGCATGGCAAGACCTACCCGTCGAAGAATACGCACAAGCAAAATATGACTTTGCAGAAAAATTAATCGACCACGCAGAACGAGCTTTTCCTAATATTCGGAAAAACATTGAAGAAGTTGAAGTCGCTACACCTCTAACAATGATGCGTTATTTAAATACCCCCGGTGGCGCTATTTATGGTTTCCAGCAAAATACTCAGGATGCCGTTATGTTTCGTGATCGTATCAGCGCTATTTCAGGTTTGCATATGGCGGGCTGCTGGAATGGGATGGGCGGTTTTCAGCCAACGTACATGATCGGAGAAAGTACTGCTCGTGCGGTATTAAAGAAAATAAAAAAACAGAAACAGTCTGAAATACAGCAGCAGGAGTTGACTCATGCCTAATACGAATACAGAAAATAATATTTTACATGCGGTTGACGGTTATAACGATGCTTTACTTCACCAGAATGAGCTAACAAAATCTGGTACAGATTTTAATGAACAAAATGGTCGCGTCGCAAATACTATTGCAAGCTTACACCCAAAACGGATACAACTCGTTGTCAGCGAAGTAATTGTAGATACCGCCAGTACAAAGACGCTACGTTTCAAAGCTGAAGACAATTTTCTGCCGCCTTTCCAAGCTGGGCAATACATTAATTTATTCGTTAATATTGATGGTACTGAGACTGCTCGGCCTTATGCCATTTCTTCTGCGCCACAAGAAAGAGGGTTTTATGATCTTACAATTAAGCGTGTAGCAGACGGTTTTGTTTCACACTTTCTATTGGATGACGTGGAAGTCGGTGACCATTTTCAAAGCACGGGCCCAATGGGAACCTTTTATCACAATCCGTTGTTTCACGGTGATGACTTGGTCTTTCTTGCCGGTGGCTCAGGGATCGCTCCTGCTCGAAGCATGATCCTTAATATGATTGAAAATACTCTGCTGATAAACAAGCAAACAAATAAACTCGGGGCGAGAAAAATACATTTAGTTTATGCATCAAGCTATGAAGCCGATGTAATTTATGAAGATGAACTAAAAAATCTAGAAAAAGAGCATGAGTTTTTAACAGTGACTTGGTTAATCTCTCGTCCAACCAAAAACTATATCGGCAGAACAGGTCATATTAATGCACAATTACTGACTGAATTATTAGGTGACGATTTAGAGCTGTTTCAATCGAAAATGTTTTATATTTGTGGCCCTACCAGCTTCCACGATTTCTGTGCAGAGCAACTGCAGCAGTTAAAAGTCAAAGCAAAACGCGTACGCATTGAGTGTAATGGTCCTCCAAAGCACCCAGAAGAATTAGCAGGCTGGCCAGAAAACTTGATTGCTTCAGATAAAGTAACCGTAACTATCCATAAAGCCGACGGTAGCCAAGGACAATTTGAAGCTAGAGTAGACGAGCCTTTATTAAATAGCATGGAACGAAATGGCTATAGCGCCGAAAATGCTTGCCGATCAGGGGAATGCAGTTTATGCCGAGTTAAAGTATTAAAAGGCTCTGTCTTTAACCCTGCAGAGGCACGATTACGATCTACCGATGAAGCGTATGGCTGGTGCCATTCTTGTGTCGCTTTTCCTACTTCTGATGTTGAATTGTTGGTATAGCTGAGGTGTAGCAAAGGTGTAGATTAATTTGTTTAGTCTACACCTAACTGCTTTGAAACTGATCTACAAGCGGTGTGGCAGATGCTAGGAAGTGTTTATAACTAGTGCCTTCAGGAACTTGAATATGACCTTCAATAATCAACGCTGCCATACCGTGCACCATCGACCATGCGCCTAAGGCTTGAGCTTTCACTCGCTCATCAGTATCTCCACGTAAGGAGAATGCTTCACGTAACAAGATAAAAGGTTTCTTACTGCTTTCTATAAATGGACTATCAACGGCATCGGCATTAGCACCATCATTCGCGCTATTATTGCTACTGCTTTCAATCCCCTCTTTCTTATTTTTTCGACCAGTCGTTTCTACCTGACCTAACATCAAGCGATATAACTGAGGGTTAGTCGTTGCAAATTCTAAATAACTCGCGCCATAAGCCAAAATCAACTCACCCGCGGATATCGATTTCTTAGCTTTCAGGTCATGCGCAACCCTTTCCATTGTATCTGCCATTTCCACAAAACCCGACTCGGCAATGCTTTTAATCAATTCTTTTTTATTTTTGAAGTGTGCATAAGGTGCCATATGGGAAACACCCACTTCAGCTGCAATCGCGCGCAAAGATAAGGCATCGGCACCGTCGCGCGATAAGATTGTATTGGCAGCTTTAATTAATGAAGCCTTCAAATCACCATGATGATACTGTTTAGAACTCATAACGCGGGAAAATCCGAGAAAACTGAAATAAGATTGGCAGTATAACCCTAATTACTGACTGCCAATACTTAATTAATCAACACTGATGATAGACTTAATTATCGAGTGCAATGCCTACATTGAGTGCTTCGAACCAATCAAAGAATTGATCAATTTCTTTACCACGAAAAATGCGCCCATGCTGAGGCAGCATTATATCGATATCCAGCTTACGCACACGCTTCAACCAGTTCATTTTTGCCTCGTTACTCGGCATCCAACGCTGATGAAAAAATTTCATTTTATCGCAGTGAGTATCAAAATTCTCAATAAACAAAGAGCTATCCTGAGGTTCTAACGCGGCACCGATATCACCTGAGAACAATATTTTTGCGACCGGGTCATACACATGAAAATTAGCCGATGAGTGTAAATAATGAGCAGGAATAAACTGTAAAACCGTGTCACCAATTTTTAACTCACCACCACCATCTTCAATACCGCAAAATTCAATATTCTCACAGCCAAAATGACGAATAAAACCTTCCCATAGCCCTGGGGTATAAAGCTTAGCTTTAGGAATAACCTGATCCCACATCCCTAGAGACGAGATAATGTCAGGATCTTGATGAGAAGCGAACAAGTGGGTAATTTGCTCTATAGGAATGAATTT